>MTEU01005209.1_pt3 | contig 31891 bp, 29 predicted proteins | sample 1042701 | NCBI WGS metagenome assembly MTEU01 (sample SAMN06185813, study PRJNA358809) | soil metagenome | isolation source: naturally attenuated soil | place: India | collected 2015-05-23
GGCTCAAGGCCTTCGAGTCCGGCGACTACCCCGGCATCGCGCCCGGTTCGCGCTACTATGCGCTGCTGCCCGACCCGGAGCTGGAGCAGCCGCCGCTCTACACCCGCGAGCCGGTGTTCGAGGCGCTCAAGCTGCGCCAGGAGAGCCGCGCCGAGCTGGCCCAGTGGTACCTGCAGCTGTGGCTGCTGATGCACACGCTGCTCTACACCCGCTACAACCGCGCGCTCTCCGACGTCAGCCGCTACCAGGAGGCCACCTTCGCCGGAGCCGAGCTGGTCGAGCTGATGCGCGACCAGCTGGAGACGCTGCGCAGCCTGGGCGAGGAGGCGCCGGAGAGCAGCCGCGTGCTGCTGGAGGAGCGCGGCGAGGACATCAGCCGCCGGGTGCGTGCCTTCATCGACCTGCAGGTGCGCGCCGGGCTGCTCGAAGGCCTGCGCGACGCCGAAGCGAGTGCCGGCGCCGAGGAGAGCGTCGGCGAGGTGTGGCAGCAGACCCTGCTCGGGGCGCTGGAGAGCGAGCAGATCGGCATCCATCAGCTTGGCCACCTGCAGGCGTTGGCTCAGGGGCGTGCCCAGGGCCGCTATCGGGGTGAAGACGCGTACGAGGCCGACATCGACGAGCACGAGGAGACCCAGGCATGAGCGTGATCAACCGCATCGAGGTCGCCAACCTGCTCAACAAGCACGGCGACGTGGCCTCGCCCTGGGACGCCAAGATGCGTCACCTGCTGCTCGACCTGCGCGGCCAATCGAGCGCCATCAGCATGGAGAACGGCTTCGGCAAGACCACGCTCTCCGAGGCGCTGATCGGCCTGCTGTCGCGGGACCGCACGCTGCTCTCGCGCACCCGGCGCAAGTGCTCGCCCTCGGCGGTGGGCGGCACGGCGCGTAGCTGGAGCCACCTGCGGGTGGAGTTCCGTTCGCGCAGCGGGCTCGAGCGCCAGGACGACATGCTGGCGGCGGCGGGTGAGGAGGTAGCCGGCGAGACCTTCGTGTTCGGCTTCTACGGCTACAGCGACGGCAGCGGACTCTCGTTCTACCACTATGCCGGGCGTCTCGAAGACGTGCCGGTGCACCACCAGACCCTCGACGGCAAGCTGGCGCTCTTCGCCAACCGCGACGTCAAGGCGGCCATGGCCGAGCGTAACGTGCGCCTGACCCACAACCGCGAGGAGTGGCTCGAGGCGGTGGGCGCCCACGTCTCCCGTCGCGAACTGGCCCAGCTCGCCGCCTTCCAGAAGGAGGGCGGCGCCGACAAGAGCCAGATCTTCAACGCCATCAAGCCCCGCGCCGGCGAGAAGGCCGACCAGGCGTTCTTCTTCGAGGTGCTGGCCCCCGAGATCCTCTCCGGCGCCACCCGCGGCGAGACCGACGAGAGCGAGGAGCTGATCGAGGAAGTGATCCTCAACTCCGGCACCAACATCACCGAGCTGCGCCATCGTTTGGAGGAAGCCGAAAGCGACCAGCGCCGCGCCAGCGACAAGGTGGTGCGCCTGGCCGAGCTGCGCGAGCAGGGCGAGTCGCTGCGCGACGCCCGCGCTCGGTTAAGCGAGCTCGACCAGGGCCTGGCAGCCAGCGAAGCCTTGCTGGGCGGCCAAGCGCTGCTGGGCCTGCCCGGGCTGCCCCGGGCCGCTGCCGAGGATGATGCCGAAGCGCGCGGCGTCGCTCCGCTGGATGGCTTCGCCTGGATCGCCGGCGATACCTCGCGGCCGCGGGTCTCCACCTCGCTGCTGGCGACGCTCTCCGGCCTTTCCGAGCGGGCCGTGCGCCAGGCGCTCTCCGAGCGCGGCGCCCGGGTCGACGTGCACCGCCGGCTGATTCACCTGCCCCAGGCCGAGTGGCCGCTCAACCGCGACGTTGGCCACGTCAGCTTCAAGGCTGCCCGCGAGTGGCTGGCCGAAAGCCACGCCCTGGCCGACGATACGGCCCGCGACCGCGCCCTGAGCGCGTTGGACGAGGGCGCCGACGCCTTCGAGGCCGCCGATGGCAACCGCTTCCGCGAGGAGGTGATCGGCGACGGGGTCTATCTCGAGGAGCTGACCCGTGAACTCGCCGAACTGGACGAGCGCCGCGACGACCTGGAGCACGAGCGCGAGCGGCTGGAGTCCCAGCAGCGCGACTTCGTCGACAACCAGAGCTTCTACACCCAGGCGCTGGCCGAGGGGCTGTTTAGCGAGGCCGAGCTGGAAACCCCCGAAGCCAGCGCCGAGGCGGCCAAGGCCGAGGCCGCCGACGCTCGCCGTGCTCTCAACGCGCACCTGGGCCGCGTCGGCGAGCTCAAGCAGATCGCCGCCTGGCACGATGCCTACCGCCGCGAGTGCCCGGGTACCGCACCGGCCGAGCGGCTCGAGGAGAAGCTGGAGCGCGAGGCCGAGCTGGCCGAGTCCCTCGACGAGCTGACCCGGCGCCGCGACGAGGCGCTCGGCGCCTTCGAGACCGCCCGGGCCGAGCGTGAGCGGCTCAACGGAGAGCGGGAGCGCCTGACCGGCGAGCAGGGCCTGCTGGCCCGCGGCCAGGCGCCCTGGCGCGCCTTCGTCGAGGGCTGGCCGGGCGAAGAGGTGAGCGGCTTTTGGACGCGGCGCAAGACCGCGCTGGCCGAGCTGGAATCGAACTGTCGCGAGGCCGAGCAGCGCCGTCAGGAGGCCGAGCGTACCCTGGCCCGGCTGGCACCGCTGGCCGAGGCCGCCCGTCGTTACGCTGAGCTGCACGGCGATGACGAGCCGGTGCACCTGCGCTCACGCCTGCGCGAGCGGGAGCGCGAGCTGGGCGACGAGCGCAAGCGGCTGCTCGACGAAGAGAACCACCTGCGCACGCTGCACCGGGCGCGGCTCGACTTCGCCGAGCGCAGCGAGCTGACCCCGGAGAAGTGGTTGGCCGACGCCCGGCGTCGCTATCCGCGGCTGCTGCGCGAAGCGGAGACGCTGGAAGCCGACATCGCCGCCCGCGAGCGTTATCTGGAGAGCCTCTCCGGCGATCCGCTGGAGCGGCGCGTGGTGGAGGCCGAGGCCCACCGCCAACTGGACGAAGCCGGCATCGCCTGGCAGCCGCTGCATGCGGTGCTCAACGTCGAGACCCACACTCCCGAGCAGCGCCGCGAGTGGCTGGTGCAGGCCGCCGGGGTGCTGTTCGCCCCGGTGGTGGCCGGGCGCGAGGCGGCCGAGGCAGCCGCTGCCACGCTGATCGAGGCGGGTCTGGCGCTGCCGGTATTCGAGGCCGAGGCGCTGGCCGGCCTGCTGGCCCGGGGCGAGCCGCCCCTGGGCGCGGTGGCCGGCGTCGAGACCCTGGCGGTGAAAGCGGCGCTGGACCCGAGCTATCTGGAAGCGCTGCGTGAGGCCACCGAGAAGCGGTTGGCCGCCGACCGCGAGCGGCAAAAGGCGCTGGCCGTGGAATGCGAGCGGCTCGACCCCCACGGCGACACCTTCGCCCTGGCGCTGCGTGCCCGCGAGGCCGACGAGGCCCAGGTCGAGATGGCCCTGGAGGCCCTGGCCGAGCGGCAGGCGGAGTTGGCCGAGCGCGAGGCGGCGCTGGCCCCGCGGCTGACCGATGTCGCGCTCGCCTGTATCGACGACTACCAGCGCTACCTGCAGGAGGGCGGCGAGTTCGCCCAGCAGGAGGCCGCCGAGGCGCGGCTCGGAGCCGAGACGGCGCTGGCCGAACTCGCACCGCGGTGCGAAGCGGCGGTCCGCGAGTTGGAGGCCCATGGCCAGACCTGGCTCGCCGCCGAACAGTTCAGCGACGCCGGCGGCGTCGAGCGGCTGCAGGCACTGGAGGCGCGCCTCGCCGAACTCGAACGCCACCTGAGTGAGGCGAGTGTACGACTGGCCGCCGCCGAGGAGCAGCGTGAGACGCTCAAGCGCCAGGTGGAAGAGACCGAGGCCCAACTGCGCGGCATCTTCAGCGACGGCGAGCGCGACCGTCTGCGTGCCCTGGCGCGCTTCGAAGCGGAGGGCGGCGTCGACTTCATGGTCACTGCCGCCGAGGTGCAGGAGGAGCTGGAAGCCGCTCAGGCCCGGGCGACCCGCCGCGCCGACTTCGACTTCACCCGCATTCGCGCCTACCTGGAGGTACGCGACGCCGCCGGCGGCAGCCAGAAGCTCGAGCGCGAGATCGCCCGGGTGCGGCGCGAGCTGGGCGAGCTGCGCGAAACGCGCAAGGCCCGTGGGGAAGAGCGCGACGCCCTGGAGGCACGCCTGGCCGAGCAGCGCCGGGCGCTGGCCTGCATCGATCAGCTGGCGGTGGAGTGGCTGCGGGTGCTGCGCGACCTGCCCGAGGGCTGGCCACGGCGCCTGGCGGCGCTGGTCGATCTCGCCGAAGCCAGCCGCTGGCCCGGGGAGGCGGACGAGCACGCGGCGCGCAACGCCGCCCTCGACGCCTGGCACGACATGGTCGCAAGCGAAAGCCAGGGCGAACTCGACATCGAAGCGCTGGAGGCCTGTCAGCAGACCCTGGTCGATGCCCTGGGCGAACTCAACCTGGGCGAGCAGGCGCGCAACCGCGAGCGCCAGGCGCGCCAGGTCGAAGGCGGCGAGCGCAAGCTGGCCGAGGCCCTGGCCGAAGCGGCCCACAGCCGCATGTTCAGCGACACCGAGCGCGCCCGTCTGGCCGGGCTGACGCACGCTAGCGCCGAGGCGCTGGACGATCTCTCGCGCCTGCACGATCAGCTGGCCGGCCAGCTCGACGACCACAAGATACGGGTCGAACGGCTGCACGCTTCCCGCGAGCAGATCGAAGGCACCTTGGTGGAGCGCCTCAGCTCGATCATCTCGGACGCCGCCGGCAACCTCGACATCCTCAAGCGTGTGGCCAAGAGCAGCGGCGAGGGTGGTGCCTTCTTCGAGGTCAAGGCCTCGCTGATCGGCCCCGACCAGCTGCGCGAGCTGATCGCCACGCTGCTGGCCGACATCGACGAGCACCAGGCCGCCATGCGTCGCCGCGCCGAGCGCGACGGCGGCATGGTCGACGGCGAGGCGCGCCGGCGTGACGACGACCTGCTGCGCCAGATCCGCCGGCGCATCTACCGCGGGCTGTTCCACGACGTGGCGATCCGCCTCAAGCACGACGCCATCCGCCCCCATGGACGGCTATTCTCGCTCAACGAGGAGATGTCAGAGGGCCAGCGCGAGGCGGTGTCGCTGATGTGGCTGGTCAAGCTCTCCGAGTTCGCCATCGAGCGCGAGCTGCGCGAACTGCCGGGGCACCACCGCCGCCGCGCGCGTACCAGCCGCGAGAGCGTGATCCTGCTCGACGGCCTGTTCTCCAAGCTCTCGCACCGCCGCCTGATCCAGGACTCGCTGGAGTCGCTGCGCAATACCCGCGGGCGCTTCCAGATGATCGGCCTGATCCACAACCCCAACTACGAGAACGACCCCGACATCTTCCCCACCTACCTGGTGGGCAGCGTGATCGGCGGCGCTCAGGGACAGGGCGGCCACGTGATGGTGCGCGACGGCCGCATCGCCGCGCCGGAATCGCTGGGCCGCAGCGTCGGCGAGGCCAGCCTGTTCGGTATTCATGTCAGCGAGCCGGCGACCCAGGAGTAAGCGATGCGCGATGCCACTCTGATGCTGAGCGAGGCGGCCAGGGATACCCTGGCCTGGCTCGAAGGGGAGTGGCAGCACGCCTACTCACGCGGCGGAAAAGGCAAAGGGTGGCGCTCATTTACCTTGATCCAGATGCTCCAACAGAAGAACATCTGTGAGACGGAACTGCATGCCTGGCAGGTACTGGAGGAGTTGGGGCGCGCTGAGTTCATCGCTCTTCCAACGGGTGTACTGCTCTCGCCTCGCGCGAAGCTGCCGGTGAAAATCGAGTTGGCGGCTGCGCGTAGGGAGGCCCTGATGTCGATTTCTCCTGCATTGGACCCACGGCTGGCATTGGAACCTAGGCAGCACTCGGCGTGGCGGAGGGCACAGGAAGGGCCGCTCGGTAGCTGGAGCACTGAGGACCAACTGGCCCTGGCCGAAGGCCTCAGACGGCTGGCCAACGACCTGCCGGGCGCTTATCAACTGAGCCCCTACGTAGCCAGCGCGCGCTACCTGCTGGGAAGCAGCAAACTGCTCGAGACTCTGCCCACCGAGCTGGTGCGCTCGTTCGGTATCGAGACGGACAGCTTCCAGGCTGCCGAGACCTGGCTGCTGGCCAGCGTGCCCGAGCAGCCCAAGGGACTCCTGCTGATCGAGAACGCGCAGAGTTTCAGTCAGGCCTGCCGCGTGGGGTGTGGCGAGCGCCTGGCCTTGATCTGCACGTTCGGCTATGGCCTCTCTCTAGCCAACGCTTTGGAGAGTGGGGATCGGGTACGGCTGGTCGGTCAAGGAACGGCCGGTGTCACCCTGGCTGATTTGCTGCGCCTGCCCAGCCCCACTTACTGGGGCGATCTCGACCCCGAAGGACTGCGCATCTATCAGAAGCTACGCCGCTCCCTGCCTGAGCTGGCGCTTTCCGCACTGTTCGGCCCCATGCTCGCTGCCCTGGAAACGGGAACTTGTCATCCCCTCGATGCATTGACCGGAAAGGCAGGGCAGCGCGTCGCCGGAGATTGGCAACGTGGGCTCGATCAGGAGTGGCTGGAGGATATGCAGGTTCAAGAGTTGGCAGGCAGCGCGCTTCCACTGTGCGTGCAGAACGAACTCATGGAGCGTATCTCACAGTAAGCCAATGGCATCCCTTGTACGTTCTGGAGCCTTGAACGCAAGCGGCCAAAACGAAGGGGGAAGCATCGGCCAGCAGTTCGCCTGCATAGGCATTTTGCCGTATGCTAAAGGCACATTGCCGCAGCGGGAGGGCTTATCATGCAGGCGCTGACTAAAGAACGCGAACACGAGCGCGACATTGAAGAGGAGGTCCTGGAACTCCTTGGAGGGCACGAAGGTGACACTCTGGACGCGCTGATCCGGGCTGGCATCCCTCTGTCGGTTCTGGACAAGCTTGCCCAACATGGCATCGATGCCGGCCGGCTGGGCATCATCAATCCTCGTACACTGCGTCACCGCCGACAAAAGTCTGAACCATTGAACAGCGATGAAGGCGATCGACTCTATCGCGTGAGCCGCATCGTCGTGCTGGCTGAGGATGTTTTCGGTAGCCAGGAAAAAGCGGCCACCTGGCTGAACAAGCCGCGCAGAGCCCTTGGCGGGCGAAATGCTTTCGAGGCCGTCAAGACGACCCCTGGCTACCTGGCAGTAGAGGAGCTACTGGAGCAGCTGCGCCATGGGTACGTCGCATGACCAAGGAAAGCCTCTGGCGGATCTCACAGTTTCAGGATCTCTCGGGCATTGGTGGTACCAAGGTGGCTGGGCGTTGGCACAACAAGGGCAGGCCCATCGTCTACCTCGGCGATTGCCCGGCCATCTGCCTGTTGGAAATCCTGGTGCATATGGAAGGGGAGCCAGACGAACTTCCCGAGGCATTCACCCTGCTACGAGTGGAGCTTCCTTCCGGGGCCGTGAGTCGCGCGCCCACGGTCGACCTGGATGCGACATGGCGTGATGACCTGAACATCACACGGCGCCTTGGGGACGCTTGGCTTGAAGCGGGAGAGTCGCTTCTGCTGCGAGTGCCCTCCGCCATCGTTCCCCACAACATGAACTTTCTCCTCAACCCGCTTCATCCAGATGCAAGCAAAGCAGCATTGACTAGTGAGTCATTCCCGGCTGACCGACGGCTTTATCCTCAGGTTTGACGGAGAAGGTCGGTGCAGGTCAGAAAGCAGGACTTCGCCTGGAAGCTTGGTCAATACCTGAGCGAACGATTTGCGGACTTCGCCCAGATGCGCCCCTGTCGATTAGCGTGTCCTGCGTTACCATGGGGTGTCGTTTTGTCTGATGCTGTCGAAGGGGCTACCACCATGCACGTCATCATCGATCTCTGCGTCGTCCCGCTGGGGGTGGGCGTGTCGGTCTCGCCGCAGATCGCCGCCTGCCAGCGGGTGATCGAGGCCTCGGGCCTCGAGCACCACATGCATGCCTACGGTACCAACATCGAGGGGCCGTGGGACGAGGTGATGGCGGTGGTCAAGCGCTGCCACGAGGTGGTGCACGAGATGGGCGCGCCGCGCATCACCACCACCATCAAGCTGGGCACTCGCACCGACCGCGAGCAGTCCATGGCCGACAAGGTGTCGAGCGTAGAAAACAAGCTACGCGGTTCGTGATTCGCTCATGCCGTGGATAGCGGCGTGAGCCAGGCATCGCCCAGGCGCAGCAGGTGGTCGGTGAGGGCGTCGAGCACCTTGCCGCCCTGGCGCCAGTGGTGCCAGTAGAGCGGTACGTCGATGACGAAGCCCGGCGAGAGGTCGACCAGGCGACCATCGGCGAGGTAGGGGCCGGGGTCTATCTCTTGCAGTCGCCCTTCGCTGAGCTCCCGCTCGGCCTGGCGCTCCGGCACCATGCCGTAGCCGAGCCCGGCCAGTGCCAGGCCGATGAAACCCTCCGAAGAAGGGCAGAGGTGGTGGGGGAAGGGCGGCTCCACGCCGTGCTGGGCCAGATAGCGGTGCTGCAGGCGGTCGTCGGGGCCGAACACGATGGCCGGCGCCCGGCGCAGCGCCTCCGGGGTTACGCCCTCGGCGAAATGACGCGCCACGAAGGCGGGGCTGGCCAGGGCGCGATAGCGCATACTGCCCAGCGGATAACTGCGCGCGCCTTGCACCGGCGTGGGCGAGTCGCAGATGCAGCCGGCTACGTCACCGTCGCGCATGCGCTTGAGCGCCACCTCCTGATCCTCCACCACCAGATCGAACAGCACGGAATGTTCCTCGCAGAAGCGTCCGATGGCCTCCGGCCACCAGGTGGCCAGGCTGTCGGCGTTGATCGCCAGGCGCAAGCGTTGCTCACCGCTGCCGAGCGCTGGCACTTCACCGAGCAGGTCGCCTTCCAGCAGGCGCACCTGCTGGGCATGGTTGAGCAGTTTCCGCCCCAGCGGGGTGGGAGCGAGGCGTGGGCTGCGCACCAGCACCGGCTGGCCCAGGCGTGCCTCGAGCAGCTTGATACGCTGCGACACCGCCGATTGCGTGAGCCCCAGGTATCGCGCGCCGCGTTCGAAACCGCCTTGATCGATCACCGCCATCAGTGCCTCGAGCAGTTTGTAGTCCAGCATCAGTAATGCTAATCCCCAAGTTCGTTTATTTATTTCTCTTATCATCATGGCGAGCTTAGCCTTGGCGGCATCGACTTGCCAGGGAGAAAAAACGATGTGGTTGTCATGGCTCAACGGGTTACTGATCTGCGCCGGGCTGATCGTCGCCATCGGTGCCCAGAATGCCTTCGTGCTGCAGCAGAGCCTGCGCCGGCAGCATGCCTGGCTGGTGGCCGGGGTCTGTGCACTGTGCGACTGGCTGCTGGTCGGTGTCGGCGTGCTGGGCCTGGGCATATTGATCGCTCAGCAGGAGACGCTGATGGAAGTGGCCCGTTGGGCCGGTGCCGCCTTCCTGGCCTGGCAGGCATCGCTGGCGTTTCGTCGGGTCTTCATCGGTCAGGCCCTGGTAGCGGGTGGCGGCGGCATCCAGTCGTGGCAGGCCGCTCTGGCGGCAACGCTGGCGGTGACCCTGCTCAATCCCCAGGTCTATCTCGAAACGGTGGTACTGCTCGGCGCCATTGGCGCGGTGCAGCCGAGCCCGCTGGGCTTCTTCATCGGTGCGGCGATGGCCTCGTTCGGCTGGTTCTTCGGCCTGGCCGCGGCGGCGGGCTGGCTGGCGCCACGGCTGGCCAGCCCCCGAGTGTGGCGTGCCATCGACCTGGTGATCGGGCTCATTCTGGCCTGGGTGGCGTGGAGGTTGGCGAGTGGCTCCATGATTCCTTAGTGGCTCCAATGTAAAGATAGCTTTACGCCCTGTCACGATATCGCACCGCCCGAAGTGCGCTGTCGTCGCACCTGGATCGGCTGTAAGGATTCTTTTACATGGCGCTGGCGAGTTATCCCCAGCGGGCGCTGCCAAAGGTGCTCGCGGGGCGTTTCTCGGGGAGAGGGCGCGCACTAGTCTGGAGTCACCCGTTGGCACCTCGAGGGGTGCCGAACCCGACGCAGACACTGCGCTTGCACAATAACGTCCACCCCCTGGAGGAAACAATGAACGCACCCGCCAAGACCGTTTCACCGATCTCACAAGACAATCCGATCGGTACCAACGGCTTCGAGTTCGTCGAGTACAGCGCACCCAGCGCCGAAGGCATCGAGGAACTGCGCGCGCTGTTCAACCGCATGGGCTTCACCGAGACGCGCAAGCACCGCTCCAAGCAGGTGTTCCTGTTCCAGCAGGAGAACGTCAACTTCGTACTCAACGCCGAGCCGGACAGCCACGCGGCCGAGTTTGCCAAGGTGCACGGCCCCTGTGCCTGCGCCATGGCGTGGAAGGTGGCCGACGCCAAGCAGGCCTTCGAGTATGCCCTGGCCCACGGCGCCGAGGCGGTGGAGAATCCGGTCGGTCCCGGCGAGGTGGGCATTCCCGCGGTACGCGGCATCGGTGGCTCGCTGCTCTACTTCGTCGACAACAAGGTCGACAGCGAAGGCCGTACCATCTACGACATCGACTTCGAGCCGATTCCCGGCCGTTCGCCCAACGACAACAGCGTGGGTCTGAAGGTGCTCGATCACCTGACCCACAACGTCGACCGCGGCCAGATGGACAAGTGGGCCGACTTCTACACCGAGATCGCCAACTTCCGCGAGAACCGCTACTTCGACATCAAGGGCAAGAAGACCGGCCTGCACTCCCGCGCCATGACCGCCCCCTGCGGCAAGATGCACATCCCGATCAACGAGTCCGCCGACGATAGCTCGCAGATCGCCGAGTTCCTGCGTGAGTACAACGGTGAGGGTATCCAGCATCTGGCCATGGCCACCGACGACATCTACGCCACCGTGCGGGGCCTGCGCGCCAACGGCGTGACCTTCCTCACCACCCCGGACACCTACTACGAGAAGGTCGACACTCGCGTGCCCAACCACGAGGAGAACGTCGAGGATCTGCGCGAGCTGAGCCTGCTGATCGACGGCGGTCCGGACGAGGGTGTACTGCTGCAGATCTTCACCGAGACCGTGATCGGTCCGATCTTCTTCGAGATCATTCAGCGCAAGGGCAACGACGGTTTCGGCGAGGGCAACTTCAAGGCCCTGTTCGAATCCATCGAGGAAGATCAGATGCGCCGCGGCGTACTCTAGGAAAACATGATTTATTGCTGCGCTCGATATCCTGGCCGCCGGCGGTGCCGATGCGTCGGACCGTCGCTGTCCTCATGTAGCAGGCTACACTCCGGCAGCTCCGCTCCGGCGGCGGCCAGCCTATCTTCGCTCGCGACATAAATCATGGCTTTCCTATTGTTTTGTATGAATTATTAGAATAAAAATTCGCTCCTATCCCATTTGCCAACAAAATCCTTCACAATGCCCGCCAATTTTCTGGGTATTGGGTAGGTAGATAATAATTCCACTCCTCTGGTGACGTAATGACGACCGAGCAACAACCTCGCGCTCAGTGGCTGGGCCGCTGGGGCTTCGTGCTGGCGGCGACCGGTTCTGCCGTCGGCCTGGGCAATATCTGGAAGTTTCCCTATATCACCGGCGAGCACGGCGGCGGCGCCTTCGTGTTGGTCTATCTGGCCTGCATCCTGGCGGTGGGTGTGCCGGTGATGATGACCGAGATCGCTTTCGGTCGGCGCGGCCGCGGCAGCCCCATCGATGCGGTACGCCGCGTGGTGACGGAATCGGGGCGGTCGCCGCTGTGGTCGCTGCTGGGCTGGATGGCGATGCTGGCCGGCTTCATGATTCTCTCCTTCTACGTGGTGGTGGCCGGCTGGTCGTTCTCCTATCTGTGGAAGATGGTGACCGGTCAGCTCGCCGGCAGCGGCGTGGACGACATGGTGGCGATCTTCGTCGCCAACAACGAGAACCCTTTCAACCTGGGCTTCTGGAGCACCCTGGTGACGCTTCTGACCATGCTGATCGTGGGCAAGGGGGTGCAAGCGGGCATCGAGCGCAGCGTCAGTTGGATGATGCCGGGCATGGTCATCATGCTGCTCATACTGATCGGCTACGGCGTGTTCTCCGGCGGCTTCGGCGAGGCGTGGCGTTTCCTGTTCTCGTTCAATGCCGGCAGCCTGACCAGCGACGGCATGCTGGCTGCCCTGGGTCATGCCTTCTTTACCCTGTCGCTGGCCTCGGGGGCCATCCTCACTTACGGCAGCTACCTGCCGTCGCGCACGTCCATTGCGCGCACCACCTTCAGCGTGGCGATTGCCGATACCCTGGTGGCGCTGATGGCGGGGCTGGCGATCTTCCCCATCATCTTCGCCAACGGCATGAACCCCGGCGAGGGGCCGGGTCTGATCTTCATGAGCCTGCCGCTGGCGTTTCAGGCCATGCCGCTGGGCACGCTGTTCGGCATCCTGTTCTTCGTCATGCTCTCCATGGCGGCGCTGACCTCGTCGATCTCCATGGTCGAGGCCACCGTCTCCTGGCTGGTGGACAACAAGGGCATCAGCCGACGCACCGCGGCCTGGGGTACCGGCATCGTGCTGTGGCTGGTGAGCACCCTGGCGATGCTGTCATTCAATCTGGGGGCCGACTGGACCCTGGCCGGCCGTCACTTCTTCGACTGGCTGGACTACCTCACCTCGCGCTGGATGATGCCGCTGGGCGGCCTGGGCATGGCGCTGCTGGCCGGCTTCGTGCTGAAGAGCGAGAGCTTCCGTGAGGAGCTGGGCCTCTCGGCGCAGTGGCATGCGCTGTGGCTGTTCATGGTGCGCTACGTGAGCCCGCTGGGCATCCTGGTGATCTTCGTCGATGCGCTGGGTATCGCGCGCCTTGAATTCGGCATGCACTGGCCCTGGCTGCTGGGCGTGCTGGCGCTGATCACCCTGCTCGGCGAGCTGGTGAGCCCGCGGCTGCGGCGTACCCTGGCCGGCTGAGCACTTGTCTGTCGTTGCACTTGAAGCTAATGTCGGGCCGGTTCGTTGGGAACGTCCTTCGAGGTGAAGAGAGATGATCAGAGTCGCGCTCGTGTTGTTCATGGCCGTACTGATCGCCGGCTGCGCCGGACGCGGCGGCGGACAGGGCGAGCGCGTCTCGGCACCGTCCGGCTGGAACGGTGAGCAGGGCCAGGCTTCTTTCTATGCCGACCGCTATCACGGCCGCCAGACCGCCAGCGGCGAACGCCACGACCGCAACGCGCTGACGGCGGCCCACCGCAGCCTGCCGTTCGGTACCCGTGTGCGCGTCACGCGGCTGGACAACGGTCGTGAGACGGTGGTGCGCATCAACGACCGCGGCCCCTTCGTACGCGGCAGGGTCATCGACGTCTCGCGCCGCGCGGCGGAGGAACTCGACATGATCGGGCCCGGTGTGGTGAACGTGCGTCTGACGCCGGAGTGAGCGAGCCCGGCCGGCGGATGCCTCGGCCGTCCAGCCATGCGACAATGACGCTTTCGTTCACGTCGGGCTTCGCTCATGTCATCCCCGCGCAGTGAATCCATTGCCGAGCTTCAGAGTCTGCGCCGCGGACGTGCGCGGCGCAGCTGGCTGACGCGCAGTTTCCGCCTGCAGGTGATGTTGCTGGTAGGTGTGCTGCTGGCTGCCATGCTGCTGGCTCAAGGCGCCTATCTCAATCATCGCAAGGGCGAGATCATCAGCCACCAGATGGGCGAGCGCGCGCTGGCCGTGGCGCTCAGCGTGGCCAGCATCCCCGAGCTGATCGCCGCCTTCGACGACCCCGATCCCAGCGCCACCATCCAGCCCATCGCCGAACGCATCCGTCGCGAGACCGGGGCCCGCTACGTGGTGGTGGGCAATACCGAGAGCCTGCGCTATTCCCACCCCCTGCCGGAGCGCCTGGGCGAGTCCATGGTCGGCGGCGACAACGACCGCGCGTTGCTGCACGGCGAGTCCTACGTCTCCGAGGCGGTCGGTTCACTGGGCAAGGCGATGCGCGGCAAGACCCCGGTATTCGATGCCGAGGGCAACATCATCGGCATCGTCTCGGTGGGCTTCATGCTCGACCGCGTGGCCATGGACGTGGTCGAGCACACCAGCCTGGGCTGGTGGCTGGTGGCGCTGATGATCGTGCTCGGCTTCGCCGGTGCCTATCTGCTCTCACGTCATCTGAAGAAGGTGATCCTCGGTCTCGAGCCTTACGAGATCGCCCGGCTGGCGATGGAGAAGGAGGCCATCCTGCAGTCGATTCACGAGGGCATCCTGGCGGTGAACCGCGAAGGACAGATCACCCTGGTGAACCAGCAGGGCCGGCGTTTCCTCGGCCTGCCACCTGAGGAAGAGGTGCTGGGGCGGCCGATCCAGGAACTGGTGCCCAACTCGCGTCTCTCCGAGGTGCTGGAGCGGGGCGAGCGGCAGTTCGATCAGGAGATGTGGCTGGGCGATCACCCCGTGGTGGTCAACCGGGTGCCGATCGTCGACGCCGGCGAAGTGGAAGGGGCGGTGGCGACGTTCCGCAGTCGCCGCGAGATCGTCGAACTCTCCGATGCGCTGAGCGCTGCGAGCCGCGACGTGGACATGCTGCGTGCCCAGGCTCACGAGTATTCCAACAAGCTCTACACCATCTCGGGCATGCTCCAGCTCGACAGAGTCGAAGACGCTCTGGCGCTGATCCATCAGGAGAGCGAGCGCCAGCAGGCCCAGATGACCTTCCTCATGAAGCACGTAGCCGATCCGGTGGTGAGCGGTACGCTATTGGGCAAGCTGACCCGAGCGCGAGAGCTCGACGTGCATCTCGAGATCGACGAGCAGAGCTCGCTTTCCACTCCGCTGACCCTCACCGGCCAGGAGGTCGTCATGACGGTGATCGGCAACCTGATCGACAACGCTTTCCATGCGGTACGTCAGGGTGGGGCAAAAGGGCAGGTGCGGCTGTTCTTCACCGATCTCGGTGAGCAGATGCTGATCGAAGTGGAGGACAACGGCCCCGGCGTACCGCCCGAACACGTCGAGGCGATCTTCAAGGAAGGCTTCTCCACCAAGCCCGGCAAGCACCGCGGTATCGGTCTGGCGCTGGTCAGTCGCCTGTGTCGTGAACATGGTGGAGCGATCACGCTGGAGGAGAGCGAGCTGGGCGGTGCCTGTTTCACGGTGGTGCTCTCTCGCTCCCTGTGTCGCACCGTGCAGCCGGCGCAAGCCGAGAACCCATTACCATAATGCCAATATCCGTGGGGGAAAGAATGTACGAGGCAGGCTCGACGCCTGAAGAATACGGCATCCTGATCATCGAGGACGATTTCCGCATCGCCGAGATACATCGCGCCTTCATCGAGCAGAGCCAAGGCTTTCGAGTCGTGGGGATGGCTCGCAGTGGGGCAGAGGCGCGTGAGCTGATGGCGCAACATGCGGCAGAGGTCCATCTGGTGCTGCTGGATGCCTACCTGCCCGATGTCGAAGGGCTGGAGCTGCTGTGGGCGCTGCGCCGGGATCATGTGCACGTGGACATCGTCATGATCACTGCGGCAAGGGAGGTCGATACCATTTCCGAGGCGCTGCGCGGGGGAATCTTCGACTACCTGATCAAGCCCGTGGAGGCGGCGCGCATGGCGCAGATGCTGGCGCGTTTTCGTCGCGAACGCGAAGCCTTGGCGGCACGCCACGAGCTCAGCCAGGAGGAGCTCGATCGGGTGCTGTCGCGGCTGCGCCCGGAGGGAGCGCCGGGCAGTGCCGCGCGCAGCCTGCCCAAGGGCATCGATCGTCTGACGTTGCGTGCCGTGGTGGCGGCGTTGGACAGTGCTGGCAAGCCTCTGGCGGCCATGGACGTGGCGCGCGCCATGGGAGCGAGTCGCTCCACGGCACGGCGCTATCTGGAATTTCTGGTGTCGGTGCAGGTAGTTGGCGCCGAACTGGGCTACGGTGATGTAGGGAGACCTGAAAGACGCTACCGCCTCGTGGGTGATGCGGCGGCCTGGTGCGAAGAGAGTTGAGGGTGTCAGAGCGGCCCGTGAGCAAAATGAACAAAATGCACACAACGAACAGTTTATCGTTTATGCCCATAAACTTGCCGCTTCGTATCTGGTTCTTCTAACGTTCAACCTGTACGTGGGCATGAGACCCGCTGTCACAACAAGATCCTATCCAGGAGAACGCCATGACTGCCAAGCAACACCTCACCCGTTTCAGTGCCATCGTGCTGCCGCTCGCTGCGGTGGTGGGCATGAGCAGTGCGGCTCAGGCCGACGAGTGGACCCCGACCCGCAACATCGAGTTCATCGCCCCGGCCAACCCCGGCGGCGGCTGGGACACCCTGGTGCGCACCACCTCCCGCGTCATCCAGGAAGAGGGTCTGGCCGAGCGCAGCTTCGGTGCCATCAACGTACCGGGAGGCGGAGGTGCGGTGGCCTGGGCTCAGATCGCCCGTGACAGCGGCAACCCGCACAAGCTGTTCGCCACCAGCCCGCCGATCATTCTGGTGCCGCTGGCCGGCGCATCCCGCTACGACCACACCAGCTTCACGCCGATTGCCAGGCTGATCACCGATTACTCCATCGTGCTGGTACGCAACGACTCGCCCTACGAGGATCTGCCGTCGCTGATCGAAGCCATGGAGCAGAATCCCCAGCTCAGCGTCGGTGGCGGTAGCGCCCCGGGCTCCATGGACCACATCTCCATGGCCGGTCTGGCAGCGGCGGCGGGTCTGAACGCCTCAGACGTCAACTACATCCCGTTCTCCGGTGGTGGCGAAGCCATGACCAGCCTGATGGGCGGTCACGTGGAAGCGGTGATCACCGGCGCCGGTGAAGCCTCTGGTCAGCTCGGCGAGAACAGCCAGATCCGCGCCCTGGGCGTGTCTGCCCCCGAGCGTCTGGGTGGTGCTCTGGCGGAGGTGCCGACCTACCAGGAGCAGGATATTGATTACACCTTCGATATCTGGCGCGGTGTGATGGGCACCCCGGACATGCCGGCCGAGGCGGTGGCCTACTACGAGGATCTGTTCGCTCAGATGCTCGAGACCGACGGCTGGCAGCAGGCCCGCGAGCAGCTGGGCTGGATCGATGCCTATCAGGACAGCGAGGAGTTCGGCGCTTTCCTCGATGAGCAGAAAGAGCAGTTCAGCACCATTCTGGGCGACCTCGGCCTGCTGGGCGAATAACCCACCACGCTTCTGCGATTTTCGCTTCCCGGGTCCGGGCCTCGCCTAGCGAGGTCCGGGCATTCTCGAACGCCAAGAACTTGGGCGCTGCTCACGCGGCGGTAGCCCGGGACCGAATCCCATGACACGACTCAACTCCAACCAGGTCATTGCTCTCTTGCTGGCGCTGCTGTCGGTAGGCTATCTGGCCATGGCCTGGCAGATTCCCTCATTTCCGTTGCCGCGCCCGATCGATTCCGACCTCTTCCCCAAGGTGCTTGGCTTCACGTTGCTGGGGCTTTCGGTGCTGCTGTTTCTCGAGAAACCCAAGGCTCAGGACGTACCGGATGAGCTCGATCCCGAAGAGCAGCGGCTGCCGCTGCTGCTGCGGCCCTGGTCCCGCGTGGCGGTCACGGCGGTGGCGCTGGCGGTCTATGCCCTGATCCTGGTGCCGGTGGGCTTCGTGCTCAGCTCCGTGGCCCTGGTCTTCGGCCTGGCCGCCTACTACGGCTATCGCCGCCACTGGGTCAACCTGGCCACTGCGTTGGGCGTGGTGCTGGGGCTCTATCTGACCATGACGCGCATCATGGGCGTTTACCTACCCACCGGCGTGCTGCCGATCTGACTGGCCGGAGAGTGAGCCCATGGAAGCTTTCAACAATCTGATGTACGGCTTCAGCATCGCGCTGGAGCCGATCAATATCCTCTACGTCTTTGCCGGTGTCTTTGCCGGGACCATCATCGGCATGCTGCCGGGACTGGGGCCGATCAGCGCCCTGGCCCTGATGATTCCGCTGACCTTCGGCATGGAGCCGTCCTCGGGCCTGATTCTGATGGCGGGGGTGTACTACGGCGCGATCTTCGGCGGCTCTACCTCGTCGATCCTGCTCAATGCCCCTGGTGTGGCAGGTACGGTAGCGACTTCCTTCGATGGCTACCCGATGGCCAAGCAGGGCATGGCGGGCAAGGCGCTGGCCATTGCCGCCTACGCCTCCTTCATCGGCGGCACCGTCTCGATCATCTTCCTGATGATGGTGGCGCCTTTGCTCGGGCGGGTGGCGGTGAGCTTCGGCCCGGCCGAGTACTTCTCGCTGATGGTACTGGGTCTTACTGCGGTGGTATCGCTGTCCGACAAGTCGCTGGTCAAGGGGCTGATCGCCGCCGTGGTCGGGGTGATGATCTCGATCATGGGCATCGATCTGCAGACCGGCACCGAGCGCTTCACCTTCGGCACGGTGCATCTGCTCGACGGCATCGAGTTCCTGGTCGTGGCGCTGGGTATCTTCGCTCTGGCCGAGGTGTTCTACATGCTGCTCAAGGGCGGTGGCGGCAAGGAGCAGCCGCGTAACGCCATCGGTTCGCTCAAGCTCTCCAAGCAGGAGATCAAGCAGATCGCCCCGCCCATTGGCCGCAGCTCCATCCTGGGCTTCTTCACCGGCGTGCTGCCGGGTGCCGGTGCCACCATCGGCTCCTTCCTCGGCTACAGCATGGAGAAGCGTCTGGCCAAGGACGGTGACACCTTCGGCAAGGGCAATATCAAGGGCGTGGCGGCGCCGGAGTCGGCCAACAACGCCGCCTGTACCGGTTCCTTCGTGCCGCTGCTGACCCTGGGCGTGCCCGGTTCCGGTTCTACTGCGGTGCTGCTCGGCGCGCTGCTGGTAATGGGCGTGTCGCCCGGCCCGGCGATGCTGGTGGATCGTCCCGACGTCTTCTGGGGCGTGGTGGCGAGCATGTACTTGGGCAACATCTTCCTGCTGGTGCTCAACCTGCCGCTGATTCCGCTGATCGCCAAGATCCTCGACCTGCCGCGGCCGCTGCTGCTGTCACTGATCCTGATCTTCTGCATGATCGGGGTGTACGGCATGAGCTTCAGCGTCTTCGATCTGCTGCTGCTGCTCGGCTTCGGCCTGTTGGGGCTGGGCATGCGCTTGTTCGGCTTCCCGGCTGCGCCGCTGATCCTGGCGCTGATTCTCGGCGACATCATGGAGGAGTCCATGCGCCGGGCGCTGCAGATCTCCGGCGGAGACTGGTCGATCTTCATCGACAAGCCGATCTCCATGTGGCTGCTGATCATTGCCGCGCTGTCGCTGACTCTGCCGCTGATCAAGCGCGTAATGGCACGCCGCAGCGTTTGATAACCTGAACCTTCCTGCCTTGAAACGGGGGTGCCGAGCGATCGGCGCCCCCGCTTTCGTTTCCGCTTTTTCCCGCTGCACTGCCATGGTGCTTCGTGGTGGTGCAGCCGCTCCGTCGCGGCGCGTTCATGGCGCCCAAAGCTGCACGTCTGAGGTGCGTAAACAGTAAATTATTCTTTTCTTGCTTTACTTAACCATCCGTTATCCAAAGACTTTTCAGCACTTGCCGCATGATGGCGCACGCTTTGCAGAGACAGGAGGCCTAGTGCTGTGTGGCCAATGTCGGCTGCACATGACCTTCACAACAAGTCCCTCTCTCAGAGGGCGCAAGGAGGTTCGCTTGAACGCTTCCCGACGCATCATGTCTTTCCCGCTTCGTTCCACCACCCTGGCCCTGATGGCAGCGGTTTCCCTCGGCTCTGCCAGTCAGGCACTGGCCCAGGAGGACCCCATCAAGGTGGGAATTCTGCACTCGCTGTCCGGCACCATGGCCATCAGTGAATCGACCCTGAAAGACACAGTGGAGATGCTGATTGCCCAGCAGAACGAGCAGGGCGGTCTGCTGGGACGTCAGCTCGAAGCGGTGGTGGTCGATCCGGCTTCGAACTGGCCGCTGTTCGCCGAGCGGGCGCGTGAGCTGCTCGAACAGCACCAGGTGGACGTGGTATTCGGCAACTGGACCTCGGTATCGCGCAAGGCGGTGCTGCCGGTGTTCGAGGAGCTCAACGGTCTGCTGTTCTATCCGGTCCAGTACGAGGGCGAGGAGTCTTCCGAGAACGTCTTCTACACCGGGGCGGCCCCCAACCAGCAGGCCATTCCCGCCGTGGACTACCTGATCAACGAGATGGGCATCGAGCGCTTCGCGCTGCTCGGCACCGATTACGTCTATCCGCGTACCACCAACCGCATCCTCGAGGCCTACCTCAAGGAAGAGCACGGTGTGGCGGACGACGACATCATGATCAACTACACCCCCTTCGGCCACAGCGACTGGCAGAACATCGTTGCCGAGGTGCGCCGCTTCGGCAGCGAAGGCAAGCCTACTGCGGTGGTCTCGACCATCAACGGCGACGCCAACGTGCCGTTCTACCGTGAACTGGGCAACCAGGGCGTGGACGCCGGTGACATTCCGGTCATCGCCTTCTCGGTGGGCGAGCAGGAGCTGACCGGTGTCGATACCGCCCCGCTGGTCGGTCATCTGGCCGCCTGGAACTACTTCATGAGCGTTGACACCGATGCCAACTACGACTTCATCGACGCCTGGATCGAGTGGACCGGCGACGAAGAGGCGGTAACCAACGACCCGATGGAGGCCCATTACATCGGCTTCAACATGTGGGCCGAGGCGGTACGCAAGGCAGGCACCACCGATCCCGATGCCATCAAGGACGCCATCATCGGCGTGGTGGTACCCAATCTTTCCGGCAGCTATGCGGCGATGATGCCCAACCACCACATCACCAAGCCGGTGCTGATCGGTGAGATCCAGGACAACGGCCAGTTCGACATCGTATGGCAGACGCCCTCCACGGTTGCCGGCGATGCCTGGTCCGATTACCTGCCGGGTTCCCGCGATCTGATGGCCGACTGGCAGGCGCCGATGCGCTGCGGCAACTTCAATGTCGCCACCGGTCGCTGCGGTGGCAGCACGGCGGCCGAAGAGGCCGAAGCGGCACTCGCCGAGTAAGTGGTACCCCGCCCCCCGCTGCCCAAGTGCAGCGGGGGAGCACGCCTTCTCTATCGTTTCCGAGGAACGCTCCGATGAGATACCCCCCCATGCTTGGGCCAGCGACGGCCGGGGCGAGGGCCGGCACCGATGCCGCCGAGGATGAACGTACCTCCCAGAGCCGGGGCTCGTGGCTGCTGGTTCTCGCTCTGAGCCTCCTGCTGATGCTCGGCCTCTCCATGACGACCCCCGCAGCGGCGCAGGATGCCGCGCCGGCCGACGATGTTGCCGCCATGACGCTGCTCGAGGCGCTGGATGTCGATTCGTTTCCCGCCAAGGGCAGGGCCATCGAGGCCATCGTGCATAGCGACGATCCCCGCGCCCGCGACTGGCTGCAGGCGCTGCTCGACGGGCGCCTGCAGCGCGCCGGCGACGGCCGCTTCGTGGTGGTGCTCGACAATACCGGTCGCGACTGGCCGGTACAGGATGCGCTGAGCGGCGAGCCGCTGGGCCAGATGTCGCGCCGTGAGCTGGATCGTATCGGCATCAACAATGCGCTGCGCAACCAGCTGCGCAGCGCCATTGCCGTGGTCGATCTCTACGCCGCCGATGTCGGGCTGCGCCGCGCTTCTGCCGAGCGTCTGCTGGGCGAAGTCGATGGCGATCTGGCCGGACCGCTGGTCGAGGTAATCGAAGAAGAGCCGGACGCCAGGGTGCGCGAACGGCTGGTCCAGGCCCTGGCCATTTATCGTCTCGAGCAGGGTGAACTCGAGGCCATAGATAACTTGCAGGGTAGCCTGCACCCCCGGGTACGCGTCGCCCTCAACCGTGCCGCCAACGGCGACGATCCGATCGTGGCCGACGCCGCCCGTGAGGCATTGAACGGCATCGAGCAGATGCTCAAGCTCAACCGCGCCGCCGAGACGCTCTACTTCGGTCTTTCGCTCGGCTCGGTGCTGGTACTCGCCGCCATCGGCCTGGCCATCACCTTCGGCGTGATGGGCGTGATCAACATGGCTCACGGCGAGCTGATCATGCTCGGTGCCTATACCACCTGGGCCATGCAGCAACTGCTGCCCGGTCAGCCGGGGTTGGCCCTGATCCTGGCGATCCCGGCCGGCTTCCTGGTGGCAGCTCTGGTGGGTATCGCCATCGAGCGTGGCGTCATTCAGTTCTTGAAAGGGCGGCCGCTGGAAACGCTGCTGGCCACCTTCGGCATCAGCCTGATCCTGCAGCAGCTGGTGCGCACCGGCATTTCGCCGCTCAACCGCACCGTGATCACGCCGGAGTGGATGAGCGGCTCCATTGCCGTCAACGATGCGCTCTCCCTCACCCTCAATCGAATGTACGTGCTCGGCTTTGCCCTGGTGGTGTTCGCCGTACTGATGCTGATCATGCGCCGCACCCGGCTAGGGCTCGAGGTGCGGGCGGTGACCCAGAACCGCGCCATGGCGCGCTCCATGGGCATTCGCGCCACCCGAGTCGACATCATGACCTTCGCCCTGGGCTCCGGGGTGGCGGGGCTGGCCGGCGTGGCCCTCAGCCAGCTCACCAACGTCGGCCCCAACCTGGGCCAGAACTACATCATCGACTCCTTCATGGTGGTGGTGTTCGGCGGTGTGGGCAACCTGTGGGGCACCCTGGTGGCAGGCCTTTCTCTCGGCGTGATCAATCAGGTGCTGGAGCCCTGGGCCGGTGCCGTGATGGCCAAGATCATCGTGCTGGTGTTCATCATCCTGTTCATTCAAAAGCGCCCCCGCGGACTCTTCCCGCAGAAGGGCCGGGCGGCGGAGGGCTGATCCATGGATTCTTCTCGACTCTGGCTGCTGCGGCCGTTCGGCGAGCGCTCGACGCTGATCTTTCTCGGCGTACTGCTGGCGGCCATGACGCTGGTGACGCTGCTGCACGTGGCGGTACCGCCTGGTCACCCGCTCCATGTCAGTGCTTATACCGTTAACTTGTTCGGCAAGTACCTGAGCTATGCACTGCTGGCGGTGGCGGTGGATCTGGTGTGGGGTTATCTCGGTATCCTCAGCCTCGGGCACGGCGCTTTCTTCGCCCTGGGCGGCTACGCCATGGGCATGTACCTGATGCGCCAGATCGGCGACCGTGGCGTCTACGGCCACCCGGTGCTGCCCGATTTCATGGTGTTCCTCAACTGGGACAGCCTGCCGTGGTACTGGTACGGCTTCGACATGGCCTGGTTCGCCTTTCTGATGGTGCTGCTGGTGCCGGGGGCGCTGGCGCTGGTGTTCGGCTTCCTGGCGTTCCGCTCGCGGGTCACCGGGGTCTATCTGTCGATCATCACCCAGGCGCTCACCTTCGCCCTGATGCTGGCCTTCTTCCGCAACGAGATGGGCTTCGGCGGCAACAACGGGCTGACCGACTTCCGCGAGATTCTCGGCTTCAACCTGCGCAGCAGCGAGACCCGGCTGGGCCTTTTCCTGGCCACCGGCGTGGCCCTGGCGCTGGGTTACGTGCTGTGCCGGGCCATCGTCACCAGCAAGCTGGGCCGGGTGTGCGTGGCGACCCGCGACGCCGAGGCGCGCACGCGCTTTCTCGGCTACCGGGTCGAGCGCTTCCAGCTGTTCGTGTTCACGGTCTCGGCCATGCTGGCGGGGCTTGCCGGGGCGCTCTACGTGCCCCAGGTCGGCATCATCAACCCCAGCGAGTTTTCGCCGCTGTTCTCCATCGAGATCGTGCTATGGGTGGCGCTGGGCGGCCGGGCGACGCTCTATGGGGCGGTGATCGGGGCGATACTGGTCAACTACGCCAAGACGGTCTTCACCGGGGTGATGCCGGACGCCTGGCTGTTCGCCCTGGGCGGACTCTTCGTGCTGGTCACGGTGTTCCTGCCCAAGGGTGTGGCAGGGCTGCTGGCGCTCAGGCTGCGCCGCCGCCGAGACGCTGACGGTTCGTTTTCCGGCAAGGAGGCATCGGCATGAGCATTCTGCGTTCCCTGGCCAGCCGTGACCGGGTCTTCGATTTCCTGGTGCCCGTGGAGTCGCCGGTCGACGTGCGGCACGGGCCGATCCTCTACCTGGAGGACGTGACGGTCAGCTTCGATGGCTTCAAGGCGATCAACGCACTCAACCTGACCATCGACGACGGCGAGCTGCGCTGCATCATCGGGCCCAACGGTGCCGGCAAGACCACCATGATGGACATCATCACCGGCAAGACCCGGCCCGACAGCGGCCAGGTCTGGTTCGGCAGCCGTCACGACCTGCTGACCATGAACGAGCCGGAGATCGCCAGTCTCGGCATCGGCCGCAAGTTCCAGAAGCCCACGGTGTTCGAAGCGCTCACGGTGTTCGAGAACCTGGAGCTGGCGATGGCCGCCGACAAGCGCATCCTGCCCACGCTCACCGCCCGCATCAACGGCGAGATTCGCGATCGCATCGACGAGATCCTGGAGATCATCGGCCTGAAGGCACTGCACGCCCGCCCGGCGGGCATTCTCTCCCACGGCCAGAAGCAGTGGCTGGAGATCGGCATGCTGCTGATGCAGCGGCCGCGGCTGCTGCTGGTGGACGAGCCGGTGGCGGGCATGACCGAGCAGGAGATGGAGCGTACCGCCGAACTGCTCACCGGGCTTGCCGGCAAGCAATCCGTTGTCGTGGTGGAGCACGACATGGGCTTCGTGCGTTCCATCGCGCGCAAGGTGACGGTGCTGCATCAGGGCAGCGTACTGGCGGAGGGCAGCATGGATCAGGTCTCCAATGACCCACGGGTGATCGAAGTCTACCTGGGTGCCGAGGCCGAGGAGGAGACGCTCTGATGCTGGCGATCGACAAGCTCAACCAGTTCTATGGCGAGAGCCACACTCTGTGGGATCTCGACCTGGCCGTGCCGGCCGGGCAGTGTACCTGCGTGATGGGCCGCAACGGGGTGGGCAAGACCACCCTGATGAAGGCCGTCATGGGCGAGGTGAAGGTCTCCTCCGGCAGCATTCGCTATGCCGACGATGTCGAGCTGACCAAGCGGCGGGTGGAGGATCGCTCGCGTTTGGGAATCGGCTACGTGCCCCAGGGGCGGCAGATCTTCCCCTTGCTCACCGTGGAAGAGAACCTGCGCACCGGTCTGGCGGCTCGCGGCGACGGCAGGCGCACCATTCCGGAGCGCATCTATGAGCTCTTTCCGGTGCTCAAGGAGATGAAGCACCGCCGTGGCGGGGATCTCTCCGGCGGCCAGCAGCAGCAGTTGGCCATCGGCCGTGCCCTGGTGATCGAGCCTCGCCTGTTGATCCTCGATGAACCGGGCGAGGGCATTCAGCCCAATATCGTCACCCTGATCGGCGAGGTGATTCGTAAGCTGATCGAGGAGGACGGTCTCACCGTGCTGCTGGTGGAGCAGAAGCTGCCCTTCGCACGCAAGTACGCTGACCGTTTCGTGATCATGGATCGCGGCAGGCCGGTAGCCAAGGGTGAGATCGCAGAACTCTCCGATGCGCTGATCAAGGAACACCTGACGGTATAGGGCGACGGTTGCGATGCCCGCACCAGAAGGGTGCTGCGAACGAAAATGGTGCATCAGGTTGGTGCAAAAGCGCCGATCTGGCGCACCAAAAGGAGTCGGTGAGTCGTGGCTGCGGCTCGCCGATTTTTTATAAGGTGTTGTTTATAAAAGCGAGTTGGGGCGATTCACCAAGCTGGTACGACCCTTGCTGAAGGGTTGGTCAGATATGTATGCCACGAGCCGCCAATGACCGCTTTCGCCAACTCCGCTTTCGCCAAGCCAGCGACGCACTCCGGCCATCGCTTCGATGCCGAGCGTCACTGGGCGGCGTCGCTGACGCTCGGCTTCGACTGCCGCGATGGGCGTACGCGTATGGTCGAGGCGCGCCACCGCGGCCCGCTACGGGTGCAGCGGCCTTTCTACCCGGAAGGGCGAGATGGCGCCTGCCACGTCTACTTGCTGCATCCACCCGGCGGGTTGGTCAGCGGCGATGCCTTGAGCATCGCCGCGCGGGTCGAGCCGCAAGCCCATGCGCTGCTGACCACGCCTGCCGCCAACAAGCTCTACCGGGCCGACAGCCACGGCGTGGCCTGGGAACAGCGCACCAGTCTTAAGGTATCGCAGCACGGCATTCTCGAATGGCTGCCCCAGGAGACCATCGCCTTCGATGGCTCGCGGGGCGTGCAGGAGACGCTTATCGAACTCGATGCGGGGGCGCGCTGCCTGGGCTGGGAAGTACTGGCGCTGGGCCGGCCGGCGAGCCGACTGCCTTATGTGTCGGGGCGCATCGATCAGCGCTTTCGGCTGTATCGCGACGGCAAGCCACTGTGGCTGGAGCGCCAACCGCTCGATCCGGCTCACCCGCGCTTCACCGGCCGCTGGGGGCAGGGCGGCGCCAGCGTACAGGCCACTTTATGGGCCGTGGGTCTCAGTGACGAAACCGCCGCCATCGAGGCACTGCGTGAGGCGCTCGCGGCGAGCCCGCGCTGGGCGGTGACCGTGCGCCACGGCGTACTGCTGCTGCGTTACCTGGGCCATGAACGCAACGAAGCCTGGGAGATCTGCCGGCAGGCCTGGGCCTGCCTGAGGCCGCTGCTCATCGGTGTGCCCGCTCATCCGCCCCGTATCTGGTTCACCTGACTCACCAGGAGAGACGCATGGAACTGACCCCGAGAGACAAGGACAAGCTGCTGCTGTTCTCCGCCGCCCAGCTGGCCGAACGACGCCGGGCCCGCGGCCTCAAGCTCAACTATCCCGAGGCCGTGGCGCTGATCAGCTTCGAGATCATGGAAGGCGCGCGCGACGGGCGCAGCGTGGCTGAGCTGATGAGCTACGGCCGCGAGATCCTCGGCCGCGACGATGTGATGGAGGGGGTCGCCGAGATGGTGCACGAGGTGCAGGTCGAGGCCACCTTTCCCGACGGCACCAAATTAGTGACTGTCCACTCACCCATTGTGTAAGGAGCCATCCATGATTCCTGGTGAGTATCAGCTGAAGGACGGCGAGATCGAGCTTTGCGCCGGGCGCGAGCGGATCACGCTGGAGGTGGCCAATACCGGCGACCGGCCGATCCAGGTCGGCTCCCACTATCACTTCGCCGAAACCAACCCGGCGCTGGTCTTCGACCGTGCCAAGGCGCGCGGCTTTCGCCTGGACGTGGCGGCGGGAACGGCGATTCGCTTCGAGCCGGGCCAGACCCGTGAAGTCACGCTGATCCCCTTTGCCGGCAGCCGTCACATCTACGGTTTCCGCGGTGAGGTGATGGGCCCGCTCTCTATCGCGCCCGCCCCCGCGCGCAAATCGTCATCCGGCGACGCAGCGAATGGAGACCCGTCATGAGCACGCCTAACAAGATCAGCCGACAGGCCTATGCCGACATGTACGGCCCCACCGTGGGCGACCGGGTGCGCCTGGGCGACACCGAGCTGTGGATCGAGGTGGAGCGCGACGCCACCCACTACGGCGAGGAGGTGAAGTTCGGCGGCGGCAAGGTGATCCGCGACGGCATGGGCCAGAGCCAGCGCGCCGACGCCACGGTGATGGACACGGTGATCACCAACGCCCTGATCCTCGACTGGTGGGGCATCGTCAAGGCCGATGTCGGCATCCAGGCGGGCCGCATCGCGGCCATCGGCAAGGCGGGCAACCCGGACACCCAGCCCGACGTGGAGATCGTCATCGGCCCCGGCACCGAGATCATCGCCGGCGAGGGCAAGATCCTCACCGCCGGCGGAATCGACGCTCACATCCACTTCATCTGCCCCCAGCAGGTGGAGGAGGCGCTCATGAGCGGCATCACCACCATGCTCGGCGGCGGCACCGGGCCTGCCACCGGCAGCAATGCCACCACCTGCACGCCGGGCGCCTGGCACATCGGCAGAATGCTGCAGGCGGTGGACGAGCTGCCGATGAACATCGGCCTGCTCGGCAAGGGCAATGCCAGCCTGCCCGAGGCGCTGGAAGCGCAGATCGAGGCGGGCGTCATCGGCCTCAAGCTGCACGAGGACTGGGGCACCACGCCGGCCTCCATCGACACCTGCCTGAGCGTGGCCGAGCGCTACGACGTGCAGATCGCCATCCATACCGACACGCTCAACGAGTCGGGCTTCGTCGAGGACACCTTGGCTGCCTTCAAGGAGCGTGGCATCCACACCTACCACACCGAGGGCGCCGGTGGCGGTCACGCGCCGGATATTCTCATCGCCTGCTCCAAGCCCTACGTGCTGCCGTCGTCGACCAACCCGACGCGACCCTACACGATCAACACCATCGACGAGCATCTCGACATGCTGATGGTGTGCCACCACCTCGATCCCAACATTCCCGAGGACGTGGCCTTCGCCGACTCGCGCATTCGCCGCGAGACCATCGCTGCCGAGGACATCCTGCAGGACATGGGGGTGATCTCGATGATCGCCTCGGACTCCCAGGCCATGGGGCGGGTCGGGGAGGTGGTGTGCCGCACCTGGCAGACCGCGCACAAGATGAAGGTGCAGCGCGGCCTGCTGCCGGAGGACGAGGCGCTCGGCGCCGACAACTTTCGCGCCCGGCGCTACATCGCCAAGTACACCATCAACCCGGCGATCACCCATGGCATCGCCCATGAGGTGGGCTCCATCGAGGTGGGCAAGCTGGCCGACCTGGTGCTGTGGAGTCCCGCCTTCTTTGGCGTCAAGCCGGCGCTGATCCTCAAGGCCGGCATGATTGCGGCGGCGCCGATGGGCGACCCCAACGCGTCTATCCCCACGCCGCAGCCGGTGCACTACCGTCCCATGTTCGGCGCCTTCGGCCGCGCGGCGAGCCAGAGCCGCGTGAGCTTCGTCAGCCAGGCGGCGCTGGACGCCGGCGTCGGCGAGCGGCTGGGGCTCGCGAGCCCACTGGTGGCGTGCAAGAACGTGCGCGGGGTGCGCAAGAGCGACATGAAGCTCAACGACGCCTGCCCCGAGCTCAGCGTCGATCCGCAGACCTATGAGGTGCGCTGTGACGGCGAGCTGCTGACCTGCGAGCCGGCTACCGAGCTGCCATTGGCGCAGCGCTACCACCTGTTCTGAACCATGACGACATCGCCAAGCCAGCTTGTCATCGCGAAACCTCACGTGACCGCTGACACCACGGGCGAAGCGACGCGGTCGATCTTCATGGATGAAGATCGAGGAAAGCCGGCACAGGGATGTGCCGTCTTTCCGACCGCGGGAGCTCGCACATGGTGTCAGGGTTTCGGTCACGTGGCGTTGAGCGAGGGCAAGGCTGGCAGCCAGCGAAGAGGCAATAGCAATGCTGAAACTGATCGAACGCCTGGGACCCATCGAGGGGCGCCAGGCCAGCGACACCCTCACGCTGCCCTATGAACTGCGCATTCGCGGTCGGCTCAAGGCGGTCAGCGACTCCGGTCGCGATCTGGGGCTGTTTCTCGACCGTGGCCCGGTGTTGCGCCATGGCGAGGGGCTGCGCGCCGAGAGTGGCGAGATCGTGCGGGTCAGGGCTGCCGACGAGCCGGTGGTAACCGCCCGGGTCGAAGCGGGCTTGCCCCTGGCACGGCTCGCCTACCACCTTGGCAATCGCCACGTGCAACTGGCGCTGGGTGAGGACTGGCGGGGTGGTTACGTACGCTTCCCGCCGGATCACGTCCTGGAGGAGCTGGCCGAGCTGCTGGGGGCGAGCCTGGAGCGGCACGAGGCACCTTTCGACCCCGAGCCGGGCGCCTACAACCAGCTGGGCCATTCACATGCTCATGGTCATGACCACGACGACCACAACCACGACCATGAACATAGCCACAACCACAGCCATGGGCATCACCATGCCCCGTGAGGCAGCGTCCGCGGCGGTCACGGCCCAGGGCGACGACCTGGCGCTGCTGGGGCTGTTGCAACTGGTCAGCCCGGCGCTGCCGATCGGCGCCTTCGCCTTCTCCCAGGGCCTCGAGAGCGCCTTCGAGCTGGGCTGGGTAAAGGACGAGGCGAGCCTCGGCGACTGGCTGACCGGCGTGCTTGATGACGGCCTGACCCGCTGCGAGCTGCCGGTGCTGGCGCGCCTGCAGCGGGCCTGGGCAGAGCGGGACACCGAGGCGATCGCTCAATGGGATGGCTGGCTTGCCGCCAACCGCGAAACCGCCGAGCTGGCCGCCGAGGATTCGCGCCTGGGTGCCTCGCTGGCGCGGCTGCTGGGCAGCCTGGGGCTGCTGCCCGTTGATCGTTCGGGCGAGTCGCCCGCGCTGCCGGCAGGGGCGGGCTACGTGACGGTGTTTGCCTGGGCCGCCCAGGTACGTGGGGTGGCGCCGCGCCAGGCCATGCTCGGCTTTGCCTGGGCTTGGCTCGAGAACCAGCTGGCGGTGGCCTGCAAGGCGTTGCCGCTGGGGCATACCGCCGCTCAGCGCTTGGTCGAGCGGCTGCGCCCGGCGTTGGTCGCCGCGGTAGACGAGGCGCTCGTGCTCGAGGACAACGAACTCGGCCCTGCGCTGCCCGGCCTGGCGCTGGCCAGCGCGTTGCACGAAACGCAGTACTCGAGGCTTTTTCGGAGTTGATTGCGATGGTCAGCCAGCCAGTCCGCTGCGCTCACTACACCACGCGCTCGAAACCCTGGCGCTCCGGCCGGACTCCCGCGGTCGGAAAGACGGCACATCCCTGTGCCGGCTTTCCTCGATCTTCATCCATGAAGATCGCCCGCGTCGTCTCGGCCATCGCCCCAGCGATCGCGTGAGGTGGATTCGGCAGCAACTGGTCTGGTGCCTGTCGACATACATAGTGCCGCTAAGGTGGCCAAGGAGACAAAGATGACACATTGCCTACGCGTCGGCGTCGGTGGCCCGGTGGGGTCCGGCAAGACGGCCCTGCTCAAGCAGCTGTGCCTGGCGCTGCGCGACCACTACGACATCGCCGTGGTGACCAACGACATCTACACCCGCGAGGATGCCGACTTCCTGCTGCGCCACGAGGCGCTGCCGGCCGACCGCATCCTCGGCGTGGAGACCGGAGGCTGCCCGCACACGGCGATCCGCGAGGATGCCTCGATGAACCTCGCCGCCATCGACGAACTGCAGGAGCGGCATCCAGGCCTGGAGCTGGTGCTGGTGGAGTCCGGTGGCGACAACCTCTCGGCCACCTTCAGCCCCGAGCTTTCCGACCTGACCCTCTACGTGATCGACGTCTCCGCCGGCGACAAGATCCCGCGCAAGGGCGGCCCCGGTATCACCAAGTCGGATCTGCTGATCATCAACAAGATCGACATCGCCGAGCAGGTTCACGCCTCGCTCGAGGTGATGGAGCGCGATTCGAAGAAGATGCGCGGCGAGCGCCCGTTCGTCTTCACCAATCTCTACGATGGCGTCGGCCTCGAGGAGATCATCCGTTTCATTCTTGACCGCGGCATGCTGCCGGAGCGCCGGCCCCAGGCTCAGCCGGCCAGTGCCTGACGACCATTCGACTACCTTCGGCTAGGAGATCGCCATCATGAAAACGACCTGTTCATCATCCACACAGCTGGCTCTGCTCGCGGCACCGATGCTCCTCCTCCTCGCCGGTCTGGCCGTGGCCCACCCGGGGCACGACCATGTCCACGGCGGTGGTTTTGCCGCCGGCCTGGCCCACCCGCTGCTGGGGCTCGACCACCTGCTGGCGATGCTGGCGGTGGGGCTGTGGAGCCTGCGTCAGAGCCGGGCCTTCAGCCTTGCTGCGCCGGCTCTGGCCGCGGGCGGCATGTTGTTGGGAGCGGGGCTGGCCTGGGCCGGCATGGCATTGCCGGGCGTGGAGTTCGGCATCGCCATGTCGGTACTGCTGGCAGGGGTGCTGATCGCGGCGCTGGTCAAGGTACCCACGCTAGTGGGGGCGGGTGTGGTCGTGCTGTTCATGCTGTTCCACGGCCATGCCCATGGCAGCGAGATGCCCCACGGTGCCTCCATGCTGGCCTATCTGGCCGGCTTCACCCTGGCGACGCTGGCCATCACCTACGCAGGGCGTGCGGCGGGGGCGTTCCTGATGGCGCGTGAGAACCGTATCCTGCGGGCGCTGGGCGTTGCGATCGCCGCTGCAGGGGCGCTGTTCGCCCTGGGCTGATCCTTACTCGCAATCCTGGTTTTGTCGCGCCCCGC
>MTEU01002341.1_pt1 | contig 31051 bp, 31 predicted proteins | sample 1042701 | NCBI WGS metagenome assembly MTEU01 (sample SAMN06185813, study PRJNA358809) | soil metagenome | isolation source: naturally attenuated soil | place: India | collected 2015-05-23
CATCTTGGTTATAGATTTCTAACCAGTCTAATAACATTTCACGTTCGTTACGAGAGATTAACTCAAGACGATGTGCTGTACGAACTGCGGCACTCGGTAACATTGTACCTTGACCATCTAATGGCTCGTAAGTATCAACATGTTGTTTGTATGTGCTTAGTTTACGAGTCTTCCAATCATATACTTTGATGTCATGTTTACGTTCGATAGCGTAGTCAGGCATAATGTCGAATGAGAAGTCTTCGTTCGTGATCTCAATCGTTGATGATTCTGCTAAACCGTAACGTGCTTCCATGTTTGCAATCTTCACTTCTTCTGGGAACTCTGCACCATAAGATACACCATCACGCACTTCTTTCACTGGTAGGCTAGTCATTAGACGTTTACCTACACGAGTTTGTGATGCTGATGTTAATACACGACGATATACTACACGCTCGCCGTTAGCTTTTACGATAGTTAAACCTTTCTTTAGAATACGACGAATAGCAAGTTTCGCACTCTCTTTGTCTTCTTTAGATAAACCACCATATGAGAAGTTCACTACGATAAACTCTTCTGCAAGACGTACAGTTACTTCTTCGTTCAGTTCGTTGCCGTTCTCATCAACAATAGTCTTAACACGTACTTCTGTCTTATGAGAGAACATACGGAATGCACGGTTCTCTGATACGAATGTTTTCACTGATTTGAATCCACGTTGACCATAGTTTGCTTCATAGAATACATAGTCACGTCCCTGTGTTTGTACATCTGCGATATTGATAATTCCTACTTCAAATTGATTACGTTTCTTAGCCATGATAAATTCCACCTTTTCATTTTTTATAGTTTTATAGTTTGATTAATACTCTGTCGTGTCTTGGGCGGACACAACAATCATCACTTACACGCCCAACCGTGCGAACGGTGGGCATAACGTGCGTGATACTAACTTTCGGATTTCATTACGCTGACATTATGCCAACTTCAATCGTTCTCTTGTGCGTTTGTCGTCCATCTCTATAGCGTAACGAACAATCGCTGGTCGATATTTGATATATAATGCATATATCTCCTTATCGCTCTTATACTCATACCAGTGGTCGGCATAAGGAAGTATAACCATCAACTTCTCTATCATGCCTTGCACTTCTCTACTGCGAATCAATCGCTGACCGTAATACATAACACTCACCTCCTTTCAATTTCGCGGGCGACATAACGTACCCGATACTAACTATCTATATAAACCTCCTATATACATATAAGACATATATAAGAGAGGAAAGACATAACGTGTGCGATACTGTGAATACATAACACATGCGATACTAGAATGACATAACGTACGTGATACGAGAGACATAATGTATGCGATACTGACTCTATATATAAGAGACACATATGAGAGTGTCTTGAATGACTTAGGTAACAATTTAGATACACTTAGGATATATAACAACCTAACACTTGAATGACTCTGTTAGCGAAGCAACAGAGAGAAATACCTCCCAACCATGTTCAGCGTATGCTACGACTGTGCTTATCCACGTTTGGTACGACGAACCATAAATGGTACAACGTCCCAGTTTCCTTGAGTGACTTGTGGAGCAGGGAGAGAAAGGGACGAAAAGAAAACTATTTCGCCCATATACGTTCGTCGATTGCCCGATGATGCGTGCGAACGCAATCATATAAAGCATCAAGCGTGCGAATGCGTTTCGAATGAAAGCAATGCGACGCAAAATGAAGATGCCATATATACAGGGACGACGAACCATAACTGGTAGAGCGTACCAGTTGTACAAGAACGACGCTGGGTGGTGAACGGCTCGCTCCGCTCGCCGTCGTAGGTCACTGCGTTTCCCCACAACACCCTTCCTGCGAATACGCCGGAGGCGGGGTATCACACAAGCAGAACCTCTATTGACTGCGAACACGGTCTGAATGTACGACCGTACTACGCTCCACATCTTAACCATGCATCTCTTATTTCATAACCGGTTGGCTGACGTTCATTGTTGCTAACGAACAACTCACGAAATTCGACCAACCACGATGCATCTACTGTTCCGCTGTATCTTGTCACTAGAGTATTTTCCTTACGCTCCGCAGGACTCACATTCTCCTGCTTCGGTTTATTATGCGTCTGTACTCGCTTGCGCTCCTCTTGTTTTACTCGTACGGATGCTGGCATCTTACGTACTCGGACTAACGCTTTTACTATGCGTGCAATGTCACCATGCACTCCATTACTGAATGGCTTAAATGAATCAATCGCTGACTGTATCATCATTGGTTTCATAGGTTTCCCATCCACCTTTATATATGGTCGTGCATCAGATGGATTCCATCCAATCTTAACTGTCACTCCCTTTTGTTTGAAGACAACGCCCAGCTCGTTGCTACGCACATACTCAAATACTTTCGTGTACGCTGGTGCTGTCTTTTCTTTCGGCTCGCTGTCGCTCGCCGAATCATATCCTAGTTCCTCTGCTACATAGAAGTCATTGAGACACTCTATGCAAATGTGTCCATCATCCTCTGTGTAACATAGGTGACGAGACTCCTCATTGCAGAGTTCACATTGCTCGCTGACGCTCGCAAGTTTTACAGTCATCACTTTATAACTACGACCAAGTTTCTTTGTTTTCCAATCCATCCATAATACATATCTCTCTTCATTCACTACTGTTAAATTCATCATTTTAAATTCCTCCAATTTATATGTTTTTTGTTTAAAGCCGGGGACTCATTAGTGGTAGCCTGTTCAGGGCATCTCAGACTTCACCAATCGTGTCCATGAAGTTGCTAGGTCAACTGACACTGACTGAACAACTCCGTAGAGATTGTTTTCACATGTGCGTGCGTTATGTCTTCTAGTCATGACGTACTCTCCCTCGACCAAGAGTTAGAGTCGGCGTCCTAGCTTCTTGCACTTCCCTCGAAAGGGTGGCTATCCACTAGGGGCGTCCTCCATTCTTGTTAGTACGGAGAGCAGCAATGACATACATGATGTCACGCAATGAGGACTCGTGTTGTCTTAACCCGAAGCAATCTGTGTCCTCACTGCTTCGGGATGTTAGCTGGTTGCTAAGTTTCCTAGTACCATGTTTGTCCGCTACCCTATCGCGCTATCACTGATTACGGAGTGACCATCCGGGATACTGTATAAATGCTACATATATCTCACGACATACTGCATTGCCTGATTCCTCAACAGATCTCTTGTTTATACCGACGTTGATTCAGACGTCGAGGCATACTTGTGAAACGGTGGATGCTTACCGTGCCTGATAGGTCGCTACTCGTCTACTGTTATGAGTAACAACGATGTTAGGTCTGATGATTCTACGAGGGCAACCAACCCTCCTCTCTGGTGTAGTTATAGTTGACACCATAAGAGACACGATATGCTCATGTCTCCTAGCTACCAACTATATTACTCACGACCTAACAACATAGCTTCTAACTGTGTATTTAACGCTTCTTCATCTCCTGTCTCGTGGAATAATGCCATCGCATCACACAATGGACTTGATACTAACTTCTCTGCTGTCATTCTTAATACACCGTTGTCATCGAAGTCTACATCAGCTACTTGTTCATGATTGTTGTACGGCCATAACACTAAGTCTTTTGATACGAAGCCACTGTTCATCATGTTCTCTTTTGTATATACGGTGTATCCTCTCTTACGTAATGTATCAGCAACGATTTCCACACTGCCTTTATACTCAACACGACCTGTATATAACTCTTCAATGAATAACGAATGGTCTTCACCAATGCGGATTAAGAATCTACCACCCCATCTGTTTTCACCTTCATCGAAATAGCCAACGATTGTCGCACCGGATACATTACCTAATACACCGATGTTGTTGTCATTCACCTTACCTAGTTCCCACTTCATGCATGATGTCCACTCCTTGTCTGTTGATACACGTAGTAGATCATCCTTCATACCACTGAACTTCACGTTACCTGTCTTCTTTGTGTTACGTGTTTCTACGATGTGCTTTACTTTGCCTAGTGGAATACGAATGTCATCACCCAATACTTCCATCACTTGCGGAAACTCTTTTTCAATCCTATTGATATACTTCACGACGCTGATCTTTCTGCCGTCATCTAGTTGTACTTTGTTCTCCATGAAATCATCCTCATCTAATCGTTGTAGTCGTAATAGTCTCATTTGGAATATCACTGTGTATTTGTGTAATGGACTATCATAATCGACACGCAATGCACTTGATACATCTCGCAGTGCTGAATGGAACATCTCATGTGAGTGATTGATTAACTCAATATCGAATGTATCTACAAGCAATGGATGTGCTGCTACCTGTTTGTGATTTGCTATCTTCATCATGTGATTGATTAATACTCTTGGATTGTTATCTAATCGTGCTAAGTAATACATATCAACCATCATCACATTACCGATGTCGTACTTACCTGTGAATGTCATCTCTCTATCTACGTATGCATACTTCTTAGTTACATAGTTTTGTAGAACACCTTGTTCATATAGATACTCACAATAGTCTCTGCTTAACTTGTATTCATGTCCGAGTTTGAATCCATACTTCTTCGCACATAATGATGCTCTGATATATCCTGTTGGTTCGAACTTGAGTGGACGAATGATACGTTGTTTGAATCCAATCTCTGCTGGTTCTGTGATAACAACCTTGCCGTCGTAGTAACATGCAGTGATGTTGATGTCGAAGTCCTCTTGTACATACTTACGAATGTCTGGCTCATTGACCATCATGATCTCTACACGATACTGACCAATCGTACCTTTCAATACAGATACAATCTTGCTTACTTCAATAACACGTACTGATTCATCATCATCCTCTACTGTGATACTTGGACGTTCTCTGATTACCTCGCTGAACATAAAGCCTTTACTTAATACGTGATATAACACCTCTGACTTACATGCGTCGGATGTAGATACGAACACATCAATGTCATTTGGTTCTTTACCCATCAATGCATCTAATACACATCCACCTGCGATAATACCTTTGAAACCTTTTACCACTTTGTATACTTCTTTAATACCTGTACTTGCTGTCATGTTTATTCTCCCCTTTTAATAAAATAAGGAGCCGAGATGATCCCGACTCCGATGATTGTTATTATTTATTTAATACTTCTGCTACTTTCAGTTTCCATACACCTCTTGTTGGCTTACCTTGTTTACCTAAGTCTCTCATGTATGCTTGATACCCACTGTTGAACTTACTACCTACCTTCTTGAACTTGTTCGCTGCATATACTTCCGGCCCAATCTCTTTATGTGCTTCGATGATTAGATTAGATATTCTTTCATCCATTGCTGATTCATATACTTTAACTTCCTTCACTTCCTCTTCTTCTTCCTGTGGAGTGATAACAGGCTCTTGCTCTTGTTGTTGTGGCACGATACTTACTTGTCCTTGCATCATACCTTCTACGATACCACGCATGATACCTTGTACTGCATCTGCTAACTCCTCTTGTACTACTTCTCTTACTGTTGCTCTGATCTCCTCTTTAAACACTGGCATTACATCCTCTCTAACTGTTTTGATGATTGTATTCTGTACGTTGTTTGCCCACATCTGTGTTAGTGTCCCAATACTATCACGAGCGATAACAGCGAATATATCCTCTGTTGATACTGGCTTCTTCTTGATAGTTGATACGATTTCTTTTGCTACTTCCATTTCAGTTTTCTGTTTTAACTTACCTGCACGAATGATTTCTTCATCACGCTTGTTTGCACCATAACGTTTATTCCATCTGTCTAACCCTGATTGTGTACTCTTCATAGTCATTAGATTGTATCCTCCTGTGTAGATGCTGTTTCAGCCATCATCATTATTTGTTCAAACATAATCTCGAATCTTACTTCACTTCCTCCATTACCTTGTGCATTCAGTCGAATACCATGATGTGCATACATTTGTTTAATAATCTTTGCTTCATTTGTGCTTTTTAATCTTACGTTTGTTTTGATTTTTGTTACAGTCAATCTGTCGATACCAAGAGATAACATGTACGATACGCAATCTTTTAAATAAGCCTTAGCTTCTTCTGGTTGGTCTAGGATTAGCTTTTGTGCTACGTTGTGTGATAATACCCCTTCAATCATTGAGATTGTTTCATTTGACAACTTCATTATTACTTATCCCCTTTACTAATTAGTTCACTTGTTGCACGTAATGTTCCTGATGCTAAATCCACTCCTGCATGACCTACTTCTCCGCCTAGCTTGATAACTGTTCTACCGGCACGTTCTGTTACATTCAATACTTCTCTTGTTAAGCCGAGTGCAGATTCTAATACACTGTTTAATAATTGTGTTCCTCTGTCTACACCTGCATGACCGTACTTATCTACTACAGCAGCTCCTTTCAATAGCCCTTGTGCGGCACTTAATGTTAAACCTTTGTACTTCGTTCTGATTAATTCCTGTACATCACCTCCCTTCAATGCATGTAATTTCTCTTCCACTGAACGGTACTCTAATACTAGTTCGTTGTACTTTTGAGGCTTAGTGATATTCTTGTTCATCTCTTGTTGAATAGAGCCTAGTTGTTTATCTAGCCCATCAATGACCTTTTGCTTATCCCCTTCTGTTAATACCAATTCCTGTACTGCTTCTTCTACTACCTGTATGCTATCCTCTGCTACTGCCTGTGCTGTTGCATCTGTTACTTGTTGCATCTTCTCTGCTGCCATAGCCAATACTTCTTGTTCTTTCTTAACTAATGCTTGCTTAGTTAACTCTCTATGCTGTGCAGTTAATTCCTCTTTCTCTATTTCCTTTTGTTGCATCATTGCTTGTACCTCTTCTTCTGTATACACCTTGCCTTCTGTTGTTGCTGATACCTGTTCTTTAGCCATTAGTAACTCCTCCATTTGTGGTTGTATTTTCTTGAACTGTACAATGATTGCTTCTAGTTCCTTTGTTCTCATACCTATGTCTGTATGCGCACCTAGACTATTAGCTAGTTGTACTAACTGTGTACGCTTACTATGCATATCTGCTACTCTATTGAATAGCTTGATGATGTTGTCCTTTCTTGTTCTATCACCTTGATACTCAATATGCTGATGCTCTGCTACTACCTTGATGTTTAAGCCCATCTCTTTACATAGAGAACCTGTAATACGGTTAATATCCTTTACTGTCATACCTTCGATTGTTTTTAAGTCTGTCATAATAATTAGCTCCTTTTATAATTAGTTGTTTTTGTTTTTATTGATTAACTCACCTAGTGTTGGTGCTAGTTTAATACCTTGTTTCTTTTTGACTATGCTAGTTGATACCTTACCGATACCGGCTTTCTCCACTGTGTTAATGAATGTAACTACTGCTTTCTTCTTCATACCTAACTCCTCCTATGCAAATAAGTTTTTAATCTTACCTAATAGACTACTGAATACACCCTGCTTACCTTCTCCTGGTGGTAGTTCATTATCGTCCTTTAGTCTCTTGATGTAGATGATACGTTTCTCTAACTCAGGTACTAGATGATGGATACCTAGTCTGATACCCTCTGCTCTCATGATGTTAAGCATTAGTAATACACTCTCCTTTCCACACTGTTGTACTGCATACTCATCACACTTAAACTCTTGCTCTGTCACCTCGTGCTGTTCTGTTAGATGTCCAGTAGGATACATGATATGACCTAGTTCATGAGATACTAGTGCTTGTCTTACATACTGGTTACTGTTGAATGATTTATAGTCATATACAATAATCATGTAATCTAAGTAGTATCCTGTTAGTTCAGCGATTTGTTCATTGTCATACACTGTCATCATTACAGTTAAGATACGAGTGTCGATGTGGTGCTTCTCGATGTCCTCAATGGATAGTTGATGATGACTTGCTAGGTCGTCTGGTTGTTCGATGATAGCAACATGTTCTGTCTTTCCGTTGATGTTAACCGTGAATACTTCCTTCACCGATTGTCGTACTTGCATTACTTCTGCTTGTGTTAGTTTGTCTGTCATTTGTCATTCCTCCATTAGTTTAGGTGTAGTCAAAAGGGGTGGGGCATGAAACAACCCTATACCCCCATTGCTATATATAAGACGTGGTACTCCCCAAAAATATCTGTAATTTTTTCGCCTATAGGGAATTTCCATATCGTACCAGCCGACTCCTCTTCTTTAGCATGTTGTCGTCGTCGGCTGTAGAATGTTACAAATATGTGCCGAACTGTTGTCAGAAGACTGTATCCTGTGCTACGCTAGGTGCAGGGAGATAATCGAGGAGGACTGTAACAATGGATGGAGATACTATCGGTGGAGAAGAATCGTTTGTAGAGGCGAAGGTAATAATGGATCACGAAGAGAAGAAGTCGTTCATGTCTCGTCCGGGACTGGATGCGAATGGAGTAAGTAGGTTTGTATTACCAAGCGGTGGAGATATGAATGTCATCGTCCACGGCAGGGTCGCACACGAGGTAGACGAGATTCTATTCGAAGAGAAATTACCTAGTATGATGAAGACGTCGAATGAGGACGGTACATTAGAAGCACCGATAAAAGGTTGTATGACTACAATCTTAGATGGCTCTCACGATCAGATACGTGCTGATATTCGTCAGGGCATTATGCGTACCGAAGAAACGATTCTCGGTAAACCTGACTCTATACTTGTCGCTGACTTTTGGGTGGAAGAAACTCAAAGAGGTTATCGTGCATCATTCCGTGATGTGAAGTTTACAAAGGTAAAGAATGACTTCAATCGTATGGATATCGTATTGACGAATCGTTTCTTCTTTGAAGCGCAGGACGTTGTATTTACGCCGTACAAACGTGATGAGAATGGATGTGTCTCCGTAGCGTTAAGCGAGGAGACAGAAGAAAGATTAAAGAGGAAGGTGCTAAATGGCTAAGATTAAGTTCTTTCGTAGAATGTTAGACGAAGATTTAGGACATCCTGAGAAGATCGTCTTGCCGGATGGCAAGGAGATATTGTGGAATGAGGAGAGTCAGACGATAGACTTAGACTCATTACAGCCGTACATCGGAGAGCCATTGGATTACTACGAAGATGGCGTGTATAAATGGTCTGCGAAGATCGAAGTGATTAAGCCGACTAAAGATGGCGTGAACGCAGTTCACGTTGATATTAATAGTATGAAAAAGAACGATTAAGTATATATGGGGTGATGACGATGACTGAGCAAGACATCAATCGCATCCGTTATCTCTCGCAGGAACTCGGATTATTTGACGATGAAATTGCAGAGCAGATGGATGTTCACCGAGTTACGGTGAATCGTGTACGTATCAAACACAATATACCCCGCCCAAATTTAAGTAATAGAGTAGATAAAAAACAAGTTTGTAAACGTTGCGGTCACGTTGATCTGATACCACGACATAGACGTAGAAGGAACTTATGTGTACTATGTAAATCGGATTCGTTACAGGAGTTGCAACAGAAGAAAAGGGACTATATGAGAGACTACAATAAAATTAAAAAACATTCCGCAGGAATGTTGCAAAATGGTAGTTAAACTAGGTATAGTAGAAGATGAGGAGCGGTCTATCCTCATTACATAATGAGAGAAGAATAAAGGGCGACTCTAGTCTCGAACAAACCATTGTGGAAGTGTCGAAGGAACTAGTAGTCGTCTTTTATGTTATGGAGGGATAAGTTATGAGCCAAGACATGAAGTACAAGCCATCTCCAAAGAAATGCCCTCCTCCATTACCTGTTGCACCGAAAGTACGCATCGTAGAAGATGGAATGAGCGCAACTGCTATGGTAATCCTTTCGTTATCAATACCTTTATTGATTATGTTGGTTGCCGGCATTCTTGAGGTTATAGGAGGATAATTATGGAAATCGAGAAAGAAGAAATCATTGACGACGAAGAAGTGTGGGATGATGAAGAAGAACAGAATGTTCCTGTCCTCGTCACAAAGGTAGACGGTGTTCAGCTCCCTATGGGCTGGGGTCAATCCGCAACGAACATGGACGAAGTACGCAAGCATAGACAGTCGTTTAACTTGAAGCATGGTATGTTTGCAAACGTACCGATGGTGTGTAAAGGTGCAGACTGTCCGATGCACGCTATGTGTACTGTCCCTCTAAACAATCGTCCTGTCGGTGGTCGTTGTCCGATTGAGATAGCGGCGATCATTGATAGATACGATAAGTATTATGAGGAACTTGGACTTGGCCCCGAAGATTACTTTGACCAATCACAGGTAAAAGACCTTGTAGATGTCGAAGTAAAACTCCTACGTGCAAACGGTCATCTTGCAACGAGTGCTAGTTTCATAGAACAAGTTGTAACTGCTGTTGACGAGAACGGTAATGCTCACTACCGTCCGGAATTAAACAAAGCAACAGAATACGAAGAGAAACTGTTATCACGTAAGAGTAAGATACTATCTGACCTAAACGCTACACGTAAAGCGAACAAGTCAGATACTAGCGTCAATGACCCATCATCATTCGCAGCGGACTTAATGCGTCGTGCGCAGAAAGCTCGACAAGCTACAGTCATTGATGTCGATGATGAGAATGTCGATGACGACTCACAATATGGTGGTGAAGAATAATGGGAGCAAAATCTAGTTTCTTTAAAGGACTAATCAGCAACCAAGCAATCGAGAGTGTACCAGTATTCAACAAGTTACTTCCGCAGGGTAACTTAGGGTTTAACGATGGTCGAAATCAAATCAGCAAAGCATACTATGGCGTTCGTGCTGACAAGTCTCGTATCAAGGGATACAAGCAACGTGCGGCTGAACAAGATAAGAACCTTGCAGAAGCAGTTGCACTTAACGAGAAAGGTGTAACGAGTGATGAAATGTTAGCAGCGCAACGAACTGCTTTTGAAGGAAAGAAAGATCGTTACTTACAACGTGTAAAAGATAACGAGAACCGTATCAACAACTTAGCGCAAGACCGTGGCGGTATGGTATCTAGTGGTGTCGCTGGCATGGCAAAAGGTGTAGGCGGTTACTTCGCTGCTTCTGATATGCGTGGTCTAAGCGGTCGTGCAATGACGGCGGCAGTTCGTACAGGTACAGCCGGTGCTGCTTATATGGGAGCAAACGCAGGATTACGTTACTTATCCGGCGGAGGCTTAACATACAACAATCAGGGAGAGCGTGACATCGCAGGTATCCCATTCATTTAAGAGGTGATTCCATATGATAATGTGGGCAATAAACAAAACTATGGAAGCCGCTATGAAGACCGCTTGGAAACCAGTACGTAGTTTCTACGATGGTGCAAGTGGAACGAAGAAGTTTTTGAACGAAGCAGGGGAACAGGTAAAACTGAACCCTGCTCAAAAACTTGCACAGCGGTTGAAGAATGATGTAAAACAAATCGGATCAGGGAAACGTCGTGACCTAAAAGGAAATATCATTGACGAAGACTTAAATGCATTCGACAGACATGTAACCAACCGCATTGGCGGAGCATTACACTTAGTCGGTGATGCTACGGTAGGTACATTAGCTACTGGTCTAGGTTGGGGTACTCGTGTAATTGGAGGCGGAACATTGGCATTAGGCGCAAAGGCATTTAGACCTACGATGAAAGGTGTCGGTCATGTAACCAAACAGTCGATTGATTTAGTCGGTGATACAGCGTTAGGTGCTGCTGATCTTGTTCATCAAATGAATAAGTCTACGACAGGACGTAACTTACTATTCGGCGCAGGGTTTGCTGGTGTTGCAGGAACAAGTGCATTCAATTCGAATATGCTCGCTCCTGAGAACTATCGTGGAGGAGAAAGTGCAATCAAACTCGCAATGAAGAACATGTACGACGGAGAGAAGTTAGATGCCCTTCCGGGTACGATAGGGGATACGCAAGTCGTACAACGTAATCCACTAGACAATATGGGTGCAGACGGAGACTTAGTGTTCGCCATGCACAATATGAGGTGATGTAAGTGGGAGCAATTAAAAGTTTCGTATCCGGTATGAGAGGTGCAGGAAAAGCAAAAGGCGCTTCGAATATCGGTGTTATGGCAATCGGAGGAGCCGGTCTTGATGGTGTAACCACATACGCAATGGAACGTGCAGAGAATCCTGATGGGTCTGCTGCTGTTGCTGGTGCGAAAGCAGTTGGTACGGCGGCAGCATGGTTATTCGCTGAACCGCTGATGTGGGGTATTACACTCGGAGAAGGTGCGGCTGCTCTTGGCGGTATGGCACTTGATGAAGCAGAACGAAACCGTAAACAACGTAATGAAATTGTTACGCACGTACGAGAAGGACGAAGTGGTGAAATGGGAGGAACACTCGGTGGGAACTTCCAAGATTCACAACAAGCGGCGACGATGCGTCAGAGACAGATGGACTTATTACGTCAGCATCGTATGTCTACCGAAGCTGTACTCGGTAGTGAAGCCCGACAACTACATAGGTAGGTGAGGAATAATGTGGGGGCCAACAGCAGTCGAACTAGGAGAAAAAGAGTACAATAACTTCAGCATGAGTTCTATCACATCCAATGATACTGTACAGAATCTAGGTATTTATGCAGGTCTTACGGCGGGTGCAGGTGCAGTCGGATTAGCATACGGCGTTGAAGCGTCGAGTCCTGTGTATGCAGAACAACGACGACGTAATCAACAAAGAATGCTAGAAGCACGAAATACGGCGGCACTTCCTGCGCCTGTAACCGAAGAACCAAAAGATAGTTTAATAGCAAAGGCAGTAGCGTGGAATGACAATCGTAGGGAGCAACGTGAAATTAACCAAGCAAAGAAACGTATGGAGAAAAACATGAGTGGTATTAACACGGATGCGCTCCTTAACGTAGATGAGTCAAGATACGCTAATGACCTAGCTAGATTAAATAAACAGGCAGATGAGGCATTAAGACAAGAAAAACACTACTACTCTAAGAAGTCTGTTCAACAACTACAAGCGAAGAATCGTAATGCACTCAAGAATCTAAGAGCGATTACGAGAGCTTTATGAAATAGGTGTCGGCTATGAAAATACTACAAAACGTTTCAGATGAAGTATTATCGCCTTCCGAGCGTCAGCTATGGGAGACAGAGTATGATGATCTAATTGTACGAACGAAGAAGTGGGCGAGAAGTACAGGTGAGAAATTCACCGAAGAAGAACTTCACTATTTAGCGATTCTAGACAAACCGAAGTTTTGGGCTGCCGAAACATTGAAATGGTTCTGCCGTGATTATCAAGAACCAATGCTACAAGAGATGGCAGACAGTAAACGTACGGTACTACGTCTTGGTCGTCGTCTTGGTAAAACCGAGACAATGTGTATCATGATTCTATGGCACGCCTTTACGCAACCGAATAAAGGGCCGAATAACCAGTACGATATTCTTATCATTGCGCCGTACGAGGAACAGGTCGATCTGATATTCAAACGTCTGTCCCAGCTTATTGATATGTCGGGCGACGTGAATCCTTCTCGTGACATTGATAAACATATCGAACTTCCAAACGGAACTGTTATTCATGGTATCACTGCCGGTTCTAAATCAGGTAGTGGTGCGGCGAATACCCGTGGACAACGTGCCGACTTAATCGTACTCGATGAGATGGACTACATGGGTGAGTCTGAGATTACCAACATCATGAACATTCGTAACGAAGCGCCGGAGCGTATCAAGATGATTGTTGCTTCTACGCCATCCGGTCGTCGTGATTCTTATTACAAATGGTGTGTTGGTGCGACGAAGACATATGCACAAGATGATGAACTAACAAGACAAAACGGTGGTCGTGTTACATACAATGTGAAGATGAAACCGTGGAAGACACTTGCCGATGGTTCATACGAGTTAAACCAACTTGGTGACAAGATGCGTGAAGGTAACGGCTGGACGACGATACATGCACCATCTACCGTTAACCCTGAGTTACTGAAAGTCAACCCGGATACAGGTTTAACATACATCGAAGAGTTACGTCTAGACTTAACAGAGATGCGTTTCATCCAAGAGGTTATGGCGGAGTTTGGCGAAAGTATCTCCGGTGTATTCTTGAAGAAACATATCGACATTGCCATCTCTCATGGTGAACGATTAAAGCTAGACTATGCGAAGAAGAAAACTGACCGTGTAAAGAAAGGCCCTCGTATTCTCGGCGTGGACTGGGATAAACGTAAAGCCGATACAAACATGGTCGGCGTAGAGTGGGATCCACAAGAACAGTTATTTATTCCGTTCTTCCGTAAAGCAATACCTCGTGGAGAATTTACATACTCCAATGCGGTAGATGCCATCAAGGAAGCACACTACGACTTTGATTTTGACTACATGATGATTGACGCTGGTCACGGTGAATATCAGATTGAACAATTACACATATGGGCTGACAAGTATCAGAAAGGTTTAGCGAAGCGAATCATTCGTCTGAACTTATCTGAGAAAGTAAAAGTAATGGATCCTATCACGAAGAAGATGGAGAGCAATCATATTAAGCCATTCATGGTCAATAATGCCGTTCTCATGTTTGAGAGGGAGATGGTTGCACTCGCTCCGAAGGATAGAGATACCATTGTACAATTTGAATCATATGAGGTAAAATCATGGGGTAGTGATGGACGACCTACGTATACAGATGAGAACGAGCATATTTTAGACTGTATCGTTTTCGCTTTGTATGGATTTACAAAGTATTATGATGATATACTAAAGGTAACGAAATCGGCAGCAGTTCGAACAATTAACCAACCGCTTGACCGTATGAGAAGTGACATCAAAGATAGGGACATACAGAAAGAAACAAAGGATGAGAAACAGACACGACGTGTAGCCGCAGCATTAGGTATTAAGCCGAATCGACAACGCAGTACAGAGAGTAGAAGAGGATATACATCTGTACGTCGGTCTATGGGAATGCCAGCACGGAAGTCCTTCTAAGGGCTTCCTCTTTACGGGGAAGAAAACTTCCCCATCTAATGGCTAACATGGTGGCTGTCCTCCACCATGATTGACTGCTTTTCTCTGATAGGCTAGGTGGACACCTCCTCGATCCATCTAGCCCTTTTCTATTTAGGAGGGTGAATTATGTCAGGAATGAAACAATGGGAACGGGAGATAATTGAATACCGTCCGTATCTCGGACTTCATCGTGATATATTAAGCTCGGTTATGAGTAGGAAAGATGAAGACGGACGTATCCCGCCTCCCACACAAGTTGTAAAGAAGGCAGCCTCGCTTCTTGGAATTGATGTAATTGAAAACATTATTGCATCACTCAATCGTATCACTCGTTTACTAGAACAACTGGAAACAGCACTAGCCAATGACGAAACATTCTTGGCGTACAAGCAAGCATTAGCAGAGAAGGACATTGTGAAGGCACGAGAGATTTATACAGACCATCTGTCTAATCTTCACGGGAATCCCGACTTCGATGCGTATCCGATTCTATTAGATGCGGCAACGGAGATTGAGAATTATCTCACCTTCTTAAACGGAGAGCTGTACGGTGGTAATGCAGACTTCGGCAACATATCAAGTGTACGCTCACAAGAAGAAGATGAGGTACTAACGCTGGTGCAGTTTGAATCCGAAGACTTACAACCGATTCTGCTTGAGAATCTAACCGACGATCAACGACAGTTAATCGAGAAGATTATATGGCAAAACAACGGCGGTGCGCAGACAGTTGAAGAGTATATCGAGATGCTGACGAAAGAGAAGTATGAGAGCGGAAGTCCTCGCATTAACTACAACGAAGTGGCGATCCGTACGCAAATCATTGCAACAGCAAATGAGAAGTCAGAGTTCTTCAAGAAGATTGCAGACAATACAGATGCGTATGTAGGAAAACGAATGGAAGAACATCTCGGCGGTGATATGAAAGGCTCTCTATCGTACCTCGTGAATATCGAAACATCTCTAGAGGATATTAAAGGTTCACTGGCGATTGGATTCAATCATAGTGCCGACAAGTCAAAAGAAGCATACGTCAATCAGGTTCGTTTAACGAATCAATCGGTGCGTGAGTTCTTAGACATGAAGATGAGTCAGACTCGTAAGAGGAAGCAGGACTTATCCAATAAGGTTAAGACATTCTATAAGCCGGATGATTATCCTGATAAGGGTGCGCAGTATTTAATGAGTGCCATTGCTGACGGCGTAGAATCCGTTAACGGTGCATGGACGATGATACTCACGGAGAACATCGGTGCAACGCACATGGCGGCTGACCAAAACGATGTCATATTTGACAACCTACATAAGAAGCGTCGTAATCAAGAACTCTATAGATACGTGGATGTCGTAGATAAAGAGTTTGATTATGAGAACAAAGAGAAAGAGATGCAGAACTTCTTGAACTCTCGCAACTTACAGTAGACCCACACAATATGTGTGTTTCTATATAGGAGCTAACCCGCTCCATGTTTTACTCGAAGGAGTGTTGTATATGTCTTACAACAAACTTAGCGGCAAACAAATTAAACCGGGCGCACTTGACCAAACGCATTTATCTCCATCTACGAAAATCTCTGAGTCTATGTTAAATGTAGACTGGGCAGCGAAGGCAAATGAAGCATTAGCATCTAAGCTTATCATTGACTTCGTACAAGTAGCTGGCGTAAAAGCAAACGGAAAGAGTGTCGATGTCACAGCATCTATCTCTGCTCCTGTTGCTGACGCTGATGATAAAAAGGGCGCAGTTGTTCAAGCCGGTAAAAACAAAGTTATCCTTCGTGATAGCGTAACAGGTGACCCTGTTATCTCTGCTGACCATACAGAGGTATACGGTAAACTTGGTTACAGTGGTTCTGTTTACACGGTAGCATTCTTCTACAAGGATGCATCCAAAGCAGAGAAAGAGTACACATTCTCTTCTGAGAAAACAATCGACTTCCAGTTCCCGCAACGATTCGACTTAGCGACGATTGTAGAAACATTCGCTTCTAACGAGAAGTTCGTTGATGGTGCATCTGATGTATCAGCTCGCCTTGATCTTGAGCAAATCGCAAAAGATGCTTTCGGCGCAAGCTATACATTAGACCACGACGGAACAGCAAACCGTGGAAAGTCTCTTGTAGAATCTCTTACAGAAAAGACACAAGGTACATTAAACACGCAGGTAACTGCATCTGATTTAATTGACGAAGTTGTCACTGCAAGAGGCGGAGAAGATACGCTTGAAGACAGATTGGTGAAACTGGCTGGTAGTAATCAAGAAGTCATTGATGCTCGTAAGTCTACGACTTTAGGAGACAAGGCGACACTTGATGAACGACTAGAAGCAGGAGAGCTGATTGTTGATACTATCAAGAAGGACATTACGGCGGCAGTTGGTAATAGTACATTAGCAGCAGTCATCGGTGACCTTCAAGGTGCGATGGAACAAGCAGGTCATTCACACTTTGCAGAAGACAAACAAGTATTAGCGGGCGACCCATTGATCGACACAAAACAATATATTTTACCTGAGGGACGTTTCTACGCTCCGGGTAATAAATCATTGTCTGTTTACATCAACGGTCAGTTGCAAATGGAAGGTGTACATTACACTGAGGTGAAGGACTCACAAGACCCTACGAAGGGGATTGGTGTCGATTTCACGCCGGAAGTAATCGTGCAAGATATGGTCATCCAATTACGCTGGTATAGATAAAATGATTGCTCCGCTAGGATTCTAGCGGGGTTTTTCATGTTTTCCTCCTTGTTTTCTATCGTAAAGTCACGGTATAGTGGAATCAGAGCTATGTCAATTCTGACAGTGTATGCTGTCGAAAGGAGGAGAGAGAAGGATGGAACCTACATTAACAAGTGAAAAAGCTGTTAAGATTAAGTGTTGTTTCTGCGAACTAAAAGATACTTGTATCCGCCGTGCGCAGAAGGAGAAGTACGAAGAAGCCGGCTGGACGACTCGCTGTACTGTTACACCAAACCGTCCGGGAGCAAAGCGTAAGAGCCGTAAAAAGCGAAAGAAAGCCTTAAAATCGTAATGTCATTATTGTTATTCATAGTTACATAGGATAAGATAACAATAGAGGAATGATTGTCGAACCATATACATAGCTCCATCACTACGTAAGAGGGAGGTGGGAATATGAACTTTATGGCTGACATGAGTAATCTTGTCGTGATGTTACTTCTTGTGGCATTTCTGACAGAGACATTTGTGGAGTGCATTAAGAACTTCGTGATTCAATCGAAGATGAGCGCAAACGTTACTAACGGTGTTGCTGCAATCTTTGGTATCATGATGTCATTTGTACTCAAGGTGAGTCTATTCACAGATGAGAATACTGCTGCTTATTACATCGGTATCGTCATCTGCGGATTGGTAGCATCTCGTGGTGCGAACTACGTACATAACTTTGTAGGTAACTTACCGAAGAAAGACAAATAGTTTATAGCCTCCGGCTCCTCGGCCGGGGTTATATTCATTGATTCATAGGAGGTTATCAAATGGCGAGAAAAGTGTGGGGTCGTGGTTTTTGGTCACGTATATCTCTGATGTGGCGTGATGAAGACGACGATAAAGAACCACTAGTCCTCGAAGAATCCATGCAGTTAGGTGAAGCTCCCGGAGCGATGCCAAAAGGTGGAGGCGGCGGAGGTAGTGCAAAGCGTGACCCTAAGATGTCCCTCGTCAAGAGAATCGGTCTAGCCATCATGGATGGTGGCGGTGGAGGTCGAGACTTTGAAGAACCCGAATTTGATTTCAATGAAATTACAAGTGCTTATAACACAGAAGGATATGTACGTCAGGCTGTAGATAAATACATCGAGATGATGTTTAAAGCAGACTGGGATTTCGTCAGTAAGAATCCAAATGCGGTTGAATATATCCGTATGCGTTTTACACTGATGGCAGAAGCAACGCAGATTCCTACGAATCAACTCTTCATCGAGATTGCGGAAGATCTTGTAAAGTATTGCAACGTCGTTATCGCAAAATCACGAGCGAAGGATGCCTTGCCGTTTCAGGGTATGAACGTAATGGGTGTAGGTGACAGTATGCCAGTTGCCGGTTACTTCCCGCTTAACTTAGCTTCCATGAAAGTGAAGCGTGATAAGTTCGGTATGATTAAGGGTTGGCAACAAGAACAAGAGGGTCAAGACAAACCGCAGAAATTCAAACCTGAGGATATTGTACATATTTACTACAAACGAGAAAAAGGTCGTGCTTTTGGTACACCGTGGTTACTACCTGCACTAGATGATATTCGTGCTTTACGTCAAGTAGAGGAGAATGTCTTACGTCTAGTCTACCGAAACTTGCATCCATTATGGCATGTAAAGGTCGGACTCGAACAAGAAGGCTTCGGCGCAGAAGAGGGCGAAGTAGATTTAGTTCGTGGTGAGGTTGAGAACATGGATGTTGAAGGTGGGATGGTAACGACGGAACGTGTAAACATTTCGTCTATTGCATCTAACCAAATCATCGACGCTAAAGAATACCTGAAACATTTCGAACAACGTGCCTTTACGGTACTAGGCGTGTCCGAACTGATGATGGGTCGCGGTGGTACTGCTTCCCGTTCAACAGGCGATAACTTATCTAGTGATTTCAAAGATAGAATCAAAGCCCTGCAAAAAGTCATGGCGACATTCATCAATGAGTTCATGGTAAAAGAAATCTTGATGGAAGGCGGGTTCGATCCCGTACTAAACCCTGACGACAAAGTAGAGTTCAGATTCAATGAAATCGACATGGATTCCAAGATTAAACTTGAGAATCAGGCAGTGTTCTTGTATGAACATAATGCTATCAGTGAAGATGAGATGCGAGAACTTATCGGACGAGATCCAGTTGACGATGGCGAAGGTAGAGCGAAGATGCATTTACAAATGGTTACTATCGCACAGGCTACTGCACTGGCGGCTCTTGCTCCAACACCAGCAGGTGGTTCATCTGCATCGGCGTCAGGAGACAAGAAGAAAAAAGCAACCGACAACAAAACCAAGCCGACAAACCAACACGGTACAAAGACATCTCCTAAGAAACAAACCAATGGTCGTCATGTACGATACATGCAGGAGATGCTCTTAGAATATACAACGCTGAATGAAGCAATCAAGGCGCTAATTGAACGCTACTACCAATACGGTTCTAAGGAACACTTAAAATCTATCAACGGTTCTCTTATGTATACAGAGGGACGCTTGTTAGAACTTACGACTCAATACTGGGGCGAAGAGGTAACCGAGAAGGTTCGTATTCCATTCCATCGTATGACAGAGAATCTTCGTGAAGAAGTCATGTCAACGATTGATAAAGTGGAGGGTGTAGCAGAAGCATCTGATATTGCACAAGCAGTGTTTGATGTATTCACAGACCGTTTGGGACACATCTCAAACGAAGCATTTGCAATTTCAGAATCACTTGCGGAGGTGAATGGCGATGGATAAAAATAATTTAACACTAGAAGAACAGTTTAAACATGGTATGATAGAACCGGGGCAACCAATTAAGTTCAATCAGACAATTGAATTACAATTCCAAGATGGACAGATTGCTGACCTAAAAGAATCATATCAACAAATCAATCTTACAGAATCGTCTACAGGGAAGAAGAACGAAAAGAAACATTTGATTGTAACAGTAGAGGGTATCCATACTGGTATGACGAAGAACATGACGTTCTATCCCGGCAGTGCATTAGAGGAAAGCGTACCGACTTGGACGGCTCCTCATTACAAACCTGTACTGAAAAATCACAACGTTTCTACTGAGCCTTTAGGAAGAATTATCGGCGCAGAGTATGTTGAGTCTACCCTTACGGACAAATATACGGTAAGATTGAAATTAAGAGTAACTGATCCGGATGCAATTGAGAAATTGATGGATGGTCGTTACCTTACATTATCTGTTGGTGGCTCTGCAAAACGAGTGAACTGTAGTATCTGTGGTAAAGACCTGATTCAAGAAGGTTGGTGCGGTCATGCTCGTGGTCGTACGTACGAAGGAAAACAAGCACACTGGACAATAGGTAACTATACTGGTGATGAGATTTCATTCGTAAATATGCCAGCAGATGTATACTCACAAGTTATCGCTGTAGAGATGGTAACAGGCGAAGGAGGGAAGAACATGGATGGGAAGAATACGGAAGGCACTCAAACGGGCGCTGAACAAACACCTGAAAACCAAACTCCCGCATCGCAAACCGAAGGAAGTATTATCGACAACTTACTAGGTGGCGAAGGAGAAGGTGCAACTCAAACTCAAGAAGGTGACAATCCTGAGAGTGGCGAAGCTGGAACACAAGTTCAAGAAGGCGCAGGTGCTACTGATCCTGAACCGGAAACTGGTGGACAAGCAGAAGAAACACTTGAAGAGAAAGTTGCTCGATTAGAGGGCGAACTTACAGAAGCAAACGAACAAGTAACTGCAATCACAAAAGAACGTGATAACGCACTTGCGGAAAATGCTACTCTTACTGCACAACTAAGTGAGAAGGATGCACACATCAAATCAGCAGAGTCAGAGCGTGATAGTTTCAAAGAGCAAGCTATTACTCTTGCGAAATACTCTCGTAAACACTTAGCTGAACGTGTGGCTGATCTTCGCATCTTCAAAGGCAAAGAGCAAGCGGAAAACCGCGAATCACTTGTTGCCGAGTGGTCAACATCTAGTACAAAAGTGTTAGAATCTCAAATCACTGACTTACTAGCGGCTCCTCGTCAAATCGCTACCGTTCCAAATCCGGGTCTTGCTGTTACAGATAACAACAGCATCTTGGTTGATGATAATGGTAACGAAGTACATACAGAAGAGTCTACACCGGCTGCTAACAAACCTAAGATTAAAACATTAGGTGACTTAACAGAAGGTATGACGAAATTCATGACTCGCAAAATTTAATTACTAGGAGGCAATACCGATGGCTATTTTTGAAGCAGATGCACGTCGTAAGCCGGGTACACGTTCTAATACGAAACTTGTAGTATCTGGCGGTTCTTCACCAGCAGGACAATGGGTCACTGACCCTAACTTACCAATGTTGTTCCACTATGATTATGGTGGGCCGGGACAAAAAGAAGTAGTAGTATCAAAAGGTTTACTAGTAGGGGTTGCTCCTCAACGTTACCTAGACGATGCACTAGGATATAAAAAGAATGCTTTAACAATTGCGACTGACAAGATTCGTCCAATTGGTATGGCTCCTTATAACTTTACAAAACACACTCGTGACTTCTTAGATGGTAACCAACCTTCTATCATCACTCGTGAATATGTAGAGTTACCATTGATCCGTAACGCAGATGACGCTGCCGAAGTGAAATGGGGCGCTGCTTACAATACAGCAGGTGCAGAATTACAACCAAATGATTTAGTTACTTGGAGCCGTGATACTCACAACTTCGGTAAAGTAATCAAGTGGGATGAAACAAAACACTCTGTTGCTGACATCATCGGACAAGTTGGGGAAGTCGAAGACGACCAAGAACCGTTCGGTTGGTTAAAGTGGGCAATGTGGGATGAGGCTGCTCGTCGTCAAGACGAAGGGCCAGGTAACAAATCAGGATACAACGCACCGGGCGATGAGGGTTACCCTTACGATCCTGAGTATGTTCGTCTTGGCAAAAACGGTGAGAATGGTTACTTAGACCAATACACTACAATGAACGATGCACAAGGTATTCCGGGATTACTTGATGGTCGTAACAAAGCGTTAACACCACAAACTCGTGACTTCACTGTTGGAACTATCCCAGCAGATGGTACGATTGCACAATTCAACTTAGGATTGAAAAACGTAATCGAAGGTACGGTTAAAGTGTTCGTTGATAACATCGAAGTACCTCGTGACCGTTACACAGTTGACTACGGTCGTGGCGCATTAAACTTCATCGGTAACGTAGCTGATAGCGGCAAGCCAATGAAAGTAGACTTCCGTGCAGAGTTCTTCGGTACTCCTGCTGGATGGGATCACAAAGGTGCTGTAGCAGCAATTCGTATCTTACTGAAAATGTAGTTCGGAGGGAGTTCGCTCCCTCTCAATTCTGACAATGACAATAGGGTAACCTATTAAGGAGGATATACATAATGGAGAACTGGTTAAAGCAACTTAAAGAGTCAGGCTTTACAGAAACACAAGTACAAGAGCAAAAGAGTTTACGTACACGCATGGAGCGTGGCGAAACATTAGCGGAAGCTGATGCAAACAAGTTAGCTCTTAACGAGGAAGAGACACAAATCTTAGAATCATTCGCTAAAATGATGGAAGGCGAAACGCCAACGAACGAAGTAAACTTACGTGAGTTCATGGCTACTCCATCAGCACAAATTTTAATTCCTCGTGTAATCGTAGGAACTATGCGTGAAGCTGCTGAACCATTATACATTGGTACAAAAATGCTTCAAAAGATTCGACTTAAATCAGGTCAATCAATGATCTTCCCTAGTATCGGAATCATGCGTGCTTACGATGTAGCCGAAGGTCAAGAGATTCCAGAAGACAGCATCGACTGGCAAACTCACGAGTCTCCTGAGATTCGTGTAGGAAAATCAGGTATTCGTCTTCGCTTCACTGATGAAATGATCTCTGACTCTCAATGGGACTTAATGAGCATGATGATTAAACAAGCAGGTCGTGCAATGGGTCGTCACAAAGAGCAAAAAGCGTATCACCAATTCCGTTCTCACGGACATACTGTATTCGATAACTACAGCACAAACAAACTTGCTCATACAACTGGTCTTGATAAGAACGGTGTACAAAACGATACATTCTCTGCGGAAGATTTCTTAGACTTAATCATCGCAGTAATGGCAAACGAGTACACTCCATCTGACTTAATGATGCACCCGTTAGCATGGACAGTATTCGCTAAGAACGAATTAATGGGTAGCCTACAAGCTAATCCTTACGGCAACTACCCAGCGAAAGGCGCTCCAAGTTCAATGGCATTAGGCCCTGATTCAATTCAAGGTCGTCTACCATTCAACTTCAACGTGAACCTTTCACCGTTCATTCCATTAGACAAGAAGTCTCGTCGCTTCGATGTATACGCTGTTGACCGTAACAACGTCGGCGTATTACTAGTACGTGATGACCTTAAAACTGACCAATGGGATGAGAAAGCTCGTGGCTTACAGAACATCAAGATGATCGAACGCTACGGCATCGGTATCCTTAACGAAGGTAAAGCAATCGCTGTTGCGAAGAATATCTCAATGGATAAATCTTACGCAGAGCCAATGTTAATTAAAAACGTAGGTAACTAATACACCTAATTGCTAGGGTGCTAGGCTTCTAGCACCCTAGTTTTATATCTAAATGAGGAGAGTGCTGAACAATGGCAGAATTACAAAAAGCAGAACAAAAGGACATTCTATTTGCATTAGGTCGTGGGTATAATGGTTTCTATTGCCCTGAGTCTGGATTCCATCTTATCGGTGTGGTTCGACCTCAAGGTTTCTGGCCGAAAGGTTTCCCATTAACAGATGATGCAAAACGTGCGCTTGCTGGTGGTACGATTGTTGATGTAAACAAAGTATTAACGGAAGAAGATATGAAGTTTCGCATCCACGGATCGACTCCAACTTCATCCGCTGATCGCAAGAAGATTCAACAAATCCAAGCCGAAGAAGTAATCGCTGAACAAGGTGAAGAACCTGTTGCTGTAGATAAAGAGAAGAATGTTTTATCTGAGCCAGACATCGACACTGCTACAAAGAAAGAGTTAGATGCATTCATGAAAGAGAACGAAATTACTCTTGAAGGTGTAAACTCTCGTACAAAATTAGAAGACTTACAAGAAGCTCTTAAAGTACACTTCGGTTACAAAGAAGCTGCTAAGTAGTCTATAAGGGGTGAACCTACATGGCAGGAAGACCTACCATCGTATCGCTTTCACCTACGAAATATCAAAAGTCTGTGCCGATAAGTACATCTATCCGTGCGGACTTTAGTATTGACCTCGACTCTCGCTATATCGACGGGAACGTCTTTATGACAGATGGAAAAGGTCAACGTGTTGATATTCGAACTTCATACCGTGCGAAGGCGCTGACTGTCATGCCGCTCCAACCTCTTAGTATGGGTACGACGTATCAAGTAACGTTCGTAGGTGATTCGAACTTAGATGATGATGTGAAGCAAGGACTTCGAAGTATCATCGGAGACTGCATGGGTGGGAATGAGGTATTAACCTTTACTACCGAAGTCGATGAGTCTCTTACAGTTCCCGAAGTATTGCTACCGGTACAAGGTGCAGTATTAAAAGCAAAGCCTACGTTCAAATGGAGTCCAGTGAATACAGCGAAGGGGTATCATATTGAAATATCCAAAACCAATACGTTTGCCTCGCTGATCTATCCGAAAGAACAACAAGTCATTACAACGACAGAACTTGACGTCGATGTTGTAATGGAAGATGGATTATACTACTGGCGCATCCGTTCTGTTCGTAATGATGGAGCGACGGGAGAATGGAGTAAGGCTTACCAGTTTAACATAGATACACTCGAAGAAGGAAAGGTATCAGAAGAAGACGATGACTCTGCTACTGATGATTTCCTTGAGTATGATGAGAACGACTTTGAACTTGAGATTGTTGAACGATTCCCAAAAGAACTAGAAGCATTAGTTCCTACGAACATTAAATGCATGTTCTTCCGAATCATCGGCAAGTTCGATTTAAAGTTAATCACTCCTGACAGCATTACATTAACAGGTCATCACATTTCAGGTGACTTCCAAGAAGAATCACATGGTACTGTCAAAGGCGACATTACAGTGGTTCAATCAAAAGATGGTACGTCGTATATTATTTTTACGCCGGAACCTATCCCTGATAAAGAGGCAGGTGAGGTATAATGGGTGTTGTACAGAACTATAACGTCGGTGGATGGATAGATGAGATTAAGAAGATTAACTTCCCGCCTCATTTATTCCCACGTAAAATGCGCCCCTATGTGAAAGGCTTCAAGATTGAAGTCCCTGCTCTGCCCGGTATTCATTCTGTTCAGTATATGTGCGAAGAAGACATGGAGTTGATTAACATCTCTCTAGCGTGTTCCGGTTACAAGGACGGCGACTACTGGGAAGCATACACAACCGAACCCGGCAAGAAAGAGTATTGCGCAGTGGAAACAATGCCAACACGAGAACTTGCTGAATCTATTAACATGGGTAACGTGCTTTACATCGTTCACCGATTACCAAAAGGTAGTATGGTACGATTTGATTTTCATAACACATCGGGAACCAGTAAAACGGTTTGGCCGTCTTTACGATTCCTAAGATAATCAAAAGGAGTGAAATACATGTCATCATTAAAACGTGCAAAGTGGATTGAAGGTATTACCCAGTCTAAACGTATTTTACGTGATATGGCTGAAATCTTAACAACTGCAATTCGTGATGAAGAATCAGTTGTACCCGAAGAGAACTGGAGCCTTGTGTATCCACGACCATTCTCTGATGAGAAGTTAACTCGTACTCGTATGATTCAAGATACAACAAACAAACGTAAGTATGTCCCTGTTGCATCTCGTACTGACCGTGGTACGTTAGTTGGCACAACTGCTATGAAACTAACAGAAAAAGAACCTGTAGAATCTAGCATTGTTGTGAAGAGTGAAGATGGTTCTGTTACATATACCGTAACGAAGGACTATACATACAATGCAACAGAGAAGAGTGTTGTACGCACGGCTGCTTCTACTATTCCTGATGGTAGTAAAGTACAAGTCATCTATGATGCGAAATTGTTTGCTATCTTAGATACAGTACCAGTCATCGTAGAGAAATCATTACAGATTGCGGAACCGAACCGTGAGCTTGCTCGCTCTACATACAACATTGATTATGCTGGAAAGCGTATCATGTTCTTAGGCGATGCTCCTACTGATGCAGAATACTTCGCATTAACATTCACTGAGGTTACTGGTACATATGACCGTATCGAACGTGAACTATTACGTCTTGAAAAAGACCTATTAGATCCGGACGGACGTACATTCCGATTACCAGCAGGATATGGTGAAATCGCACAAACTCCTGATACTCGTGAAGTAGCTGGAACAATCTCTGGTGGCGCACTTGGTTCTAACGGTAGCGGAAATATCCAATACACATTAGACGCTAAGAATCACACAGTGAAATTCACAACTGGTTCTAAAACGTTACTAGATACACAAACACTTTACATCAACTGTTCAGAGTATACGGATGCTTCTAAGTCTGCGACTCGTAAGATTCGTGTACAGCTTGCAATTGATACAAGCGATAGCACAAACAAAACGTATAAACTTGTTGGTACATTCAATGAGTTAAACGATGGTGAAGCTCACAATGTTGAGATTGTCACTCAAACAACTGCACCTGCTTTATTCAAGCATTTAAGTTCTTTACATGCTGGATATGAGTTAGTTGCATCTGATGAAATCGTTGTAGATTACAAAGGTTGCGTCATTACAACAATCCCTGAAATCACGGATGACTTAGTGGCTACATTCACTGCACGTCGTGAAGATGATGTAAAAGCAGGTCTTGAGCGCATCAAGGATCGTGTTGTATTAAAAACAACTACGAAGCCGGAACAGGAATACAAACCAGTTATCGGTGACCAGTATGGTGCAAAAGATACAGCGAAGGAATTAACAATGTACGTTGAGATTGTAAAACCTGAACGTCTTGTCAATCCTGAGACTGGTCTAGAACGCTACAAGAACTGGAAAGGTGTTATGGTTCAGACTGGTGCAAACAACCACTACATTCAAACTCGTATGTTTGATGCATGGGATGATGCACAACAAAAACCAAAAGATGCTGTATACGATAAAGACGGCAAGCTAACGGAGAAAGGTGCATTCGTTTCAGACTGGACGAAGTTCTCTTGGTTCAAAGACTGGAAAGAATACATGGTCGATGAGTTAGATGATGACGCTGGTATCAGTGACGTATCTGATGGTATCGTATTCCAAGAAGTTGTAACGCAAGGTATGACAGAAGAGTTCCCGATTCAGTTCTGGATTTCTACAAACAATAACCGTGCTGCTGTTGTGTTAATGGGTGACCCTACTCTTGACCAAGATAACTTCTTAACATCATTCGGTTACTTAGGACGTATTCATCCGTTCTACGACTCACAATGTGTTGTGAAGAAAACAGAAGACGGACAAATCGTTCTTGACCAAAAAGGCGACCCAGTTGTAGAAGAGAAACGTACGTACTTCGAAAACGACGTTGCGGGTAACTTCGCAATGACATTCGGTTCATCTACAATGCCAGCCGCTATCGGTACACCACCTCGTGGATTACCATTAGTAGAAGGTATCGAGCTGAACGTTGATCGCTCTACTTCTCCTGCAAAACCAATCGTTGGTGAGTTATACGATAAGACAGTATTCTCTTACGTTATCTCTTACTTAACAGAGGTTGGGGAATCTAAACCAACTGCACTTGATGGCGCACGCTTAGTTGTTCCTGCTGGTACAGTGACAAAAGGTGCTGTAAATCCGGAACAAGGTATCAGCGTTAAACTTCGATTCCGCTTACCGGATGAAGCAACTGGTTACCGTATCTATCGTTACCACAATGCAGGTGTAACTTCATTTGGTTCTGATGCGAATAAATACGAAAACCACAAACTTGTAACGTCTGTTGAGAAACTAGACCGCTCAAGAATAATTGAATACATTGATGAAGGTACTGCGTTACCAATGGCAGAAGCAAAAGTAAATGCTTCTGATGGAACGAAGACATTCACATTACTTACTGATTCACTAAACGTGTTCTACAAAAATGTACAGGCTGCTTCTAATACTGCTCGTTCATTCGAGGCGGTACGTCGTGACCTTTACACGGGTGCAATCATGGATGTGAAGTTCTCGAACAAGTTTGGTAAAGATACAGGTACAGGCGTAAATGATATTATGATGTATCAAACACGCTCTGGTCTGAAATACCAACGTCACCAAGCTGCATTCATTACGACAGAGGAGTTCATGCGTAAGGAAAAATCAGGACAGTCTCGCTGGACTGGTAAGTTCCACTTATCTCCGATCTACATCGAACACAGCTACGATAAACAACGTGGTTGGTTAGATGGCGTAATGGCGGTAGACGATAGCGGTATCGAGCATTTGGATGAATTAATCGTAGACAAAGATACGCCAGAAGAAGAAGTGTACAAGTTCTTCCGTATCAATGCACCGTTTAGCTTATTCAATAACTCACCAAACTACGGATACGGCATTGCCATCATCAAATCATCTTTAAAGTGGAAGTAAGCTAAAAGGAGAGTGCAGGAATGAAAACTTCATATGACCTTTCGTTCTTGAACTCCTCAAAGAACCCACGGCAGGATAATTGGATAGGACAACCATTTGTGTTGTCCTATCTTCTTTCTGAGCCGGGTACAAACTTCATGTTCCGTTACCAACCTTACTCTCTAAGTCACAGTCGTATTACGCAAGACCGCATCTATGCAGGTCGTCATTCTAAAGAAGGAGATGTAAATGGTACGTATGTAGATGGAGTTGTAAACCGGGATCAACGAGGAATTAAACTAACAGAACGACCAATGGTGGAAGTAAACCGGGTATTAGAAGCAATCACGCAACATGGATTCCATGCCACACTTGAAGATGCAAGTGCCGTCATTGAATCGCTACTGATGATTGATAAGAATAACAAGGATGGTGGTATCGACATAACGCCTGTTGTTTCAGAACAGCATATCATCGACAAATACATTAACCCTGTTATCTTACGTTCTTATATCAGTGGTTCTCGTGCGGAGCAAGTAAAAGATACCATCCTACATATCTACCGAATCGCTTCGATGAATACAGACCGCATTGGTCACGTATCACTTGTAGAAATTATGAAACGCATAGATGAGACAGACGAAGTAACTCGCATGGGGCAATACATACTTGGTTACATGGATCAGCTACATGATGGTACAAAGTCTGTTCATAAATTAGGTCTTCGTGATAATGACAATGTAGCACGCATTACGGGACTGCTAAACAATATAGAGAAACGGGAAAAGTATTTACAGGTGACGACACTTCAATTCGCTAGTAGATACAGAGAACGTACCGGACATAAGCAGTTCTTCTACGATACAAGTGCTAGGCTCATTACACATGATGGTATTGTGATAAAAGGTGTTATCGAAGGTATTACGTCAGAGCAATATGCATGGATGTCTCCCTTACCTATCATGGTACAGAAACGTATTACACTAGAAGGCTTGGAAACAACGCATACACTTGTGGACGCTCTCGTCCCGAATGAGGCTCGTATAACTGAAGACGACACATTATATGCCTACGGCGTGTCACAAATGTCAGCGAGGCTAATAAGCCCCTTAAACGTAGCGTCATTCGGTAGAGGAAAAGAAGTACGCATGGAAGAGACTATTTATGCGACGATGCAGAAAACAGCCGGTGCAAGAATAGATATGCAAACCTCTCTACTAGATGGCAAGAATACGAAGGAGTCTGACATTACAGAGCATGATGAAAAGAAAGCAGACCACCACGGCAGAGATGCAGGTAAGGGTGATTACAATAAGGTCGCACTATTCGATGAGAAAGTAGCGAAGGATTCTGCGAACAATCAGCCATACAGTTTTATTGATGAGATTGTAAAGAAAGATGCGTGGATACAAGATGTATTCTTTTATGTAGACGAGAAGCTAGATAAAGATGCACGTATCATCGAACAAGACATCGAGTTCTTCGATAAACAAAAGAGTGCAGATGCATGGATTATATCTGACCATACGTGGCTCGATTTATTACCGCAAAACTCTCGCATTGATTGGGACGCATCTGTTAAGTTAGCGAAGATGAATAAAGATGCTTGGATTGTAGATGAGGTTCGCTGGTCTACAATGATAGATGAGAAGATAGACAATGGTGCGTGGATTGAGCATCGCTTCCAGTTCTTCGAGAAGGTAAATAAATCAGCACTAGAAGAAAAGGAACTCATCGTTCGTGTTGATAAATTACATAAAGAAGGATGGAAGAAAGTTGCCGTTCATCTGATGGATCGTCAGGAGAAGGCATCTATGTTAGCGAAGTATTGGGACATTGCATCGAAGAATTTACTTGAGGCCTACGAGATTGAGGAGAATAT
>MTEU01002955.1_pt1 | contig 30388 bp, 27 predicted proteins | sample 1042701 | NCBI WGS metagenome assembly MTEU01 (sample SAMN06185813, study PRJNA358809) | soil metagenome | isolation source: naturally attenuated soil | place: India | collected 2015-05-23
GCTCCCACAGGATCGCCAAAGGCCGGGCCTTTCAGATTACCTGTGGGAGCGGGCGAGCCCGCGAAGAAGCCGGCACGGATCAAGGGTTACCCGCAGTGAAGTCAGGCAACCCGCTAATCGGCCTGTCGAACCGATAAGGTATCGACTCCAGCGCCAACCCCACGTTGCGCTGTACCACGAAATGCAGGTGCGGCCCGGTGCTGTTGCCGGTATTGCCCGACTTGGCCAGCATCTGCCCCTGCCGCACCCGTTGCCCCTCCGCCACCACCACCGAACCGCGCATCAGGTGCAGGTATACGCCCATGGTGCCGTCCGGGTGCAGGATCCTGACGAAATTGCCCGACGGGTTGGGGCCGCGCCCGCTCTGGCTGTTCTCCGTCTTCACCACCACCCCTTCCCGCGCCGCAACGATTGTGGTGCCTTCGGGCATGGCGATATCCATGGCATAACGCCCTTTGGGCCCAAAATGGCTGATCCGGCCATTGGGGCCCTGGGTCACGCGGAACGGCCCGCCGATCCAGGGGAATGCATAGCGGAAGCCTTGAGGCCGCTTGCCCGGGTCGCCCATGGCCTGCAGCAGGGTCGAGCGGTAGTTCAGCAGCATCCCGGGCCGCCCCCTGAGCACGCTTAGCATTTGCGTGGTGCGCGGCGGCAGTACCCGGCGCACGGTACGCGGGGCATTGCCACCTTGAGCGTTCACCAGGTTGTCCAGGCGCAGTTCCACCTCCACCGGCACATGCATCTGGTTGCGGGCCGAAAAGCTCACGCCGCCGTTGAAGGTTATCGCGTTCAGCAGCACCTGGCCTTCGGGCACCTCGACCATGGGCACGCGCCGCACAAAGGTTTTGGCACCGGGGCCGGGCCGATCGGAATAGGAGGTCACACGGCCGTCATCGGTGATCTCGTAGATGGTCATGCCCAGGCTCGACGCCGAGGCCATGAGCAATGCACAGAACAGCAGCAGGCGGGCGGGCATGATAGTGGCTTTTTGACAGTTATGATTTGTCGAAGCCTAGCAGGGGGTTTTGTGGCGGGTATGACAGTTGGTCGGATGGCCCTGGGTTGCGCAGCGTTTTTGTAGGAGCAGCCTTGTGCTGCTCCTACAAAAAGTGCGGTGTGAGGCTGCGGTCAGGCGCCGGGGGTGAAATGCTTCTGCGCCGTCCCGCGGGCAATCAGCCGCGACAGGTAGTCGAGCTTCTGGGCATCCTGGTCGACGAACTTGAAGGTCAGTTGCAACCAGTCACTGTCGGGTTTGGGTTCCAGTGCCGCTACGGCATGCAGGTAGCCGTTCAGCCGCGCGACTTCGGCGTTCTCGCCCTGCTCCAGGTCCAGCACCGCGCCTTCCAGCACCTGGGGCAGCGCTTCGCCACGGCGCACCACCAGCAAGGCCTCTTTCAAGCTCAGCGCCTTGATCACGCACGGCTGCATGCCGCCGGCCAGCCGCAACTGGCCCTGGCCACGGCCGGTCGGCGCTGGAGCGGCGGGCCGGGGGGCACTGGCCACTGGCCTGGCGGGTGCAGGCGCCGGCGCTGGAGCCGTGACTTTCACCGCTTCAGGCTTGCCGGCTGTCAGCGCATTCAGCGAGTCATTGGCGAACGCCGAGTTGACCCGTGCCGGACCGCTGGCTATCAGGCTGTCGAGCTTACCGATCTTGGTCAGGGCCTTTTTCACCTTGGTCAGCAATTGCTCGTTGGTGAACGGCTTGCCGACAAAATCGGAAACGCCCGCCTGAATCGCCTGGATGACGTTTTCCTTGTCGCCTCGGCTGGTCACCATGATGAACTGCAGGCTCTTCAACTCCGGCTGCTGGCGGCACCAGGTGAGCAGCTCCAGACCGGACATTTCCGGCATTTCCCAGTCGCACAGGACCAGGTCGAACGCTTCCTTGCCCAGCATGGCCATGGCCTTGCGACCGTTGACGGCGTCGTCGATGGTCATGCCCGGGAAGGCATTGCGCAGGCATTTGCGGACCAGGTCACGGATAAACGGGGCGTCATCCACGACCAGCACATTCACTTTACTCATCGATACTCCTTCTGAATCCCGACTAGCCTACCGCCGAATAATGGCCACTTGCTACAACCTGGTCACGCCGGGACTTCTTCACATCGTTCGCGGGTGCCTGCCGGCTCCTCGACCGCAAACGAAAACGCCCGGCCAAGGCCGGGCGTCGATGCTCGGGAGCAACCTTACTTATCGTCAGGTTCGGCCGGAACATTAGCGTTTTCGCCGTCGGAAACAGCAGTGCCCTGCACTTCTGCCGTCATGCGCTTGAGGCCCATGTGACGCACGTCGGTGCCGCGCACCAGGTAGATCACCAGCTCGGAGATGTTGCGCGCATGGTCGCCGATACGCTCCAGTGAACGCAGCACCCAGATCACGCTCAGTACCCGCGAGATCGAGCGCGGGTCTTCCATCATGTAGGTCACCAGCTCACGCAGGGCGGTCTTGTATTCACGGTCGATGGTCTTGTCGTACTGGGCCACCGACAGCGCCAGGTCGGCGTCGAAGCGGGCAAAGGCGTCCAACGCGTCGCGGACCATGTTGCGCACCTGATCGCCGATGTGACGCACCTCGACATAGCCGCGCGGCGACTCGCCTTCCTCGCACAGCTGGATGGCGCGACGGGCGATCTTGGTCGACTCGTCACCGATGCGCTCCAGGTCGATCACCGACTTGGAGATGCTGATGATCAGGCGCAGGTCGGAGGCCGCCGGCTGACGACGGGCGAGGATGCGCAGGCACTCCTCGTCGATGTTGCGCTCCATCTGGTTGATCTGCTCGTCGACTTCGCGCACTTGCTGGGCCAGGCCCGAGTCGGCTTCGATCAGCGCAGTGACTGCGTCGTTGACCTGCTTTTCGACCAGGCCGCCCATGGCCAGCAGGTGGCTACGCACCTCTTCGAGCTCGGCGTTGAACTGCTGGGAAATGTGATGCGTAAGGCTTTCTTTGTTGATCATCGTTCGCTCCGCGAAGAAGCTGCAAGCTTCAAGTAGTTCGTGTCGTGCCCTGGCTGGCCAGGCTTAGCCGTAGCGACCGGTGATGTAGTCTTCGGTCTGTTTCTTCGCCGGGTTGGTGAACAGGGTGTCGGTATCCCCGAATTCGACCAGTTTGCCCATGTACATGAATGCGGTGTAGTCCGAAACACGGGCCGCCTGCTGCATGTTGTGGGTCACGATGACGATGGTGTACTTGGATTTCAGTTCGTAGATCAGTTCCTCGACTTTCAGGGTCGAGATCGGGTCCAGTGCCGAGCACGGCTCGTCGAGCAGCAGCACTTCCGGCTCCACGGCGATGGTGCGGGCAATGACCAGACGCTGCTGCTGGCCACCGGACAGGCCCAGTGCCGAGTCGTGCAGGCGGTCCTTGACCTCGTCCCACAGGGCCGCGCCCTTCAGCGCCCACTCGACCGCTTCGTCCAGCACGCGCTTCTTGTTGATGCCTTGGATGCGCAGGCCGTATACCACGTTTTCGTAAATGGTCTTGGGGAACGGGTTGGGCTTCTGGAACACCATGCCCACACGGCGGCGCAGCTCGGCCACATCCTCGCCCTTGCGGTAGATATTGTTGCCGTACAGGTTGATGGCGCCCTCCACGCGGCAGCCGTCAACCAGGTCGTTCATGCGGTTGAAGGTGCGCAGCAGGGTCGACTTGCCGCAGCCGGACGGTCCGATGAAGGCGGTCACACGCTGCTTGGGGATGTTCATCTGCACATCGAACAGCGCTTGTTTGTCGCCGTAGAACAGGCTCAGGCCCGGCACTTCGATGGCTACGGTTTCTTCGGCCAGGCGCAGGCTCTGCTTGTCGCGGCCCAGGGCAGACATGTCGATGCCGTGGGCATGGGATTCTTGCTGCATGGTCAACTCCATACGCTAACAATTCGTTTCAAAGGGCCACCCGGCTCACGGGCGGCACGCTTGCAATCAGGATCAGCTGTCGAGAGCCTTGTACTTCTCGCGCAAGTGGTTGCGGATCCACACGGCCGAGAGATTGAGGGCCGCGATCACCAGCACCAGCAGCAACGCGGTGGCGTATACCAACGGCCGCGCGGCTTCGACGTTGGGGCTCTGGAAGCCGACGTCATAGATGTGGAAGCCCAGGTGCATGATCTTCTGGTCCAGGTGCAGGTACGGGTAGTTCCCGTCCACCGGCAGCGACGGGGCCAGCTTCACCACACCTACCAGCATCAGCGGTGCCACTTCACCGGCGGCGCGGGCCACGGCGAGGATCATGCCGGTCATCATCGCCGGGCTGGCCATCGGCAGAACGATCTTCCACAGGGTTTCGGCTTTGGTCGCGCCCAGGGCCAGCGAGCCTTCGCGCACGGTACGCGGGATACGCGCCAGGCCTTCCTCGGTTGCCACGATCACCACCGGCACGGCCAGCAGCGCCAGGGTCAGCGATGCCCACAGCAGGCCAGGAGTACCCAGGGTTGGAGCCGGCAGCGCTTCAGGGAAGAACAGGCGGTCGATCGAGCCACCCAGCACATAGACGAAGAAGCCCAGGCCGAACACGCCGTAGACGATCGCCGGTACACCGGCCAGGTTGTTCACCGCGATGCGGATCAGGCGGGTCACCGGGCCCTGTCTGGCGTATTCGCGCAGGTACACGGCAGCCAGTACACCGAACGGGGTGACGATAACAGCCATGATCAGGGTCATCATCACGGTACCGAAGATGGCCGGGAAGATACCGCCCTCGGTGTTGGCTTCACGCGGATCGTCGCTTAGGAACTCCCAGACCTTGGTGAAGTAGGTACCCAGCTTGGTGAACCCCGACATGGCGTTCGGCTGGATGGCGTGCACCACCTTGCTGAGGTTGATTTCCACTTCACGGCCGTTGCCATCGCGGGCCACCAGGCTGTCGCGGGCGAAGGCCTGGTGCAGGCCGGTCAGGCGGTCTTCAATGGCCTTGTAGCGGCTGTTCAGCTCGGCGCGTTCGGCGTCCATGTCAGCCTGAGCGGCGGCGTCCAGCTTGCCGTCCAGTTCCAGCTTGCGCGCCTGCAGGCGCAGGCGCTCGAGGCCATGATTGATGGCACCGATGTCTTTCTTTTCGAGGCTTTGCAGCTCACTGTTGAGCTGGTTGGCACGCTTGAGGCGGGCCTGCAGTTCGGTCCAGGCGGCAGCACCTTCGGCGACCACGCGGCCTTCTTCCTTGACGCTGACCAGGTAGCCGTAGAAGTTGCCCCATTCGCGGCGCTCCAGGGCGATCAGGTCGGTCGGGTGCTTTTCGTCGACCAGCCAGTCGCCGACCACCCAGGTGAAGTCGCTGCCGTTGAGGTCGCGGTTGCCCACCTTGATCAGCTCACGGGTCATGAACTCCGGGCCTTGATCAGGCACTGGCAGGCCGGCGCCCTTCAGGCGGGCACGGGGTACTTCTTCCTTTTGCACCACTTCGCCAATGACGACGTGGTCGGCCTGGCCCGGCACCTTGTAGGTGGCCTGGACAAGATCGGCCGGCCAGAAGTGGCCCAGGCCGCGCACGGCAATTACCGCCAGCAGGCCAACGGTCATGATCACTGCCATGGCCACCGCGCCGCCGCTCATCCAGACGCCTGGGGCGCCGCTCTTGAACCAGCCTTTGAGGGAATCCTTTTTCACGGATCTCTACCTTTCTATCAAAGCGACGAGTATTTCTTGCGCAGACGCTGGCGAATCAGCTCGGCCAAGGTGTTCATGATGAAGGTGAACATCAGCAGCACCAGCGCGGCCAGGAACAGCACGCGATAGTGGCTGCCGCCGACTTCCGATTCCGGCATTTCCACGGCCACGTTGGCGGCCAGGGTGCGCATGCCCTCGAACAGGTTCAACTCCATCACCGGGGTGTTGCCGGTGGCCATAAGCACGATCATGGTCTCGCCCACCGCACGGCCCATGCCGATCATCAGCGCCGAGAAGATACCCGGGCTGGCGGTGAGGATGACCACGCGGGTCAGGGTCTGCCAGGGCGTCGCCCCCAAGGCCAGGGAACCCAAGGTAAGGCTGCGCGGTACGCTGAACACGGCGTCTTCGGCGATGGAGTAGATGTTCGGGATGACCGCGAAGCCCATGGCGATACCCACGACCAGGGCGTTGCGCTGGTCGTAGGTTATCCCCAGGTCATTGGTGATCCACAGGCGCATGTCGCCGCCGAAGAACCAGCTTTCGAGGTGCGGGCTCATGGTCAGGGCGAACCAGCCGGTGAACAGGATGACCGGGATCAGGATCGCCGCCTCCCAGCCATCCGGGATACGCAGGCGAATCGACTCGGGCAGGCGGGTCCAGGCGAAGCCGGCCAGCAGGATACCGAGCGGCATCAGCAGGAACAGGCTGAACACGCCCGGCAGGTGGCCTTCCAGGTACGGGGCGAGGAACAGACCGGCGAAGAAGCCGAGGATCACCGTCGGCATCGCTTCCATCAGTTCGATCACCGGCTTGACCTTGCGGCGCATGCCCGGGGCCATGAAATAGGCGGTGTAGATGGCCGCGGCAATCGCCAGCGGGGCCGCCAGGATCATGGCGTAGAACGCGGCCTTCAGGGTACCGAAGGTCAGCGGCGACAGGCTCAGCTTGGGCTCGAAGTCGGTGTTCGATGCGGTCGATTGCCAGACGTATTTCGGCTCGTCGTAGTTCTCGTACCACACCTTGCCCCACAGCGCGCTGAAGGAAATTTCCGGGTGCGGGTTGCGCAGGCTCAGCGGCAGCAGCTTGCCGCCTTCTTCGATGATGATTCGGTTGGCACGTGGCGACAGGGCCAGGATGCCAGGGCCTTCGGCGGCCGGCTCGACCAGCAAGGTACGGTGTGCGGTGCTGTGGAACACGCCCAGCTCGCCTGCGGCGTCGAGGGCGACGAAGCCCTTGCGGCGCTCTTCGGCGTCAATCTGCACGACCGCTGCCTTGCCCATCTGGAAGGTGCGGATCAGCTTGAAGCGCGATTCGCCATCCGGGTCACGGGCCATGAACCACTGGGCCAGGCCGCCCTTGGAATCGCCGATGATCAGCGAGATGCCGCCGACCAACTGGGCAGTGGCGGTAATTTCGGTGTCGGCGCTATCAGAAAGCTTGTAGCGGCCGTTCAGGCTCTTGTCGCGCAGGTTGAACACGTCCGCGGTGGCGCGACCGTTGATCACGTACAGCCAATGCTGACGAGGGTCGATGAAGATGTTCTTCACCGTTTCGGTCATCTGCGGAAGTTCGATGCGGTTCTGCTCGGTGGTGACCTCTTCGGTCATCATGTTTTCGGTGCGGGTCAGCTCGACCACCTGCAGATGCGCGCCGGTGGAACCGGCCATCAGCAGGGTGTCGCCATTGACGTTGACGCTGACATGTTCCAGGGCACGCCCCTGCTCGTCGAGCACGAACGGCTGCTCGCCGTACGGGTAGTCGATGCCGGGGGCGATGGTTTTCTTGTTGTCCGGGTAGGTGATCTTGTAAGTGTGGTGGAACACCAGCGCCTGGCCATTGGACAAGCCCAGCACCACCAGTGGACTGCCCGGCTGGTCGGCACTGATCGAAGTGACCTGGGTGCCTGCCGGCAGTGGCAGGTCGACACGCTTTAGCTCGTTACCAGTCTTGGTATCGAAGAACAGTGCCTGGCCCTTGTCCGAAACGCGCATGCCCACCAGGTTCTGCTCTTCAAGCGCGATCATCAGCGGCTTGCCGGCATCCTGTTGCAGCCAGGTCGGCTCCAGGGCTTTCTTGCTGGTCAGCTCGGCGCCCTGGAACAGCGGCAGCACCACATAGGCCAGATAGAAGAAGATCAGGGTGATCGCCGCCAATACGGCAAGCCCGCCCACCAGTACATACCAGCGGGTCAGGCGGTCCTTGAGCGCGCGCATGCGGCGCTTGCGTTGCAACTCCGGCGTATTGAAATCAATCCGCACGGGCTGGGAGTTTTGAGTCATGTTGGAGTTGGCCAGATCATTCATGCGCACACCCTAGCGGTCCCGTGTGACAAAAACATTACAAAGTGATGACGCACGAAAGCCCGCCGCACAGGAAACCTGGCTTCGGACTGGAAATTCGTGGAGGAGGCCGGGCATCAGCACCGGCCTCCCCTCAGTTACTTACTTTTTTGCAACGTTACCTGCGTGGGACAGACCCAGGTCAGCCAGCGTCTTGTCGACGACTTTGGCCGGCAGCGGGATGTAGCCATCCTTCACCACGACCTGCTGGCCGGCTTGCGACAGCACCAGCTTGACGAACTCGGCTTCCAGCGGGGCCAGAGGCTTGTTCGGGGCCTTGTTGACGTAAACGTACAGGAAGCGCGACAGCGGGTAGGTGCCGTTCAGGGCGTTGGCTTCGTTGTCTTCAACGAACTCGCCACCTTCCTTCTTGGCCAGGGCAACGGTCTTGACGCTGGCGGTCTTGTAACCTATGCCCGAGTAACCGATGCCGTTCAGCGAGGAGCTGATCGACTGCACGACCGAAGCCGAGCCAGGTTGTTCGTTGACGTTAGGCTTGAAGTCGCCTTTGCACAGGGCTTCTTCCTTGAAGTAGCCGTAGGTGCCGGATACCGAGTTCCGGCCGAACAACTGTACTGGCTTGTTGGCCAGGTCGCCGGTCACGCCCAGGTCACCCCAGGTCTTGACGTCGGCCTTGCCACCGCACAGGCGGGTGGAAGAGAAGATGGCGTCGACCTGGGCCATGGTCAGGCCTTTGATCGGGTTGTCTTTGTGCACGAACACAGCCAGGGCGTCTACGGCGACCGGGATGGCGGTCGGTTTGTAGCCGTACTTCTGCTCGAAGGCCTGCAGCTCGACGTCCTTCATCTTGCGGCTCATCGGGCCGAGGTTGGCGGTGCCTTCGGTCAGCGCGGGTGGCGCGGTGGAGGAGCCGGCAGCCTGGATCTGGATGTTTACGTTCGGATATTCCTTCTTGTAGGCCTCGGCCCACAGAGTCATCAGGTTGGCGAGGGTGTCCGAACCGACGCTGGAGAGGTTGCCCGAAACACCGGTGGTCTTGGTGTAGGTCGGGATCGCAGGATCGACAGCGGCTACCGCGTTGGCGGTTGCAACGCCAGCGGCGGCAAAGGTGAGGGCCGCCATCAAACGCTTCAGTTTCATGCCTTGCTCCTAGCAGGAATATTGGGGTGTTGGATGGAACGGGCCCAAGTATCTGCAGGCCGCATGAATACGATATGACTCGAATATGACAATTGGATGAAAGGCCATCATCAAAAGCAGGTCTGGCCTCTTCGCGGTTAAAGCCGCTCCAACGGGTGCGGCATTGCCTTGGAACCGATGCGATTCCTGTGTGAGCGGCTTTAGCCGCGAAGAGGCAGCAGCCTTAACGCTTGTTGGCCAGCAGGTACACGCCCACGACCAGACCAACGGCACACAACCCCGCCACATAGTAGGCAGGCGCCATTGGGCTCACTTTCAGCAGCGCAGTCACCACCATCGGCGTCAGCCCGCCGAAGATCGCGTAGGCCACGTTGTACGAGAACGACAGCCCACTGAAGCGCACCACCGCAGGGAATGCCTTGACCATCACATAAGGCACCGCACCGATGACTCCCACGCACAGGCCAGTCACCGCATACAGCGGGAACAGCAGCTCGGGTCGCGCAGGCAGGCTGTGGTAGAAGGTCCAGGAAGTCGCCAGCAGCAACAGGCTACCGATCACGAACACCCGGCCCGCGCCAAAACGATCGGCCAGGCTGCCAGCGCCGATGCAGCCGAAGCTGAGCAGCACGATGGCAAGGCTGTTGGCCTTGAGCGAGTCGGTGGGGCTGATGTGGTAGATGCTCTGCAGCAGCGCCGGGGTCATCAGGATGAGTACCACGATGGCGGCCGACAGCATCCAGGTCAGCAGCATCGACAGGATGATCGCGCCACGATGGTCACGCAGCACCGCGCGCAACGGCAGCTCTTCGGCCAGCGCCTTGCGCTGCTGCATCTCGGCGAACACCGGGGTTTCGTGCAGCCAGCGGCGCAGGTACACCGAAAACAGGCCGAACACACCGCCAAGCAGGAACGGGATACGCCACGCGTAATCAGCCACTTCCTGTGCGCTGTAGACGCTGTTGATCAGGGTCGCCACCAGCGATCCGAGCAGGATGCCCGCGGTCAGGCCTGCGGTGAGGGTGCCACAGGCATAGCCGGTGTTGCGCTCTGGCACGTGCTCGGACACGAACACCCAGGCGCCCGGTACCTCGCCACCGATGGCCGCGCCCTGGATCACGCGCATCAGCAGCAACAGGATCGGTGCCCACATGCCGATCTGTGCATAGGTGGGCAGCAGGCCCATGATCAGCGTTGGCAGGGCCATCATGAAGATGCTCAGGGTGAACATCTTCTTGCGCCCGAGCAGGTCACCGAAGTGGGCCATGATGATGCCGCCCAGCGGCCGCGCCAGGTAGCCGGCGGCAAAAATGCCGAAGGTTTGCATCAGGCGCAGCCATTCGGGCATGTCGGCGGGGAAGAACAGCTTGCCGACCACCGTGGCGAAGAACACGAAGATGATGAAGTCGTAGAACTCCAGCGCGCCGCCCAGGGCGGACAGTGAAAGGGTCTTGTAGTCACTGCGGGTCAGCGGCCGCGAGGGCTGCTCGATACTGCTCGGCACGGAAGTCATCGCTGATTGTTCTCTTTGTAGGCATTCAGGCCGCTTGGCACGCGGCTTCTGGATTGGGAGACAGGCGAAGATAGCAAATTGCTGAGCTGCGCCGGAAGCGATACAAAATCCCTACACATATTCATGAATGCGCGGTCGTCGCTGGCCGTTATGCTCTATATACTGGCAGTTCGTAGGAAATGGTTGCTGCTAGCGTGGGATGTTGTGCGAAAACGCCGGTCATTATGTCAGGCGGTTTCGCAGAGTTTCCCTACGGCCGCTCAGTGAAACGAAATCGGCGTAGTATGTTTCAAGCTGAATCGTTTACCCGGCATTTGCGCCACATCAACGAAAGCGTCACGGGTCAGAGGCCCCATCGCATGATTGAGCTCGAACAAGAAGATCCTATCCCGCAAGGTGACCTTGCCTTGCAGATCACCGCATTGCCGCGCGAGACCAACGGTTTTGGCGACATCTTCGGCGGCTGGCTGGTCGCCCAGATGGACCTGGCCGGTACCGCCATGGCCAGCCGTGTCGCCGGCGGCCGCGTGGCCACCGTAGCCATCGACCGCATGGCCTTTCTGGTCCCGGTCGCCGTCGGGGCGCAGCTGTCGTTCTATACCCAGACCCTGGAAATCGGCCGCAGCTCGATTCAGATGATGGTCGAAGTGTGGAGCGACGACCCGCTGTCCAGCGAATGGCGCAAGGTCACCGAAGCAGTCTTCGTCTTCGTCGCCATCGACGGCAGTGGCCGCACCCGCTCCGTACCTCGTCGCTGAGCCAAGCCGGCGGTAAACTCATTGCATGTGCCCGGGTCCAAGGCCCACTGGCAATCAATGAGATGAATGCAATGGCTACCTTCCAGGTCGTAACCGAGCAACATGGCGAACTCAACTGCTGGCGTATCAGCAGCGACCGAGCCGAACTACTGATCGCCCAGCAGGGCGCGCAGATCCTCAGCTACCAGCGCGTTGGCCAGCCACCGCTGCTGTGGCTGAGCGACCAGGCCATCTTCCGTCAGGGCAAGTCGGTACGCGCCGGTGTGCCGGTGTGCTGGCCGTGGTTCGGCAACCTGCAGCGCAACCCACAGGCCGTGCAGGCCATGTACCATGGCGAACAGCCACCAGCCCACGGCCTGGCGCGCGCGCGCGACTGGCAATTGCTGGGTATCGAGGAAGCGGGCGAAGGCCTGCGCATCGAATTCGAACTGCCGGAAGCGCAGGGTGACCTGCCTGGCTGGCCTCATGACGTCGAGCTGAAGCTGGTAGTGAAGCTGGGCGAGGACCTGCAGCTGAACCTGACCAGCCGCAACATGGGCAATACCCCCGTCACCATCAGCCAGGCTCTGCACAGCTACTTCGCGGTCAGTGATGTGCGCCAGGCGCGGGTCGAAGGGGTGGAGGGGCTGAGCTATATCGAGACCCTGGCTGACTGGGAGCAGCGCCAGCAACAGGGGCCCCTGGCGTTTACAGGGGAGACTGACCGGATCTACCTGGCGACCCCGCAAACCCTTAGCATCGTCGACCCGCATTGGGAGCGGCGCATTACCTTGACCAGCAGCGGGTCGCGCTCGGCAGTGATCTGGAACCCATGGACTGAACGGGCCAGGGAACTGCCGGACATGGCCGACGATGGGTGGCAGCGGATGCTGTGCATCGAGACGGCAAATGTGTGGGATGACCTGGTGGAATTGAAACCTGGGGGCAGCAGCTCGCTGGGGGTCAGGATTGGCTGTGAAATGATCTGAGTTTTGCAGGGCCTGTTCAGGCCCCTTCGCGGGTAAACCCGCTCCCACAGGGCCTCCACAACCTTGAATATTGTGGAGACCCTGTGGGAGCGGTTTTACCGCGAAGGGGCCGGTGCAGGCAATCAGAGGTCTGCATCCTCCACCACCCTCACCTTCTCGGCATCCAGCGCATAGGCCGCATCGGCCAGGTCATTGCTCACCTTCTCCACCTTCAGCTTGCCGCTGACCCACAGTGGTGTGTAGATATCATCGATCTTCAGACCTTTCGGGTAGCGCACCAGCACCAGCTGGTTCGGTGGTGGTGGCGGCACATGAATGCACGCGCCCGGGTAAGGAACCAGGAAGAACAACGTGCTGTTACCCTTGGCATCGCTCTCCAGAGGCACCGGGTAGCCGCCCAGGCGAATATCCTTGCCATTCATGGCCGCCACGGTCTTGGTCGAGTACATCACCGCCGGCAGGCCCTTGCTCTGCTTCAGGCCGCCCTTGTCGGTAAAGGTGCCCATGGCTTCCGGCGAGTTGTGGTCGATATCAGGCATTTGCTCGAGCGCCTGCTGGTCCGACTTGGGCATCAGCTCCAGCCAGTCGGTTTCAGGCAGTTCGGCATGGGCAAGGGCGCTGGCCAACAACAGTGGGGCGAGGAAAAAGGCACGCATGAAAATGCTCGGCAACTCGAATGAATTGCCGTGCATTCTAACCAGTATTCAGCGTTTCTTGATGAATCCGTAGATTACCAACAGGATCACCGCGCCGATCAGCGCGCCAAGGAAACCGGCAGCCTGCCCGGCCTGGTAGATACCCAGCGCCTGGCCGCCGTAGGTGGCGAGCAGCGAGCCGGCAATCCCCAGCAAGATGGTCATTATCCAGCCCATGCTGTCGTCGCCCGGCTTGATGAAGCGGGCCAGCAGGCCGACGATAAGGCCGATGAAGATGGTTCCGATGATACCCATGGCAATCCCTCTGCAGTGAAGATGGAACAAGCCAAAGCCTAGACAGCGCTTTGGCTCGTTGCCATTTCAGAGGGCAAGCCGCTGGTAGAAGTTCGATCAGTTGTCGATCAGGGCTTCTACTTCGGCAATCTTGCGCTCGAGGGTGGCCATGTCGTGGCAGCGCAGGGTGGCGTGGCCAACCTTGCGACCGACCTTGAAGGCCTTGCCATAGTGGTGCAGGTGGCAGTCACCGATGGCAATCACCTTGTCCACCGCCGGCACTTCACCGATGAAGTTGAGCATCGCGCTCTCGCCGACCTTGGCAGTCGAGCCCAGCGGCAGGCCGGCGACGGCACGCAGGTGGTTCTCGAACTGGCTGCACTCGGCGCCTTCGATGGTCCAGTGCCCGGAGTTGTGCACGCGCGGGGCGATCTCGTTGGCCTTCAGGCCGCCGTCGACTTCGAAGAACTCGAAGGCCATCACGCCTACGTAGTCCAATTGCTTGAGCACACGGCCCACGTAGTCTTCGGCCAGGGCCTGCAGCGGGTGCGCCTGGCTGGCGACCGACAGGCGCAGGATGCCGCTTTCGTGGGTGTTGTGCACCAGCGGGTAGAAACGGGTTTCGCCATCACGGGCACGCACGGCCACCAGCGACACTTCGCCGGTGAACGGCACGAAGCCTTCCAGCAGGCAAGGTACGCTGCCCAGCTCGGCAAAGGTACCGACCACGTCCTCAGGTGTACGCAGCACCTTCTGACCCTTGCCGTCGTAACCCAGGGTGCGGGTTTTCAGCACAGCCGGCAGGCCGATACTGGCCACCGCGGCATCCAGGTCGGCCTGCGAGAGGATGTCGGCAAAAGCAGGGGTAGGAATACCCAGGTCGCGGAACATGCTCTTCTCGAACAGGCGGTCACGGGCGATGCGCAGCGCTTCGGCGCTGGGGTACACCGGCACGAACTGCGAGAGGAAGGCCACGGTCTCGGCCGGGACGCTTTCGAACTCGAAGGTGACCAGGTCGACTTCGTCAGCCAGCTGGCGCAGGTGATCCTGGTCGCCGTAGTCAGCACGCAGGTGCTCGCCCAGCGGCGCGGCGCAGGCGTCCGGCGCCGGGTCGAGGAAGGCGAAGTTCATGCCCAGCGGGGTTCCCGCCAGGGCCAGCATGCGGCCCAGCTGGCCGCCACCGATTACACCGATCTTCATGGGTTGAGCCTCAAGCCTGGCGCGGGTCTGGGTTGTCCAGCACGGTGTCGGTCTGCTCCGTGCGGAACTGCTTGAGCGCCGCGTGGTACTGCGGGTACTTGGCGCCGAGGATGCTGGCCGACAGCAGCGCGGCGTTGACCGCACCGGCACGACCGATGGCCAGGGTGGCAACCGGCACGCCGGCCGGCATCTGCACGATCGAAAGCAGCGAATCGACACCCGACAGCATCGACGATTGCACGGGCACGCCCAGCACCGGCAGGTGAGTCTTGGCGGCGCACATGCCTGGCAGGTGGGCTGCGCCACCGGCACCGGCGATGATCACCTCGATGCCACGGCCCTCAGCCTCCTCGGCATACTGGAACAGCAGATCCGGCGTACGGTGGGCGGAAACCACCTTCACCTCGTAGGGAATGCCGAGTTTTTCCAGCATATCGGCGGTGTGGCTAAGGGTGGACCAATCGGACTTGGAGCCCATGATCACGCCAACCAGTGCACTCATCGTCGAGCCTCTTCGCTTGTGCGCCCTTGGGCGCGTCAAAAAACAACAAGCCACGCGGGACGACCGGCGTGGCTTGTTTGCTGATCAGGACCGGACGCATCCGGTCGAAAGGCTGCGCAGTATACCGTAAGGTGGTGCGTTTAAGGCACCCCGGCGACCAACTGTCGCCCCTTATTTTTCGGGGCTTTGACTGACTTTTGGGTCAACCATCGCCGCCCCCTCGAGCTTGCGCCATAACAGCCTTACATTGGCCTTGCGCACCAGAGCGCAGCGGTACAGGCGGATTTCCAGTGGCACGTGCCACTGGCTGCCGCCGCAGATCGCCAGCTCGCCCCGTTCCAGTTCGCCACGCATCGACAGGCGCGGCACCCAAGCGATGCCCATGCCCTCCAGCGCCATGCTCTTCAGACTGTCGGCCATGGCGGTTTCATAGACGGTGGTATAGCGCAGGTTGCGCTGACGCAGCAGCAAATTGACCGAGCGACCGAGGAATGCGCCTGCGGTATAGGCCAGCAGCGGCACGCTGCCCTCGCCTTCCAGGTCGAACAACGGCTTGCCGTCAGCATCCACGGCGCATACCGGCAACATCTCAGTGGTGCCCATGTGCAGCGACGGAAAGATTTCGGCATCCATCTGCAGAGCGGCATCCGGGTCATAGAAGGCCAGCATCAGGTCGCAGCCACCTTCGCGTAATGCATGCACGGCATCTCCGACGTTGGTCGCAACCAGGCGGGTGGCGATGTTCAACCCGTCGTTGCGCAACTGGGCCACCCAACGCGGGAAAAAACCCGATGCCAGGGAATGTGCCGCAGCCACTTGCACCACTTCACCCTGCCCGCCTTCCAGATGATGCAAGTGGCGGAGAATTTCGCTCAACTGGTCGACAACAGTGCGTGCCGTGACGAGAAACAGCTGGCCGGCCTCTGTCAGCTCGATAGGCGTGCGGGAACGGTTTACCAATTGCAGGCCCAAGGCCGCTTCCAGGCTGCGAATGCGCCGGCTGAAGGCCGGTTGGGTGACGAAACGCCGCTCTGCCGCCTGGGAAAAACTGCGGGTGGCGGCCAGCGCGCTAAAGTCTTCCAGCCATTTGCTTTCAAGGTTCACGAAGCACATCTCCTGGCGTGCACCAAAATGGAACACGCTCGAATGTCAATTGGCGTCACATGAAACACTATGCCGTTTGTGCATAGGTTAGCGTGCAACAGCATTGGCCGCAAAATCACCTTCAGGCCTAGGATTGGCGCCATTCCGGCATGTGCCGGGTCAAAATCGAGATGATATACATCATGTCCTCCGCTGCATCGTTCCGCGTCGAAAAAGATTTGTTGGGTACCCTTGAAGTTCCTGCAGATGCCTACTACGGCATCCAGACCCTGCGCGCTGCCAACAACTTCCACCTCTCCGGTGTTCCGCTGTCGCACTACCCGAAGCTGGTCGTGGCCCTGGCCATGGTCAAGCAGGCTGCTGCCGACGCCAACCGTGAGCTAGGTCACCTGAGCGATGCCAAGCACGCTGCCATCACCGCAGCCTGCGCCCGCCTGATCAAAGGCGATTACCACGACCAGTTCGTGGTGGACATGATCCAGGGCGGTGCTGGTACTTCTACCAACATGAACGCCAACGAAGTCATCGCCAACGTCGCGCTGGAGGCCATGGGCCACCAGAAGGGTGAGTACCAGTACCTGCACCCGAACAACGATGTGAACATGGCGCAGTCGACCAACGACGCCTACCCGACGGCCATCCGTCTGGGCCTGCTGCTGGGCCATGACGCCCTGCTGGCCAGCCTCGACAGCCTGATCCAGGCCTTTGCTGCCAAGGGTAAAGAGTTCGACCACGTACTGAAGATGGGCCGTACCCAGCTGCAGGACGCCGTACCGATGACCCTGGGCCAGGAATTCCGCGCCTTCGCCACCACCATGACCGAAGACCTGCAGCGCCTGCGCTCGCTGGCTCCGGAACTGCTGACCGAAATCAACCTGGGTGGTACCGCCATCGGCACCGGCATCAACGCCGACCCTGGCTACCAGGCCCTGGCCGTGCAGCGTCTGGCTGCCATCAGCGGCCAGCCGCTGGTACCGGCTGCCGACCTGATCGAAGCCACCTCTGACATGGGCGCCTTCGTGCTGTTCTCCGGCATGCTCAAGCGTACCGCCGTCAAGCTGTCGAAGATCTGCAACGACCTGCGCCTGCTGTCCAGCGGCCCGCGCACCGGCATCAACGAGATCAACCTGCCAGCGCGTCAGCCAGGCAGCTCGATCATGCCAGGCAAGGTCAACCCGGTTATCCCGGAAGCCGTCAACCAGGTGGCCTTCGCCATCATGGGCAACGACCTGGCCCTGACCGTCGCCGCCGAAGGTGGCCAGCTGCAGTTGAACGTTATGGAGCCGCTGATCGCCTACAAGATCTTCGACTCGATCCGCCTGCTGCAACGCGCCATGGACATGCTGCGCGAGCACTGCATCGTCGGCATCACCGCCAACGAACAGCGCTGCCGTGAACTGGTCGAGCACTCGATCGGCCTGGTCACCGCCCTGAACCCGTACATCGGCTACGAAAACGCCACCCGTATCGCCCGCGTTGCCCTGGAAACCGGCCGCGGCGTACTGGAACTGGTGCGCGAAGAGAAGCTGCTGGACGACGCGATGCTCGACGACATCCTGCGTCCGGAAAACATGATCGCTCCACGTCTGGTTCCGCTGAAGGCGTAACCAGGCCGCTGTAAACAGTCTCACCAGGTCGAGGGACTAGACACCTCTCAACCTTTCCAAGGCCCGAGCCTATGCTTCGGGCCTTTTTTTTGCCTGAGGATTTTGGGGCTGCGTTGCAGCCCATCGCGACGCAAGGCCGCTCCTACAGGGACCGCGGCTTGCCTGGCCCTCCGTACTCCGGCACACAACTTGCTCCATAATGCGTCCCAGCCCAACGGGATTACCCAGCATGCTGCACAGCCACCTGACCACCCTCAACGCGGTTTCGCTGATCCTCAACGTCTTCCAGGCAGATGGTTGCGAGGCGTCGGCGCTGCTGGCCGGCAGCGGCATCGGCCCGGCAGACCTGGGCCATGCCGACGCACGCATCACCACCCAGCAGGAACTGCAGGTGTGCGCCAACGCCGTTGCCCGACGCGAGGATATCGGCCTGGAACTGGGCCGGCGCATGCATGTGTCGTGCTACGGCATGCTCGGTTACGCCCTGCTCTCCAGTGCCACTTTGGGTGACGCCTTGCGCCTGGCACTGCAGTATCCGGCACTGCTGGGAACAGTCTTCAAGCTGCGTTTGCTCGACGACGGCCAGCGCGTCTGGTTCAGCGCCAGCGACTACCACGACAGCCCGACGCTGACCGCCTTCAACGCCGAGTTCTGTCTGGTGTCGCTGAAGGTGATCTGCGACGACCTGCTTGGCCGCCCGCTGCCCCTGCTGGCAGCCCGTTTCGAACACCCACGGCCCGGCTACCACGCACTCTATGCCGGGGCATTCCAGTGCCCGGTCGGTTTCGACGACGAGGACAATGCCTTTGCCTTCGAACGGCGCTGGCTGGACACGCCGCTGCCGCTGGCAGACCCGATTACCCACAAGGCCATGAGCGAACGCTGCCGGCGCCTGAACCTGGAGTTCACTGGCCGCCAGGCTTGGCTGGGGAGGATTCGCCAACTGCTGGCCCAGCAACTGGATGCAGCGCCCGGGCTGGAAGGGCTGGCGCGGCAGATGAACTGCTCATCGCGCACTCTGCGCCGGCATTTGCAGGCGCTGGGCAGCAGTTATCAACAGCTGCTGGATGAACTGAGGTTCGAGCGGGCCAAGCAGTTGCTGGCTGATGAGCAAATGCCGATCTATCGGATTGCCGAGTGCCTGGGGTTCAGCGAGACCGCCAGTTTTCGGCATGCCTTCCAGCGTTGGAGCGGTGTAGCGCCCAGCCATTTTCGCGGTTGACCTGTACTGGCCCTTTCGCGGGTGAACCCGTTCCCACAGGGATTGCACACACTCAAGTGCAACACTGTACTTGTGGGAGCGGGTTCACCCGCGAAGGGGCCAGTACAGGCCACCAACAAATTCAGCCAATGAGCTTGGCCACATCGATCCCCTTTTGGCCACTTGCGTCGTTCTCCCCCACTGGCCCGCCCATGAAAATGGGCCCACGCCAGTACCCACCGGAGAACAACAATGCTGACGATCTATTCCGATGACCACCGCCTGCACCACGGCCGCTGCGAGCTGATCGACGGCAAGCTGATGCCGTGTTTCGAAATGCCGTCACGCGCCGACCATGTGCTCGACCAGGTAAAGAAGCGCAACCTTGGCGACATCCAGGGCCCCAGCGACTTCGGCCGCGCACCGTTGCTGCGCATCCACAGCGCCGGCTACCTGGATTTCTTCGAAGGCGCCTGGGCGCGCTGGGCCGCACTGGGCCAGGAAGGCGACCTGCTGCCGTTCACCTGGCCCGCACGCACCCTGCGCCAGGTAAAACCCACCGGCCTGCATGGTGAGCTGGGCTACTACAGCTTCGATGCCGGCGCACCGATCACCGCCGGCACCTGGCAGGCCGCCTACAGCGCTGCCCAGGTCGCCCTGACCGCCCAGGCGGCGATCCAGCAAGGCGCACATTCCGCCTTCGCCCTGTGTCGCCCGCCAGGGCACCATGCCGCCGGCGAAGTCATGGGTGGCTATTGCTACCTGAACAACGCCGCTATCGCCGCCCAGGCCTTCCTCGACCAGGGCCGGCGCAAGGTCGCCATCCTCGACGTCGACTACCACCACGGCAACGGCACCCAGGACATCTTCTACAACCGCAACGATGTGTTCTTCGCCTCGATCCATGGCGACCCGCGCGATGAGTTCCCGTTTTTCCTCGGCCATGCCGATGAAACCGGCGAGGGTGCCGGTGAAGGCTGCAACATCAACTACCCACTGCCGGCCGGGAGCGACTGGGCCGCCTGGAGCGCTGCCCTGGAGGACGCCTGCCAGCGCATCGCTGCCTATGACGCCGATGTGCTGGTGATCTCGCTGGGCGTGGATACTTTCAAGGACGACCCGATCTCGCAATTCAAGCTGGATAGCCCGGACTACCTGGAAATGGGCAAGCGCATCGCCCAGCTCGGCAAGCCGACCCTGTTCGTGATGGAAGGCGGCTACGCTGTGGAAGAAATCGGTATCAACGCGGTCAATGTGCTGGAAGGCTTTCAGCACGCCCAGCCAGGAGCCCGGTAATGGTCCGACTCAAGCGTCTGCTCGCCCCGTTCATCGCCGCTACCCTGTTCTCCTGTGCCCTGCACGCCCAGGCCGAACAGCGCACCCTGCGGGTGTACAACTGGTTCGACTACATCACGCCGCAAACCCTCACCGAGTTCCAGAAAGAAAGCGGTGTGAAGCTGGTCTACGACATCTTCGACACCAACGAGGCGCTGGAAGCCAAGCTGCTGACCGGCAACTCCGGGTATGACGTGGTAGTGCCGTCCAACGTGTTCCTCGCCAAGCAGATCGAAGCGGGAGTGTTTCAGCCGCTGGACCGCAGCAAGCTGCCGAACTGGCAGCACCTGGACCCGGCACTGATGAAGCTGATCGAGGCCAACGACCCCGGCAACAAATTTGCCGTGCCCTACATGTACGGCACCGTGCTGATCGGCTTCAACCCGGCCAAGGTCAAGGCTGCGCTCGGCGACAACGCGCCGGTGGACAGCTGGGACCTGATCTTCAAGGAAGAGAACATCGCCAAGCTCAAGCAGTGCGGCGTGGCCCTGCTCGACTCGCCGTCGGAGATCATGCCGCTGGCGTTGCAGTACCTGGGCTTGCCACCGAACAGCGACAAACCGGCTGATTACAAGAAAGCCGAAGCGCTGATGTTGAAGATTCGCCCGCACATCACCTACTTCCATTCCTCGAAATACATGGCCGACATCGCCAACGGCGATATCTGCGTGGCAGTGGGCTACAGCGGCAGCTTCTCGCAGGCTGCCAACCGCGCCGTCGAGGCTAAGAATGGCGTGGTAGTGGACATGCGCCTACCCAAGGAAGGCGCACCGATCTGGTTCGACATGCTGGCGATTCCGAAGAACGCGGCCAACCCGGAAGATGCCCACGCGTTCATCAACTACCTGCTGCGGCCCGAAGTGATTGCGCCGATCAGTGACTTTGTCGGGTACCCGAACCCGAACAAGGATGCGACCGACAAGGTGAGCCCGGCGATTCGCAACAACCCCAACCTGTATCCGACAGCGGAGGCGATGGCCAAGCTTTATACCCTCAAGCCCCTGGCGCGGGATGCCGAGCGGGCTCGGACCAGGGCTTGGACGCGGATCAAGTCCGGTACCTGATTTAGAGCCGGGGGCTGCTTTGCAGCCCAATCGCCGGCAAGCCAGCTCCCACAGGAGCTCCACTGTTTCGAAGCAGATGCAGTACCTGTGGGAGCCTTGCCGGCGATCGGGCCGCACAGGAGCCCTATTCACTTCCTCCAGGCCTTGCGCAAGCGCATCAAAGCCTCGGCAATCTCCCCCTCCGGCACCGCAGCAAACCCCAGCACCAGCCCCGCGCGCTTAACCACAGGCTGCTCGCTGTCCAGCAGCCAGAAATTGCTCAGCGGCGTCACCTCCACCCCCACCGCTTCAGCCTTGGCCACCAGCTCCTGCTCCCGCGCAAAGTTATCCACATCGACCTTAACATGCAGCCCGGCCGCCACCTCCGGCATGCCGCCCAAACCCGGAATATCCACAGGCCAGCCAGCCTTCAGCACATTGCGCCGGCTCAACGCCGCCTTGCGCATGCGCCGGATATGCCGCTGGAAGTGCCCCCGGGCCATGAACTCGGCCATCACGCACTGGCTGCTGACCTCCGAATGCCGCACCGCCAGCGCCCTGGCCTGGCTGAACGCCTGTGCCAGTTGCGGCGGCAATACCAGGTAGCCCAGGCGCAACGCCGGAAAGGCGATCTTGCCGAAGGTTCCGACGTACAGCACCCGTCCGTGCCGATCGAGCGCCGCAAGCGGGGCCAAGGGCGCACCGCTGTAACGGTACTCGCCGTCGTAGTCGTCTTCGATGATCCAGCCATCGCTGTGCTCGGCCCAGGCCAGTAGCTCCAGGCGGCGCGCCAGGCTCATGGTCACCCCGGTCGGGTATTGGTGAGCTGGCGTGACATAGGCCAGCCGGCAATCCATCAGTTGCCCGAGCCGGTGACAGTCCATGCCATCCTCGTCCACCGGCACGCCACACAACCTGCCACCGGCCAGCGCAAAGGCATGCCCGGCTGCGCGGTAACCCGGGTTTTCCACAGCCACACCGTCGCCGGGCTGCAACAGCAACTGTGCACAAAGGCTGATGGCCTGCTGCGCACCACTGGTGATCACAATTTGTTCAGCCGTACAACTCAGCCCACGGGAGCGACGCAGGTAGGCCGCGATCAGTTCGCGCAACAACGGCTCGCCTGCCGGGTCACCATAACCCAATTGCGCCGGAGCCGGGTTGCGCCAGAAACCCGCCTGCAGCTTGGCCCAGACGTCGAACGGGAACAGATCGAACGCCGGAATACCGACACGAAAAGCACGCGGGGCACCGCTTCTCGGGGGCTGAAGATGGTTACTTTTCAGGCGCTCCAAAGGCTCGCTGGAACAGCGCTTGCTGGATAAATCCTCAGTATTCTCTGAGGAAAATGTGGATAAGTCTGTTGATAACCACTGGGATAACCCTGTGGATACTTGTGTGGATAGTTTTGCAGTGGAGAGTTTCGGTAACTGGCTGACATAGGTGCCGTCGCCTACCCGGCTTTCGATGTAGCCCTCGGCATATAGCTGGTCATAAGCCCGGACCACGCTGTTGCGTGACAGCGCCAGCATGGCGGCCAAGTCACGAGTGGCCGGTAGCCGCGTGCCACTGCTCAGGCGCCCGTCCAGCACCCGCGCACGTAGCGCCTGGTATAGCTGCTGGCTGAGCCCGCGACGGCGATCGAGGGCGATCCCGGCAGGGTCGAAAGGCAATACGAAGGGGCGCTCGCTCACGGTATTGGACCTATAAAAACAACTGTTAATGGCTCTTACTATGAACCAATAGCCTGCCTAGGATGGAGCCATATCACAAGGAAACCGAGCATGTACAACAGCAAACCCCATCAGGAACACGACCTCGGGCGCCTGCACCAGCACATGCTCGACACCCGCCTGGCCATCCTGGTCAGCCAGGGCGAACAAGGCCTGCTGGCCACGCACCTGCCAGTGCTGGTCGATATCGCCGAAGGCGAATTCGGCACCGTCTATGCCCACCTCGCGCGGGCCAACCCCCAGTGGCACGACCTGAAGCAAGGTGGCGAAGCCCTGCTGGTGTTCCCCGGTGCCGATGCCTATGTCAGCCCCGGTTACTACCCGAGCAAGGCCGACAACCCCAAGGTGGTGCCAACCTGGAACTACCTGGCCGTGCACGCCTATGGTCCGGCCGAAGTGATCCACGACGCCGAACCATTGCTGGCCATTGTCAGCCGCCTGACCGAGCGCCACGAGCAAGGCCGCGGCGAACCGTGGAACGTCACCGATGCCCCGCGTGACTACCTCGATGGCATGCTCCGAGCCATCGTCGGCATCCGCTTGCCCATCGCCCGCCTGCAAGGCGCGCGCAAGCTCAGCCAGAACCGCTCCGAGCAAGACATTGCCGGCGTGCGCGAAGGCCTGAGCGCCAGCCCCGATTACCTGGATAACCAACTCGCGGCGCACATGCGCCAACTCTGAAGGAATAGCTCATGTCCAGCGTTACCCTGCGCCCTGTCACCACCCAAGACCATGCTGCCTGGCAGGCCCTGTGGCAGGCCTACTTGCACTTCTATGAGTCCGAATTGACCGAGGAGGTCAGCCTCAGCACATGGCAACGCCTGCTCGACCCGAACGAACCGACCCATTCGGCCTTGGCCTGGGTCGATGGCAAGGCAGTGGGCATGGTCAACTTCATCTACCATCGTACCAACTGGAGTATCGGCAACGCCTGTTACCTGCAGGACCTGTACGTAGACAGCATGCAACGTGGCCTGGGCATCGGCCGCCAGCTAATCGAGCATGTCTACGCTGCAGCCAAGGCCGAAAACTGCAGCAAGGTGCACTGGCTGACCCACGAGACCAACGCCACCGCCATCAGCCTGTACCAACAGGTTGCCGAGCGCTCGGGCTTCATCCAATTCCGCAAAGAGTTCTGAACCGAACATGACCGACGCATTGAACTGGAAACCCGCCGCAGCCCCCCAGGCCGAGCCCATCGACGGCCGCTTCATCCGCCTGGAAAAGCTCGACCCGGCGCGCCATGGCGAAGACCTCTGGGAGGTGCTGCAAGGCCCGGCGGCCGACCCGGTGCTGTGGGACTACCTCCCTTATGGCCCATTCACCGAACGTGCCGCCTTCGACCGTTGGCTGGAAGGTAACGCCGCTGGCCGCGACCCGCTGTTCTACACCGTCATCGACCGCCCCAGCGGCCAGGCCCAAGGCATCCTGAGCCTGATGTCGATCGTGCCCGACCACGGCCGCATCGAAATCGGGCACGTCGCCTTCGGCGCCGCCATGCAGCGTACGCCCAAGGGCACCGAGGCGGTGTACCTGCTGGGCAAGCTGGGCTTCGAGCTGGGCAACCGCCGGCTGGAGTGGAAGTGCAACAACGCCAACGCACGCTCCAAGCGTGCGGCTGAGCGGTTTGGCTTTGTCCATGAAGGAGTGTTCCGCAAGCACCTGGTGGTGAAGGACCACAATCGAGATACGGCGTGGTATTCGATTACCGATGAGGAGTGGCCGGCGCTGGCGACCGCGTTCGAGCGCTGGTTGAGTGAAGAGAACCAGCGGCCGCAAGGCCAGGTGCGGACACTTGAGGACTGCCGTAGGGGGTGAACGGCATAACCGATCACGGGCCGGCAGGCCCGCGATCGGTGCAAGCCCGGTTATCTGATCGGGCTCGCACGCCTGACGACGCCCATCTGCAAACCGAACGGTTTGAATACCGCGTTCAACGATTTGAGCGTGGGGTTACCGTCCCCTGCTCGATCTGAATGAGCGTTCGCACGGAAATCTTGCACATCAGCGCAAACTGGGTCTGCTGCATCTTTGCAACTTCTACGCGCAGGCGGCGAACGGCAGCACCCAGCTCGATTGTGCCGTCGGCAATACCTTCGCGCACGCCATCGATCATCAGACCTCGGGCATCGATGGAAACCGCCATGCCAACCCCCACTCCGCCATTCGGCGCTCGAGCTTGCCCAGCGCAATCGACGGGTGATTCATCACTACCTCCGGGAGCCCAAGGCCGGACAAGATATCAGGCAATGCCAATAGGTGCCGGGCCTCCTGACGCAGACGCTGGTAAGCCTCATCCGGATCGATGAATTCGGCCAGCGCAACACAGGCTGCCTGCCAGTCGATTTCGCCTGCTCTTTCGATCAAAGCGGGCCACTTCGTCTGTTCACTGGCCACCGTCTCGATGCCAAGCTGCTGCAACGCCCTGTAATAGAGGTACTCGGCCCGCAGGATCTCCTGATCATCGGCCAAGGCCTGGTGCCTGGCGAACTTGATGAACCAATGGCGACAGGCCCTCTCATCCGCAAGCACCGCGTCCGGGTACAGGTGGCCGTTTTTATCTTCGGTCATCAGCAGCTTTGGCGCCTCTCCACCGGCGCCTGTCGCGCCACCTATGGCCGCGCCCTGCTCGTAGGCGTACTCCAGAGTCATGTAATTGGAGCGTGAGTCGGTACATAAAAAAAGGGGAGCATCCGCTCCCCCGAGGTAAACCGCCAGTAGATGAGGGCTTATCTCAGCCTTCGATCTCGATCAGGATCTCGCCCGGTGTCACGCGGTCGCCCTTGGCCACGTGGATGGCCACGATCTTGCCAGCGATACCCGCCTGCACTTCGGTCTCCATCTTCATCGCTTCGGTGATCAGCACAGCCTGCCCGGTCTTGACCATGTCGCCTTCCTTGACCAGCACATCGACGATGTTGCCCGGCATGGTGGTGCTGACGTGGCCCGGGGCGCTGGCCTGCTTGCGCTTGCTGCTGCCGCCACCGACGAATTCGTTGAGCGGCTCGAACACCACTTCTTCCGGCATGCCGTCGATCGACAGGTAGAAGTGGCGCTTGCCTTCGGCCTTCACGCCCACACCGGTGATGTCGACACGGTAGGTTTCGCCGTGCACGTCGATGACGAACTCGGTCGGTACGCCTTCACCGCTGTGGGATGCTACTGCGCCCGCTTCAGGAATTGGCAGCAGGACTTCAGGGGTCAGAGTGCCGGCTTCGCGTTCTTCGAGGAACTTGCGGCCAATGTCCGGGAACATGGCGAAGGTCAGCACGTCTTCTTCGCAACGGGCCAGGGCGCCGATGTCGGCACGCAGCTTGGCCATTTCCGGCTTCAGCAGATCGGCCGGGCGTACGTCGATCACTTCTTCGCTGCCGATCGCCTGGCGGCGCAGCTGCTCGTTGACCACACCCGGGGCCTTGCCGTAACCGCCTTGCAGGTACAGCTTCACCTCGTTGGTGATGGTCTTGTAGCGCTCGCCGGCCAGCACGTTGAAGAACGCCTGGGTGCCGACGATCTGCGAGGTCGGGGTCACCAGCGGCGGGAAGCCGAGGTCTTCACGCACGCGCGGGATCTCTGCCAGCACCTCGTTCATGCGGTTTAGGGCGCCCTGCTCCTTGAGCTGGTTGGCCAGGTTGGAAATCATGCCGCCCGGTACCTGGTTGACCTGCACGCGGGTATCCACAGCGGTGAACTCGCTTTCGAACTGGTGGTACTTCTTGCGCACGGCATAGAAGTACAGGCCGATTTCCTGCAGCAGTTCCAGGTCCAGGCCGGTATCGAATTCGCTGCCCTTGAGCGCGGCAACCATCGACTCGGTGCCTGGGTGGCTGGTGCCCCAGGCGAAGCTGGAGATGGCGGTGTCGATGTGATCGGCGCCGTTTTCCACAGCCTTCAGCTGGCACATGGCGGCCAGGCCGGCAGTGTCATGGGAGTGGATGAACACCGGCAGCGACTGCTCTGCCTTCAGTGCCTTGACCAGTTCGCCGGTGGCGAACGGGGTCAGCAGGCCGGCCATGTCCTTGATCGCGACCGAGTCGCAACCCATGGCTTCCATCTGTTTGGCCTGGTTCACGAAAGCTTCGATGGTGTGTACGGGGCTGGTGGTGTACGCGATGGTGCCCTGGGCGTGCTTGCCGGCAGCCTTGACCGCTTCAATGGCCACGCGCAGGTTACGTACGTCGTTCATGGCATCGAAGATGCGGAACACGTCGATACCGTTGACCGCTGCCTTGGCGACGAACGCCTTGACCACGTCGTCGCTGTAGTGGCGGTAGCCCAGCAGGTTCTGGCCGCGCAGCAGCATTTGCAGGCGGGTGTTGGGCAGCGCCGCGCGCAGCTTGCGCAGGCGCTCCCACGGGTCTTCCTTGAGGAAGCGTACGCAGGCGTCGAAGGTGGCGCCACCCCAGACTTCCAGCGACCAGTAGCCGACCTTGTCGAGCTTGTCGCAGATCGGCAGCATGTCTTCGGTACGCATGCGGGTGGCCAACAGGGACTGGTGGGCGTCGCGCAGGATCGTGTCGGTTACGTGAATTTTCTTGGACATTATGGGGTTCCTCACAGGCCTGCGTGGGCGGCGATGGCGGCAGCGATGGCCAGGGCCAGCTCTTCGGGTTTGCGCTTGATCGAGTAGTTGGTCAGTTCAGGGTGGCTTTCGACGAAGCTGGTGTTGAACTGGCCGCTACGGAATTCCGGATTGCGCAGGATTTCCTGGTAGTACGCGGCGGTGGTCTTCACCCCTTGCACGCGCATGTCGTCCAGGGCCCGCAGGCCGCGGTCCATGGCTTCTTCCCAGGTCAACGCCCACACCACCAGTTTCAGGCACATGGAGTCGTAGAACGGCGGAATGGTGTAGCCGGTGTAGATCGCCGTGTCGGTACGCACGCCCGGGCCGCCGGGGGCGTAGTAACGGGTGATCTTGCCGAAGCTGGGCAGGAAGTTGTTCTTCGGGTCTTCGGCGTTGATGCGGAACTGCAACGCGTAACCGCGGTGCTGGATGTCTTCCTGCTTGACCGAGAGCGGCAGGCCCGAGGCAATGCGGATCTGCTCACGGACGATGTCGATACCGGTGATTTCCTCGGTGATGGTGTGCTCCACCTGCACTCGGGTGTTCATTTCCATGAAGTACACCTCGCCATCGGCGAGCAGGAACTCCACGGTACCGGCGTTCTCGTAGTTGACCGCCTTGGCCGCACGCACCGCCAGGTCGCCGATGTAGGCGCGCTGCTCGGGGGTGAGCTGGGGGCTCGGGGCAATTTCGATGAGTTTCTGGTTGCGGCGCTGGATCGAGCAGTCGCGCTCGAACAGGTGCACGACGTTGCCAAAGCTGTCACCGAGGATCTGCGCCTCGATGTGCTTGGGGTTGACGATGCACTTTTCCAGGAACACTTCCGCGGAACCAAAGGCCTTGGTAGCCTCGGAGATGACGCGAGGGAAGTTCTGTTCCAGTTCTTCACGGCTGTTGCAACGGCGAATACCACGGCCGCCACCACCAGAGGTGGCCTTGAGCATGACCGGGTAACCGATGCGGTCACCTTCGCTCAGGGCTTCGTGAATATCGGCAACGTTGCCTTCGGTACCCGGAGTTACCGGTACACCGGCGGCGATCATGGTGCGACGCGCTTCGGTCTTGTCGCCCATGCGGCGAATGACCTCGGCGGCCGGGCCGATGAACTTGATACCTCGCTCGGCGCAGATCTCTGCCAGTTCAGCGTTTTCCGACAGGAAGCCATAGCCCGGGTGCAGGGCATCACAGCCGGTTTCCACAGCCAGGTTCACCAGCTTGCGCGGGTTCAGGTAACCGGCCAGCGGCTCGGCACCAATGCTGTGGGCTTCGTCGGCGCGCTTGACGTGCAAGGCATGACGGTCGGCATCGGAATAGATCGCGACAGAGCGAATGCCCATTTCGGCGCAGGCACGGACAATCCGAACTGCGATTTCACCCCGGTTGGCGATCAGGATTTTTTTTATCACTGGAGTCTTCCCAAAGCCGTAGGAACAGTCGAGCCGGTTCTACCGGTCGGCGCGTGACCAGACGTTGCTGGCCAGTCGCACATTCACCCTAGCGCTGTAGGTTGATAAACAAAAATCAATATTTGTTAGGGGCTGTATTAGCAAAAGCTTATAGTGCGGTAACAAGGTGTTGCCGAAGGGCGGATAAAAATGCGTAAGTCCTTGATGCGTATGACTTTGCGTCAATTACAGATCTTCAACGAGGTGTGCGATTTGCGTTCGTACAGCCGTGCGGCGGAAGAGATGGCGCTGACGCAACCCGCCGTAAGTCTACAGATCCGCCAGCTCGAAGAGCTGATCGGCCAGCCGCTGTTCGAGTACGTGGGCAAAAAACTCTACCTGACTGAAGCTGCCGAGGCCCTGCAACGCGCCAGCCGCGATATCTTCGGGCGCCTGGAGAGCCTGGACATGCAGTTGTCGGACATGCAGGGCTCATTGCAGGGGCAGTTGAAACTGGCTATCGAATCCAGTGCCAAGTACTTCGTGCCACACCTGTTCGCGGCCTTCAAGCAGCGTCACCCGGAGGTCAACCTGACCCTGACGGTGGTCAATCGCGCCCAGGCAATCCGCCGCCTTTCGGACAACCGCGATGATCTGATCATCATGTCCATGGTGCCGCAGGACATGGGCCTGGAGTTTCTGCCATTCCTCAACAACCCGATCGTCGCGGTGGCGCCGCCCGAGCACCCGTTGTGCAAGCTGGAACAACTGCGCCTGCAGGACCTGGAGCCTCATACCCTGCTGGTCCGCGAACAGGGTTCGGGCACGCGCAAGGCTTGCGAGGAATACTTCAAGGACAAGCGCGTGCATTTCACCCAGACCTTGGAGGTGGCTTCGGCCGACGCCCAGCGCGAGTGCGTGATTGCCGGCCTTGGCATTGCCCTGCTTACCCGCCATGCGGTCAACCTGGAGCTGGCCACCGGGGTGCTGAGGGAGCTGCCTGTGGAGGAACTACCGCTGTACCGCAGCTGGTGCGTGGTGCAGTCCAAGGCCAAACGGCAGTCGCCGGTGGCCTTGGCCTTCCTGGCGTTCATCCGTAGCGAACGTGCACTGATCAGCGCACTGGTTGAGCGTTTTTCGGGGAAGCTGCTGCCGACGCCTGCCAGACCGTGAGCTCTCGCAGCTCGGGGTAGTCCACGAGTTCGCGAAGCAGTTGACGTTGGTCGCAATAGCTCTCGATCGCGCGGCGGTATTCCATGCGGCGCTGATCCTTTTCCTGCTGCTTGCGAGCCTTGGCGCTGGGTTGGTACGTACCGTCGAAGTCACGAGCCATTGCCTGTCTCCCTGATAGGATGCGGGGAGTTTCAGACTGGCTTTGATGGTTTACGGTTTGGCTGTGGAATTGTGACAAAACCGTGAATTTTTACTGCCTGTGCTGGCCCTATCGCCGGCAAGCCGGGCTCCCACACAGTCACCACAGGCCTCGAGTCCTGTGGAGTACCT
>MTEU01003901.1_pt1 | contig 30092 bp, 22 predicted proteins | sample 1042701 | NCBI WGS metagenome assembly MTEU01 (sample SAMN06185813, study PRJNA358809) | soil metagenome | isolation source: naturally attenuated soil | place: India | collected 2015-05-23
CAGGTTTGCCGCCATCGGCAACCAAGCGCCGGATAACCGGCGTCCAACACACCGACTGCCCCCTCGAAAGCCCGTATCCACGGGCTTTTTCATGATTTCGCAAAGTTGGTTCGGAACTTGCTTTCTAGCTCGCATAGCAACGGCGAGCGGCAAACGACCGCCAGTGCAATGGAGGATGACTGTGGACAAGATGCTTTACGTGGCCATGACCGGTGCCAGCCAGAATGCGCTGGCGCAGAAGGCGCACGCCAACAACCTGGCGAACATTTCCACCAACGGTTTCCAGCGAGACCTGGAGCAGGCTCGCTCGATGCCGGTGTTCGGCGACAGCTTTCCGTCGCGCGCCTTTGCCATGACCGAGCGCCCGGCCACCGACTTCAGCGAAGGTCCGATGGTGGAAACCGGCCGCGATCTGGATGTGACGGTGACCGGCAAGGGCTTCATCGCCGTGCAGGCGCCCGATGGCAGTGAAGCCTACGTACGCACCGGCAGCCTGAACATCGATGCCCTCGGTGTGCTGCGTGCCGGCAACGGCATGCCGGTAATCGGCAACGGCGGCCCGATTGCGATTCCGCCAGAGCAGAAGGTCGAAGTCGGCGCCGATGGCACCATCAGCATCCGCTCCATGGGGGAAGACCCGCGAGTGATGGCCGAAGTCGACCGGATCAAGCTGGTCAACCCCGATACCAAAGGCCTGACCAAGGGCCTGGATGGCCTGATCCATACCCGCGACGGCCAACCGGCCGACGCCGACGTCAACGTACGGGTGGTGTCGGGCTTCCTGGAAGGCAGCAATGTCAACGCCGTGGAAGAAATGACTTCGGTACTGGCGCTGTCCCGTCAATTCGAACTGCACGTCAAGATGATGAACGCGGCCAAGGAAGGCGACGAAGCCATGGCGCGTGTTTTGCAAATCGGCTAATCACTTTTGAACGGGTGCCGTAAAACAGGCGCACGAGGAGAACTTACATGCTTCCGGCTCTTTGGGTCGCTAAAACCGGCCTGTCCGCCCAGGACACCAACCTGACGGTCATCTCCAACAACCTGGCCAACGTCTCGACCACCGGCTTCAAACGGGATCGCGCCGAGTTCCAGGACCTGCTGTACCAGATCAAACGCCAGCCAGGCGCGCAGTCCACCCAGGACAGCGAGCTGCCTTCCGGCCTGCAGGTCGGTACTGGTGTGCGCATTGTCGGCACCCAGAAGAACTTCCAGACCGGTAGCCTGCAGACCACGGAAAACCCGCTGGACATGGCGGTCAACGGTCGTGGCTTCTTCCAGGTATTGCAGCCGGACGGCACCGTTTCGTACACCCGTGACGGTACCTTCCACCTGAACTCCGACGGCCAGATCGTCACCGCCAACGGCTTCGCGCTGGAGCCTGCCATCGTCGTGCCGAACGACGCGCAGACCTTCACCGTCGGCCAGGACGGCACCGTGTCGATCACCACCGCCGGCAACCCGGCTGCGCAGGTGATCGGGAACATCCAGACCGCCGACTTCATCAACCCGGCCGGCCTGCAGGCGATTGGCGACAACCTGTTCCTCGAGACCGCCGCCAGTGGCGCGCCGCAAGTCGGCACCCCGGGCCTGAACGGTTTCGGCACCACCCTGCAGCAGACCCTGGAAAACTCCAACGTCAGCACCGTGGAAGAGCTGGTGAACATGATCACCACCCAGCGTGCCTACGAGATGAACTCCAAGGTCATTTCCACCGCTGACCAGATGCTGTCGTTCGTTACTCAACAGCTCTGAAGCAGGCAGCTCTAACCCCGTCACTCCGTTGCACCCGTGAGGTAAGCGTCATGAATCGTCTGTTGTCCGTTTTCGCCCTGGGGGGGGCGGTGTTGCTGGCAGGTTGCGTCGCGCCGACGCCCAAGCCCAACGACCCGTACTACGCGCCGGTACTGCCGCGCACCCCGTTGCCGGCAGCGGCCAACAACGGTTCGATCTACCAGGCCGGCTTCGAGCAGAACCTGTACAGCGACCGCAAGGCTTTCCGGGTGGGTGACATCATCACCATCACCCTCAACGAGCGCACATCGGCCAGCAAGAACGCCGGCTCGCAGATCCAGAAAAACAGCAACGCCAACATCGGCCTGACATCGTTGTTCGGCACCACGCCGAACACCAACAACCCGTTCGGCAGTGGTGACCTGTCGCTGGAGGCCGGCTACAGCGGCGAGCGCGCCACCAAGGGTGACAGCAAGGCCACTCAGGGCAACACCCTGACCGGTTCGATCACCGTGACCGTGGCCGAAGTGCTGCCCAACGGCATCATCGCCGTGCGCGGCGAGAAGTGGCTGACCCTGAACACCGGCGAAGAGCTGGTGCGCATTGCCGGCATGATCCGCGCCGATGACATCGCCACCGACAACACCGTGCCGTCCACCCGTGTGGCCGACGCGCGCATTACCTATTCCGGTACCGGCTCGTTCGCCGATGCCAGCCAGCCCGGGTGGCTGGACCGCTTCTTCATCAGCCCGCTTTGGCCTTTCTGAGTACGGATGACCATGTTCAACGTGAGGCAGCTGATTGCCGCAACCCTGCTCCTGTCCTGTGCCTTTGGCGCCCAGGCCGAGCGCCTGAAGGACATCGCCAGCATTTCTGGCGTGCGCTCCAACCAGCTGATCGGCTACGGCCTGGTGGTGGGGCTCAACGGTACGGGTGACCAGACCACCCAGACGCCGTTCACCCTGCAGACCTTCAACAACATGCTGTCGCAGTTCGGCATCAAGGTGCCGGCCGGCTCCGGCAACGTGCAGCTGAAGAACGTTGCTGCAGTGTCGGTGCATGCCGACCTGCCGGCGTTCGCCAAGCCAGGCCAGGTGGTGGACATTACCGTGTCCTCGATCGGTAACTCCAAGAGCCTGCGCGGCGGCAGCCTGCTGATGACCCCGCTCAAGGGTATCGATGGCAACGTCTATGCCGTGGCCCAGGGCAACCTGGTGGTGGGTGGCTTCGATGCCGAGGGCCGTGACGGTTCGAAGATCACCGTCAACGTTCCGTCGGCCGGTCGTATCCCTGGCGGTGCTACCGTCGAGCGTGCAGTGCCGAGCGGCTTCAACCAGGGCAACAGCCTGACCCTGAACCTCAATCGCCCCGACTTCACCACCGCCAAGCGCATTGTCGACAAGGTCAACGACCTGCTCGGCCCGGGCGTGGCCCAGGCCGTGGACGGCGGTTCGGTGCGTGTCACTGCGCCGATGGACCCGAGCCAGCGCGTGGACTACCTGTCGATCCTCGAGAACCTCGAGATCGACCCTGGCCAGGCAGTCGCCAAGGTCATCATCAACTCGCGCACCGGCACCATCGTCATTGGGCAGAACGTCAAGGTGTCGCCGGCCGCAGTGACCCACGGCAGCCTGACCGTGACCATTACCGAAGACCCGATCGTCAGCCAGCCGGGGCCGTTCTCCAATGGCCAGACCGCCGTTGTGCCGCGCTCGCGGGTCAACGCCGAGCAGGAAGCCAAGCCGATGTTCAAGTTCGGCCCGGGCACCACGCTGGATGAAATCGTCCGCGCGGTGAACCAGGTGGGCGCAGCGCCCAGCGACCTGATGGCCATCCTCGAAGCCCTGAAACAGGCCGGCGCCCTGCAGGCCGACCTGATCGTGATCTGAGGACGGCGCGCATGAACAGCAAAAGCCTGGTTTCTGGCAGTGCCGACAGCGGCGCCTACACCGACCTCAATCGCCTGAGCTCGCTCAAGCATGGCGACCGCGACAGCGATGCCAACGTGCGCAAGGTGGCCCAGGAGTTCGAGTCGCTGTTCATCAGCGAAATGCTCAAGGCCTCGCGCAAGGCCAGCGACGTGCTGGCCGACGACAACCCGATGAACACCGAAACGGTGAAGCAGTACCGCGACATGTACGACCAGCAGTTGGCCGTGAGCATGTCCCGCGAAGGTGGCGGCATCGGGCTGCAGGACGTACTGGTGCGCCAGCTGTCGAAGAACAAGGGCACGCCGGCCAACACCAGCCCGTTTCCGCGTATCGAGGGCAATGCACCGACGTTGTGGGGCAACAAGGTGGCCGAGCCCGTGCATGCCGTGCAGTCGACTGCCACCCGCAACGACGTCGCCGCGCTCAATTCACGACGCCTGGCGCTGCCGAGCAAGCTCACCGACCGCCTGATGGCTGGCATCGTGCCGTCGGCGGCCAGCACCAATACCGCAGCCGTGCCGGCCCGTGACGGCCAGCAAGTGGCCAAGGCCTTCGCCGTGCCGGATAACGGCTTGCGCATCCTCGGGCGCGCCGTGGCCCAGCCACCGCTGGCACCGAAAAAGGCCTTTGCCGACAGCGACGAATTCGTCGCCACCATGCTGCCGATGGCCGAGCAGGCAGCCAAGCGCATCGGTATCGACCCACGCTACCTGGTTGCGCAGGCCGCCCTGGAAACCGGCTGGGGCAAGTCGGTCATGCGCAACACCGATGGCAGCAGCAGCCACAACCTGTTCGGCATCAAGGCAACCGGCAACTGGGAGGGTGGCGAGGCGCGTGCGATCACCAGCGAGTTCCGCGATGGCCAGTTCGTCAAGGAGACAGCGGCGTTCCGCTCCTACGATTCCTACCAGGACAGCTTCCACGACCTGGTCAGCCTGCTGCAGAACAATTCGCGCTATCAAGATGCGGTGAAGGCCGCCGATAAACCAGAGCAGTTCGTGCAAGAGTTGCAAAAGGCCGGGTACGCCACCGACCCGAATTACGCCAGCAAGATCTCGCAGATCGCAAGACAGATGAAGTCGTACGAGCACTACGCAATGCTCGGTACCGCAACGAAACTTTAAGGGCATGGAACCATGGCGAGTCTGATCAACATTGGTATGTCGGGGCTTGGCGCCGCGCAATCGGGGATGTACACCCTCGGTAACAACATCGCCAACGCCGATGTCGAAAGCTACTCGCGCCAGCAGAACGTGCAGAAGACCAAGGGCGGCCAGCAAGTCGGCCAGGTGTTCATTGGCAGCGGTACTACCTTGGCGGATGTGCGCAGGGTCTATAACGCGTTCCTCGAGAACCAGCTGCGCAGCACCACCTCGCTGAGCAGCGATGCCACATCGTACCTGAACCAGATCACGCCGCTGGATACCGCCCTGTCGAGCAGCGACACCGGTATCACCGCTGCATTGAAAAGCTTCTTCAGCGCCATGCAGGATGCTGCGGCCAAGCCGACCGAGGACGCCTCGCGCCAACTGCTGCTGACCAGCGCGCAGTCCCTGGCCAAGCGCTTCAACACCCTGTCGGCGCAGCTCAACCAGCAGAACAGCGACATCAATGCCAACATGGCGTCGATCGCTGACAAGGTCAACGCGCTGACCAAGTCGATTGCCGACCTCAACGGCCAGATCTCCAAGATGACGGCCGTCAATGGCCAGCCCAACGACCTGCTCGACCAGCGCGACGGCGCGGTGCGCGAGTTGTCGGCGCTGATCGGTGCCGATGTTGTAGAGCAGAAGAACGGCAACTACGACATCTACCTGAAGAACGGCCAGGCCCTGGTGCTGGGTAACACCACCCAGACCATCGGCGTGCAGCCGAGCGCCACCGACCCGACTCGCATGAGCCTGATCCTCAATCGCGGCTCGACCAAGATGGACATCACCAGCAGCACTACCGGTGGTGAGCTCGGCGGCCTGATCCGCTACCGCAAGGATACCCTCGACCCGGCGCTCAACGAGCTCGGTCGCGTGGCCCTGGTAGTAGCCGATGCGATCAACAGCCAGCTGGCCCAGGGCATCGACAAGAACGGTGACTTCGGTGCCACCCTGTTCGGCGATATCAACAGCGCCGCGGCCATCAGCCAGCGTAGTGTCGCCAAGACCGGCAACAGCGCAGGTTCCGGCAACCTCGATGTGACCATCAAGGACACTGGCAAGCTCAGCACCAGCGATTACCAGGTGACCTTCACCAGCGCCACTGGCTACAGCGTGCGCAAGCTGCCAGAAGGCACCGACATGGGCAGTTTCGACCTCACCGACACCCCGCCCCCGGTGATCGACGGGTTCACCCTGTCGCTCAATGGTGGCGGCCTGAGTGCTGGTGACAGCTTCAAGATCACCCCGACCCGCAATGCGGCCGCAGGCATCGACACTGTCCTGACCGACCCAAAGCGCCTGGCCTTGGCTTCGCCGCTGACCGCCACCAGCGGATCGGGCAACAAAGGTACCGGCGTCATCACCCAGCCGACGCTGACCTCGGAGATGGACATCTACGATGCTGCCCAACGTTCGCAATTGCAGACTGGCCTGAAGTATTCGACCCCGGTCAAGCTGGTGTTCGGCGATGACACCAGTTCGCCTCAGGCCTACAAGATGTACGACGCCAAGGGTACCGAGATCGGCAGCGGCACCATCGTGCCTGGCCAGGAGAACAAGTTGCAGCTGTCGGTGCCGATGGTCGATGGCAGCGGCAATTCGCTGGGCGGCAATTTCACCTTCGAGATGAGCGTTTCCGGCGCACCGAAGAACGGCGACAGCTATACCGTGGCGCTGACCGGCGCAGGTTCGGCAGACAACCGCAACGCCTTGTCGGTGATCGACCTGCAGACCAAGTCCACGGTCGAGGTTGGCGCCAACGGCAAGGGCATCAGCTTCACCGATGCCTATGCCAAGCTGGTCTCCAACGTTGGCGGCAAGGCCGGCCAGGCGCAGATGGACAGCGATGCAACCACAGCCTTGCATACCTCTGCTGTGGAAAGCCGCAACGGCCTGTCGGGTGTGTCGATCGATGAAGAGACCGGCAACCTGATCAAGTTCCAGCAGTACTACACCGCGTCGTCGCAGATCATCAAGGCGGCCCAGGAAACCTTCGCCACCCTGATCAACAGTCTTTAAGGAGCCGTAGATCGTGAGCGTACGCATCTCTACTTCGCAGTTCTACAACACCAACCAGGCCAACTACCAGAGCAACTTTGCCAAGACGGTGAAGAGCCAGCAGGAGGCAAGCGATGGCATTCGCGTGCGTTCGGCCAAGGATGACCCGGTGGGGGCGGCGCGCCTGCTGCAGCTGGAGCAGCAGCAGAACATGCTGAAGCAGTACAGCAGCAACATCGTCAACGTGCGCAATGCCTTGGGCACTGCCGAAAGCACCCTCAACTCCATCGGCACCATCCTGCAGCGGGTCAACGAGCTGGCGGTGAGTTCTGGCAACGGTACATTCACCGATGCCGACCGCAAGGCCAACGCCGACGAACTGGCGTCGCTGGAAGACCAGCTGTTCTCCTTGATGAACAGCAAGGACGAGAACGGCAAGTACATCTTCTCTGGCTCCAAGGGCGATACCCCGCCTTACGCGCGCAATGCCGATGGCACCTACAGCTACCAGGGCGACCAGGGCAAGCTCAACCTGCAGGTGGGTGACATGCTCAGCCTGGCGGCCAATGAAACCGGCTACGATGCCTTCGAGCAGGCGCTGAACACCAGCCGCAGCCAGACCAGCCTGACCGCGCCGGCGACCGACGATGGCCGCGTCAGCCTGTCCAACGGCCAGGTCTCCGGCAACAGCCTGTACAACGATCGCTTCCGCAGTGGCGAGCCGTACACCATCGAATTCCTCAGCAGCACCGAATACAAGATCACCGACGTCGACGGCAATGACGTCACGCTCGAGGCCAGCCAGGGCGGCAAGTTCGACCCCAATGGCGACAACACCAGCATCAGCTTCCGCGGTGTCGATCTGCGCCTGGACATCACCTTCAAGGATGGCGACAAGGGTAATGAAGATGCCGCTATCGCAGGGCATACGTTCAGCCTGAGTTCCAAGGCCGATGAGGTTTCCGGCACCCGTAGCCCCGGCAATACCTCTTCCGAGCAAGTGACGGGCGCGACCATCACCGATGAGGCTGCCTACAAGGCCGCTTTCCCTGGCGGTGGCGCGGTACTCAAGTTCACCGGCAGCAGCACCTTCGAGCTATACGCCGCACCGGTCACTGCTGACAGCCGCCCGGTGGCATCGGGTGCACTGGGCGGGCCGAACGGCACCACCGCCACCGCGGCAGGGGTCAGCTTCGAGCTGTCCGGTGCGCCGAATGCCGGGGACTCGTTCGCGGTCAAGGTCGATACCCACCAGACCCAGAACATCCTCGACACCATCGGCAAGCTGCGTACCGCACTGACCAGCCCGGTGGACAACGACCCGGTGGCGCGGCAGAACTTCCTCGCCGCGCTGGATTCGGCGGTTGGCAACATCGCCAGTGCGACCAACCAGGTGTCGTCGTCGGTCAGTGCGATCGGCGGCCGTGGCCAGGCGCTGGATGTGCAGGCCGAAACCAACGAGGCGCTGAGCACCGAGAACACCAAGACCCAGAGCTCGATCCGCGAAAGCGACCCGGCTGAAGTGATGCTGCGCCTGCAGATGCAGACCAACATGCTGCAAGCGTCGCTGCAGGCCTATGCCAAGGTCGCCAGCCTGTCGTTGGTCAACTACATCTGATTTCACCTCTCTCGCGTCATCCGGCGTGTGCCAGCCCATTCGGTGCTGGTCACGCCACCTCTTCAAGGTCTTCGCCGTGAATCAACAGACCCTCGTCAGCATCGCCATCCCAGCCTTCAACCCCGAGTTTTTCCGCGCCACCTTGCTCAGCGCGCTCAACCAGGATTACTCGACGCTGGAGGTGCTGGTCTGCGATGACAGCCGTGGCCTGGAGATCCAGCGTATCGTCGACGAGGTTGTGAGCCAGACCGGCAAGCCGGTACGCTACGTGCGCAACCCACAGACCCTTGGGTTCGCCCGCAACCTGCTGGCGTGCCTGGAGCATGCTGAAGGGCCGCTGATCAAGTTTCTCTGTGACGACGACCGACTGTTCCCTGAATGTGTCGGCCTGCAGGCCGCGGTCATGGAGAAGCATGCCGATGTCAGCATGACCATCTGCCAGCGCATGCTGTGCGCAGCCGACGATGCCTTGCTACCGCCGCGCATGCTCAATGCAGTGATGTGCCCGGAGGATGCGGTAGTCAAGGGCAGCGACTTGCTCGAAGCGTTGGAGACGAACGCACCCAACCTGTTCGGCGGCCTCAGCCATGCACTGATGCGCCGTGACCTGGTGGCCGAGTTCCTGCCGGCGCTGGTGCAGGAGGGCAGCGGGTTTGCCGCGCGCCTGGACATGGCGCTGTACATTTGCCTCATGCGCCGAGGCAATCTGGGGCATCTGTCACGCTTTCTCAGCATGGAGCGTCTGCACCCTGCACGTTTGAGTCACCAGGCAGGCATGACCCTGGCCTTCCCGATCGAGACCGACTGGATAAAGGCAATGCTGGCTGCGCGGGCAAGCGAGGCCGCACCAGCCAGTGGCTGGGTGCGCTATTTGTCACTGGAGCGGTACCAGGGCGAGCAGGGCGCGCAGTGGGACGAGTACGAACTCAACCGCCTTTACGGGGCTCAGCAGGCCCGCCAGGCGCAGCAGGTTGGCACTGACTGCCTGTCGTTTGAAGAGGTGTATGCCCAGTGGCTGGAGTGCCGTGACCTGTCGGCTGCACAGCTCAAGGCCCTGCCCAAGCGCTTCGAGCAGTGGGCCCGGCAGCCGCGTATCGTCCCGGTGATCTGGGCCGAGGCGGGTGATGAACTGGCCCTGCGCGCGACCCTCGACAGCCTTGCTGCGCAGTCCTATTCCGCAGCTGGCTGCTGGCTGCTGGCGCCTGCGACGCTGGAATTGGCAGGCCACCCGGTCGGGGTTGAGCGCATGCTGGTGCAAGGCAATGGCCTGGCCCAGTTGCAGGCGCGCCTGACACGCGCCGGCGATGCCGACTGGGTATTGCTGTTGCGCGCTGGCGACCGCCTCGTGCCCCATGCCCTGGCGATCATGGGCGAGCGCATGGCACTTCGCGAGCGGGCCTGTATCTATGTCGACGAAGGTAGTCATGACGGGCTGCACCCAACAACCCCCATCTTCAAGCCGGACTTCAACCTCGACCTGATGCGCAGCCTGCCGTATGTAGGACGCGTACTGGCATTCAACTGTGCGGCGCTGTGCGAGGTCGGCGGCTTCGACACGGACTTCGATACCCTGGCACCCCACGACCTGCTCTGGCGTCTGGCGGAAAGCCAGGGCCTGCAAGTCATCGAGCACATCGACGAACTCCTGGTGCATTGCCAGCATGACTTTGGCCAGTGGCTGCGCGACCCGCGTTGCGTGCAGCAGGCGCCACGCGTGGTGCGAGCCCATCTGCGGCGCCTGGGTGTCGATGCCGAGGTTGTCGGTGCCGAAGGCATGTCGTTGTGCCGGGTGGCGTACCGGCACCCGGAGCAAGCCCTGGTCTCGATCCTGGTGACGCTCGGTGACGACCTGAGCGCGGCAATGCGTTGTGTCGAGTCCCTGTTCGAACACACCCAGTATGGCCGATTCGAGGTACTGCTGATCGCCTCGCCGGATACGCCTGCCGACCTGCGTCAATGGCTGCAGGCCATGCAGGGGCTGGGCAGCAGCCAATTGCGGGTGATCGAGGTGGTCAGCGGCAGCCAGCTGGCGCAGTTGAACCAGGCCAGCGAGGCTGCCCGTGGCGACTACCTGCTGATGCTCGACAGCGCCTGCGCCGCCTTCGACCGGCCCTGGCTGGAGCAGTTGATGGTTCAGGCCCAGCGCCCGGAGGTCGGCGTGGTGGCGCCCAAGCTATGTACCCAAAGCGGCGAGATCTTTGGCGCCGGGCTGGTCCTGGGGCTGCATGGTGGTGTCAGCAGCCCGTTCGTTGGCATGCCGGCTGACAGCGGCGGCTACATGCTCCGGCTCAATGCAGTGCAGAACTGGAGCGCGCTTAGCCTGGACTGCCTGCTGGTGCGCCGCGAGCTGTTCGCCACGCTGGGCGGTTTCGATGTGCAGGGACTCAAGGGCGGCCTGCAGGACGCCGACCTCTGTCTGCGCATCCGCGAGCAAGGTTATCTGGCGGTATGGACACCCCATGCGGTGCTCGTGCGCTTCGCCTCGACCCGCGACGTGCGGACCGACAGCCAGCGCAAGGTGCTGGACAAGGACATCTTCCATGAACGCTGGTTGGCCAAGGTTGCCCGCGACCCTGCCTACAACCGCAACCTGAGCCTGAAGATGGCCAGCTTCAACCTTGATGCCGGACAGCGTCGTGGCTGGGACCCGTTCATCAGCCGTGTGCTGCCGTCGGTGTTGGCGCTGCCGATCAACACCTCGGCGGTCGGTCACTACCGGGTGGCACAGCCGTTCACCGAGCTGGAGCGTGCGGGCTGGATCCAGGGGCGGCTTGATTACAGTACCCCGGAGATGATCGATATCGAACGCGAGAAGCCCGATGTGATGATCTTGCAGTGTCGCTACACGGTCAATTCGATCGATGAAATGACGCGCTTCAAGCGCCTGTCGAACGCCCGGCGCATCTACGAGATCGACGACTACATCATCGAGGTGCCGGAAAAGAACGCCCATGCCCGGAACATACCGGCCAACATGCGCGAGCTGGTCAGCCAAGGTATTGCCTTGTGCGACCGGGTGGTGGTGTCGACCCAGCCGCTGGCTGATGCACTGTCGAGCATGCACCACGATATCCGGGTAGTCCCCAACATGCTCGCCGCCCCGCTGTGGGCCGGGCTGGCCAGCGAGCGCCAGACTAGCGCGCGGCCACGCGTTGGCTGGGCGGGGGGCACCAGTCACCGGGGCGATCTGGAGCTGTTGCTGGACGTCATCAAGGCCCTGGCCGACGAGGTCGACTGGGTATTCTTCGGCATGTGCCCGGATATCCTGCGGCCTTATGTGAAGGAATTCCACAAAGGCGTGCCCTTGGCGTCGTACCCGCAGAAGCTGGCCAGTCTCAACCTTGACCTGGCGCTGGCACCGCTCGAACAGAACCTGTTCAACGACTGCAAGAGCAACTTGCGCCTGCTTGAGTATGGTGCGTGCGGTTTCCCGGTGATTTGCACCGACACCAAGGCCTATGACGGCTACCTGCCTTGCACACGGGTGCGCAACAACACCTCGGAACAGTGGCTGGATGCGATCCGCATGCACCTGGCCGACCCTCAGGCCAGCTACCGCCAGGGTGATGCCCTGCGCGAAACGGTGCTGCGGGACTATGTGCTGATGCCGCAGCATTTGCAGCAATGGTCGAATGCCTGGCTGGCGGATTGATTCTTTTCGCGTTCGTTGCGAGCGGGCGCCCAACTCTCCCTTCGAAGGTGCTTTATGGTCGATATCGCAAACGGACCGCGCAGTGATGTAACGGTGGTGCTGCTGGGTCATGATCAGGCCGCTCATCGTGAGCGAGCGTTGCATTACTACCGCCAGGCGGGCATTGCCTGCCTGGCACTGGAAGCCCTTGAAACCCATAGTCCGGGCGCTGTGTGCAGCGCGCGTCTGAGTCAGGCGCTGCAGCAGGTTGCCACGCCGCTGGTCAATCTGGCCCTGGATGCCGACTTCGTGCAAGCTCCGGCACTGGACAGTGCTGCCGACTGCCTGAGTGCCAACCCACTGGCGCTAGGGGCTCAGGGTTACGCCTTGGGATATGTTCCGGGCAATGGTCAAGTGGCTTATTACAAGCTGGGACACGCATTTCCCGCGCAGGAAGGGGAGGGGGCCTCGGCGCGTATTCGGGCGCATGCGTTGGCGAACCAGCCAGCCTGGCGCGCCGTGGTCAGGGTCGAGAGGCTGCGTTCGGTGCTGAAGGATTTGCCGGAGGATCTGGATTTCGCCAGCTGGCGGGTTGCGCTGTCGTTGGCGTTGCTGGCCGACGGGGCCATCATTCAGCTTGATCAGACCGACGTCATCTGTGAATTGGCGCCGCGCACTTTGTCGCCGGTAGCCCGGGAAGAGCAGTTGGTGCGGACTGTGCGTCTGTTGCGTGCGTGGGACGCCGAACGTGATGGTACATGTACCGGCGATGCGGGCTTTGTCGTGCTCAACCGGTTGGTGCGTGGCAGCTACGATGCAGGCGAGCCGCCGTTGCTGTTCACCTCGCGCTGGACCAGTGTGATCGCCGACCCGGACCGCCAGTTCGAACCCCGGCAGTACATTGAGATGCCGTACTACCAGAGGGGCCTGTTCCAGCGCCTGGCGCAGCTCGAGTTCCTCTGCCATGGCTGGCCAACCGGGCAAGAGCACCGTCATGCACTTGAAGGCACCTGGGTGCGTCAGCGTGAACTGCTCGAGGTGCATCCCAATGACACCAAAGAAAGTCTGCAGCAGCGTTACTGGCAGGCCCTGGCCTTGGGCTTGTTCAGCCGCGACGTCTGCCAGCGTCTGCTGGCGACCCTGGAGGACGAAGTGCAGGCGGAAAAAGTCCGCGAATTGAGTGCCTGGCTTGAGCGCCTTGACAGCCTTCCCTGTCAGGACGTGCCTGGGTGGCTGGCAACTACTGCCTCGGGACGGCTGTTGCAGGTGTTGGCGGACGCAACGCCAGCGTCCGCGGTGCGTCAACGCGTGCTTGCACAACTGGCCAAGCGGCCCGGCCCGCAAATTGGTTTCGTGGTCGCGGACCTGCAGGACGATGACCTGGCCCTGCAGGCGACCTTCGACAGCCTGCTGGCGGCCGGGCTGCGCAATTTCAAGCTGGTGGTGCTAAAAGCCGGGAAACCGCCGGCCATCACCACCGCGCGGGATACCTTGCATTTCGTCCAGGTGGAACCAGGTAACTGGGTTTCACACCTGAATCACGCGCTGCGCCAGTTGCCGAGTGAATGGGTGATGTTGCTGCAGGCGGGTGACATCCTTGCCGGCGGCGGCCTGCTGCGGCTGCAGTTGGAACTGGGAGAGTCTCCGGCCTGCGATGCCATTTGTGCCGATGAGATACAACGCGATGAAGAGGGGCGTTTGCTGGGTATCATGCGCCCTGGTAGCGACCTCGACCTGCTGCGTAGCCAGCCGGCCCTGATGTCGCGTCACTGGTTGCTTCGCCGCCAGGCTGTACTTGATCTGGGTTGCTTCGATAGCCGTTTCGGCCACGCGCTTGAATACGATCTGTTGCTGCGTCTTGTCGAAGAGCGCGGGCTCGGCGGCATGGCGCACATGGACGAATATCTGGTGATCGGCGGACAGGCGTCGGAGCCGATGCGTTCCGAGGCGGTGGACATTCTCGACCGTCACCTGAAACGACTGGGCTATCAGGCACAGGTCAGCGATCAGGGCGCTGCCGGGTTGGCCATCGATTTCCGGCACAACTCGACCCCGCTTGTCAGCATCCTGATGGTTCATGAGGGCGACCGGTCTGCGCTTGAGCGCAGCCTGACCAGTCTGTTCCAGCGTACTCGCTACCCTCGCTACGAGATCGTGCTGATCTGTACCCAGGAGCAACATGGCCTGCTGTCAGACGCATTTCGATCGTTCGCCGGCCGTCTGCGTCTGGTCGCCGCCGAAGTTGGAGAGAACCTGTTCAACCAGGCTGCCCGACACGCGCGCGGTGAATACCTGCTGCTGCTTAGCGAGCGTTGCCAGGTGATCTCCCCGGCCTGGATCGAGGCAATGCTCAACCAGGCACAACGACCGGAGGTTGGGGTGGTTGGCGCGCGCCTGGTCGGCATGGATGGCAGCCTTGCGCATGCCGGTTACGATCTGCTCGCAGGGCCGCGTGTGCATGCACCCTGGGCCAGCTCGCCGGAAGAGCCCGGCAGCCGGGATCACTGGTCTGGCGTCGTGCGTGGTTGCCCGGCGGTGTCGGGGAATTGCCTGATGGTGCGTGCCGGTGTGTTCGAGCAATGCGACGGGTTGCAGGGGAATGTGGCGGCCGATGTCGACCTGTGCCTTGCCGTCACCGCTGCCGGCAGCCTGGTGGTATGGACTCCTCAGGCGCAGCTGATGATTGATGGTGCAGTTTCCCCGGCACCCGAGGAGGCGGCCCAGGCGTTGCTGGCGAAGTGGCCGGGCGCATTTGCCCGTGACGTGGCGATCGATGGTCGGCGGGCCAGTGCCCAAGCAAGCTGGCTGGCGCCGTTCAAGTAGCTGGCGCGGGAATTGCAAAAGCCGGGCAGGAGCCCGGCTTTTTTGTGCCTGGCGGCAAATAATTGACAGGCGTGGCGCCTGGTTTCACGTGGTGTGGACGAGGTTGTGAATGCAAAAGAAAGTGGCTGTGCTGCAGTCCAACTACATTCCCTGGAAAGGGTACTTCGACCTGATCGGCAGCGTCGATGCGTTCATCCTCTTCGATGATGTCCAGTACACGCGCCGCGACTGGCGTAACCGCAACAAGATCAAGACTGCCCACGGAGAGCACTGGCTGAGCATCCCGGTGAAGAACAAGGGGCGCTACGAGCAGTTGATCAACGAAGTTGAGGTCAGTGAGCCTGGCTGGGCGGCTGCGCACTGGAAGACCATCGAAATGAGCTACCGCCGCGCGGCCTGCTTCCAGCAGATGGAAGGGCCTGTCAGGGCGCTTTACGAGCAGGCCGCCGAGCTCACTCATCTTTCGCAAATCAATCACCTGTTCATTGCCGGCCTGTGCCCTCTGCTGGGTATCCGCACACCGCTGTACCGTTCCGAAAATCTGGGCCATGCAACTGGCAAGAACGAGCGCCTCATCCAGTTGTGCCAGGCGGTAGGTGGTACGCACTACCTGTCGGGACCGGCAGCCAGCTGTTACCTGGACGAGGCCGCGTTCGCCACTGCCGGTCTTGGCCTGTCGTATATGGGTTATGACGGCTATCTCGAGTACCCGCAGCTGTACGGCGAGTTTCAGCATGCGGTGAGTGTCATCGACCTGTTGTTCAATACCGGCGCCGACGCGCCTGCCTTCCTGGAGCGGCGCCCATGAGCACGACCATTTTGCGAGAAGTCGAACAGTACTATTCCTCGCGCATTCGTGAGCATGGCGCCACTCCGGAAGGAGTTGACTGGAACGGAAGCGCTTCGCAGCACCTGCGCTTCGAACAGTTGCTCAAGCTGGTGTCGCAGGAAGAATGGCAGCGAGGCTTCAGTCTGGTCGACGTGGGTTGTGGCTACGGGGCATTGCTCGACTGGCTGCGCGAGCGCGGCGGCGTAGTGGACTATCACGGCTATGACCTGTCGCCCGAGATGATCGCGTCGGCTCGCGCCAAACACGGTGCGGATCAGTTCACCTGCTTCGAGGTCGCCGACCGGCCCACCCGGACTGCCGATTACGCGGTAGCCAGCGGTATTTTCAATGTGTCACAGCAAACCCCGCGGGAAGCCTGGGAACAATATATTGCCGAGGTGCTTCGCAACATGGATGCCTGCTCGACCAAAGGCTTTGCCTTCAACTGCCTCACCAGCTACTCCGACGCGCCATTCATGCGCGACTACCTGTATTACGGTGACCCGTGCTTCTACTTTGATCTGTGCAAAAGAACCTACTCCAGGCAGGTGGCACTCTTGCATGACTATGGCTTGTACGAATTCACCCTCCTCGTGCGCAAGGCCCCGTGACCTGCCGTTCGACTTCCCTGTTTCCTGGAGATATCCATGCTCAAGAAAGGCTCTACTTCCGTAACCCAGTCCAGCGACAGCCAGCTCGAGGCGCGGGAGCGACTCTGGCAGTCATTTGCCAATGCGCCGCTCGATGACGCCGAAAAAGAGCGCAACCTCGGCCTGTTCATCCGCTCGGCCTCCCTTGCGCGGATGCTGGCGATTTCCGACCTGTACCGCGAGATCGTCTCGCTGCCCGGCTCGGTGCTGGACTTTGGCACATGGCGTGGCCAGAACGCCGTGCTCTGCGAGAATCTGAGGGCCATTTTCGAACCGTTCAACAAACAGCGCCGCATCGCGGCATTTGATACCTTCGCCGGCTACAAATCGCACGCCAGCGACAGCAAGGTGACCAACGAGCACTTCCAGGACGGTTGCTACGATACCGGTAGCGGGTATGCCGATTACCTGCGCCACTTGCTGGCATTGCACGAGAGCATCAATGCCCTGCCACAGGTTTCCAGCGGACATCAGGTGGTCGAGGGTGATATCAAGGATACCTTGCCACGTTTCATCGAGGAGAATCGCAACCTGCTGGTGGCGTTGGCCTTTTTCGACATGAACCTGGAGGGGCCGACCCGCTTTGCCCTGGAACAGATCCTGCCGCGCTGCGTCCCCGGTTCGCAGTTGGTGTTCTTCCAGTTGCAGCGTGATTTTCTGCCAGGCGAGGGTTACGCCTACGTAGCTGAAGTGTTGGGCAAGGTGCGTCACGAGATCAAGCGATCGCAGACCTACCCGTCCCTGTGCATCGTCAAAGTGCTGTAAGAGGGCATGCCATGTTCCTGATCATTGGTAACGGCATGGTTGGCCTGGCGATCGCTGCCGGCCTTTCCCGTTCGGTTCCTGCCGAGCGCATTACAGTGGTAGGCCCGATGTCGCGGCCTTACAGCGCCTCCATGGCTGCTGCAGCCATGCTCAACTCGTTCGCGGAGCTGGAGCCGGGTGCGTTGGACAAACCGCGCGACCGCCTTAAGTTCGAATTGAGCCAGGCTTCCGCGCGGTTGTGGGGGGCGTTTGTCGAAGAGTTCGAGATTCCCGCAGAGCACTACCGGCTGGGTACCGTGCTGGTCAACAACAATGCCTCCAACAGGTTCGAGGACCAGGCGTTTGACGCCATCGCCGATTATCTCGAGGAGTTTGCCGAGCCGTACGAGCGGATCGAGCCGACATTGGAGCCGGCCTATTCGCCGGCTTCGGCCTACCGAAGCCGCAACGCCCTTTTCCTGCCCCGCGAAGGCGTGGTCAATCCCGATGGTGTCATCCAGGCCCTGCAACAGACGTTGGCAAGGCGCGGTGTGCGCTTCGTCGAGGGCGTGGTGGAGTCTCTCGACAAGATCGGAGGCCGAACCTGTGGTGCTCGCCTGACCGATGGCCGAGTGCTGGCTGCGGAACGTCTGGTGCTGGCCAACGGCAGCAAGGCGACCCGGCTGTGGGCCGAAGACGACTGCATTCGGGTCATCAACGGCGTCGGTGCTACTGTCGTTTTGAAGAACCCGGGGATCCAGGGACGTTACGTGCTTCGTACGCCAAATCGTGGTGGCGCCTGTGGTATCTACCATGCGCCGTACCAGGACGATCTGTTCGTGGTTGGAGCGACCAACCTGATCACCACGGTCGACGAACAGGTGCCACGCGCCGAGTCCGTGGCTGCCCTGATAAATGGAGCGATCAACCAGGTCAACCAGATGCACCGTGCCAGCGGTTTCGTGCGGTACAACTTCGGCTATCGACCGGTCAGCCTTGATGGCTATCCGGTAATCGGCCAACTCAATGACAACACCTTCATTGCGACCGGCACGCGGCGGGATGGTTATCACTTTGCGCCTTGGCTGGCCGATAACCTGTCGGCGCTGTTACAGGGACTGCAACTCTCGCCCCAGGCTCGCGCGTATTTCGAATACACCCGGCCACATCGGCGCGCAATGCTTGATGATTCAGTCGAAGCGTGCTGTCGCAAATACGCGGCAGTCAAATGTTCGGCGCTTTCCCAGCATGGCTATGACGCAGGGCATACCGATGCCGACCAGGCGCTTGAGGGCCACTACTACCAGCGTGCGAGGGGTTTCTTTGCCCGTAACGGCCTGGAGAAGGCAGTACAGGTCGAGTTTCTCGATGCGCTCATCGGCGGCTACCTGCCGCTGAGCGATTTCATCTGACGCACGCGCTGGAGAATACGAACGTGAGCAATCAGGTCATACCTTTCAACAAGCCTTTCGTCGTTGGCAAGGAATTGTTCTATATCGCCCAGGCAGTGATGAATGGCGGGATCGCTGGCGATGGACAGTTCACTCAATCGTGCCAGCAATGGCTGGAAGACAACCTGGGTTGCCCGAAGGCGCTGCTGGCCCATTCCTGTACCGCTGCATTGGAGATGGCGGCGATCCTGGCCGATGTCGGTCCGGGGGATGAGGTCATCATGCCGTCTTTCACGTTTGTATCTACCGCCAATGCGTTCGTGCTGCGTGGTGCGGTTCCGGTATTCGTGGATATACGCCCGGACAGCCTCAACCTTGACGAGCGTCTGGTCGAAGCCGCGATCACCGAGAAAACCAAGGCGGTCGTGGCAGTTCATTATGCTGGGCAGCCTTGTGACATGGAGGCGCTGCTGCGCATCTGCAACAACCACGGCCTGATGCTTATCGAAGACGCTGCGCAGGCGATTCTCGCCAGGGAAAAGACCCGTGCGCTTGGTACCATCGGGCACCTCGGTTGCCTGAGTTTCCATGAAACCAAGAACGTCATCAGCGGTGAGGGAGGGGCGTTGCTGATCAACGACCCGAAACTGATCGAGCGCGCAGAAATCATCTGGCAGAAGGGTACCAACCGCAAGGCGTTCGCCCGGGGCGAAGTCAGCAAATACACTTGGGTCGATGTCGGCTCTTCGTTCCTTCCCAGTGAATTGACGGCTGCCTTCCTCTATGCACAGCTGGAGCAGGGGGAAAGCATCAACGCCCATCGGCGGGCTTTGTACGAAGCTTATTACAATCAGTTGCAGGCGCTGGAAGCCGATGGCTGCTTCCAGCTTCCCCGTACGCCGGGCGGACGGCCAGCCAATGCGCACATTTTCTACCTGTTGATGCGCAACAACCATGAGCGCAGCGAACTGATCCAGTTCTTGCGCGAGCGGGATATCCATGCGGTGTTCCACTATGTACCGCTGCACGATTCACCTGCCGGCCTGCGGTATTCCCGCAGCGTCGGAGAACTGCCGGTAACCTGCGATGTTGCCCAGCGTCTGGTGCGCTTGCCACTCTACTCGGACATGACTGCTCGCCAGGTTGCCCGTGTGTGTACAGCAATCGCCCAGTTCTTTGCCGAGCCACGTGCTGTCTGAGGCCGGCTGCCTGTATTTTCCTGATTCTGGAGTTTCCAAGCGATGCCCAATTCTGCCCGGGTTGACGCCCATTCGCTCGACCAGGCACTGACGCGCCTGAGGTTGATGTACGCCAAACCGGAGCATCCGTATTACATCCTGGCACCAGACTACCGGGAAACCTCCTCGGGCGTCGCGTCGCTGCACTATCTTTGCCACGTGCTCAACCTCAACGGGCGCGAGGCTTATATCTGTGGTGGTCAGGTGGTCAATCCGGACCTGAAAACGCCGTTGCTGGACCCGCTGACCCAGAAGCGGCATCAGGCCGAAGGCAAGGTACCGATCGCTGTCTATCCGGAAGTGGTGGTGGGCAACCCGCTTGGCTGCGATGTGGTGGCGCGCTTCCTGTTGAACTTCGAGGGTTTTCTTACCGGCCAGAGCATGCAGGCCGCAGGCAGAGACCTGTTGTTCTATTCCGGTGCCCTGATCGCCGCGCGGCATGGTTATCCCGATGGCGATTTGCTGTGCCTGCCGACGATCGATGTCGAACTGTTCAGTGCTCCGGCACCGGGCACGCTGCGTGAAGGCAAGTACCTTTACCAGAATCGCCACCCGCTGGAGCAGATCGACTATTCGCAGTTGCCTGGCGATATCCAACTGCTGAGCATGGCCAATGCCCTGACATTACCCGAGCTGGCAGTGCTGCTGCGCAAGGCCGAGGTGCTTTATACCCACGAATGGTCGATGACCTGTGTGATCGCGGTCCTTTGTGGCTGCCCGGTGATCTTCATTCCTGGGCACGGCATCGACGAGCAGTTTCTTGAAGCCAGCTTCATCGGCAGCCACGGCTTCGCCATGCTCGATCGGCCCGACGCGTTCGAGCGTGCCAGTGCAGGGCTGGAAGGTGCACTGCAGCGTTATGTGGAGCGAACGGCACCCTTCTGGCAGCAACTCGAGGTGTTCATCGCCAAGACCCAGTTTGCAGCCCGTCGCGAGACGGCCGGCAATAACGGCGGGATGCTGACATGGCTGCGCCAGCGTTACCCGCTGCCGCAGCAGTTGCAGTTGATGCAGGACCGGCTGGCGGCACCCGATGCGCCTTCGATTGCCGTGCTGGTGCTGGATCATGGCGATCCGGGAGCCTTGGCGCGTACCCTCGGGAGCCTGGACGACGTGCTGTATCAACGCATCCAGGTCTGTGTGCTGGGAGCGATGGAGCCGCGTCGTCCGAACGTGCAGTGGGTGCCTGCTGATGCTCGAGCGCCGCTGGCCGCTATCAATGGCCTGCTGGAAAGCAGCCCTTGTGATTGGTGCATGGTGGTTGACGCAGGAGTGGAATTCACTGCCAGTGGCCTGCTGGTGGCGGCCCTCGACCTGTCACAGGCCCAGGTGGCATTTGGTGCGGTGTTTGCCGACGAGGCTGTGCGTGGAGCCGATGACAGCGTTGAAGCTCGCCTGCGACCCGACCTCAACCTGGACATGTTGCTGGCACATCCGGCCGCATTGTCGCGGCATTGGTTGTACCACAGGTGCACGCTCGTGCAGCAGGGTGGGTTCGACCCGGCTGCAGGTGGCGCCTACGAACTGGCTTACCAGTTACGCTTGATTGTCGAGCATGGGTTGGGGGTGGTGGGTCATATCAGCGAGCCGCTGTTGATCGCCAATCGGCCAGACGTCACGGTATGCGACGATGAGCGAACGGTCATCCAGAAGCACCTGCTGGAGCGCGGTTATCCTGAGGCGCAGGTTGATTCGATCGAGCAGGCGGCGAATTGCTACCAGATCGACTATGGGCATTCGCGGCCGGCCTCGGTGAGTTTGATCATCTACATCGAAGGCGACTTGTCACGGTTGCAGCGCTGCCTTGAGCAGTTGTTGCAGAACACGGCAGCTGTCACGCATGAAGTGCTGCTGGTAGAGCCAGGCAATGACGATCCTGTGTTGCTTCAGTGGCTGGACATGCTGAGCCAGGTTGAACCAGGACGTGTCCAGGTACTGCGTTTCATGCCGGGGCAGTCTCGTGCGGCCATGTGCAACGCAGCGGCTCAGGAGGCGCAGGGCGAGTTTCTGCTATGGCTGGATGCTGCCGCCATGGTCAATGATGGTGATTGGCTACTTGCCTTGCTCAACCATGCGCAGCGCCCTGAGGTCGGTGCTGTGGGGTGCATGCTGGCGAGCCCCGATGGGGTGATTCAACAGGCAGGCCAGGTACTCGGAATGGGCGGCAGCGTCGGTCCTGCATTTGCCGGGCAGGTCCTGGGCGATAAGGGCGACCTGGCGGCGCTGGTGACCGAACGCAACGGTGTGGTCGTGGGTGATCGTTGTCTGATGGTGCGGCGTGAAACCTTCCTTGAATCGGGTGGTTTCTCCGTCGACCCGTTATTGGAACCCTGGGCTGAAGCCGACCTGTGCCTGCGTTTGCAGCAGGCCGGCTACCTGAATGTCTGGACTCCACGTGCCAGGCTGCTGCTGGAAGCAGCCCCCGCTGATGCAATCGGTGCTGAACAGGAAGATGCGCTTTACGCTCGCTGGTTGCCGCAACTGGTCAGTGATCCCTCCTACAACGCCAACCAGTCATTGCTTGTAGGTCACAGCCATGCGCGGCAGGATAACGGGCTGTGCTGGCGACCATTGCAAGGCATCGCTCCGACAGTGCTGGCTTTCGCTGCTGACCAGCAGGCGGCTGGACAGACCCGTGTAATACAGCCTCTCATGGCATTGCGGAATGCTGGCGTGATCGATGGTTCGGTGACCATCGGGGTTCTGACCCTGGTGGACATACAGCGCTATGCGCCTTCGAGTATTGTCTTGCAGCGTCCGCTGGCGGATGGGGGGTTGCAGACCTTGCGTCGTCTACGTGCCTTCTCTCAAGCGTTCAAGGTGTATGAGTTGGACGGTTATATCCCGGAAATGGGGTTCGCCGCCGGCCTGGGTGCGGATGAATTACTGCAGCGCATGCGCTACGGGTTGATGCAGGCAGACAGGGTGGTCGTCGCTGCCCCGGCGTTGGCGGAGCTGTTGCAAGGCCAGCACGATGACGTGCACCTGCTCGAAAGCGCGCTACCTGTCGCCTGGGGCCAGTTGCAAGGCTTGCGGCGCATGGCGCAAAAGCCGCGTCTGGGCTGGATCGGTAACAAGGATGCCGTCTTGCTGGCCGAGGTAGTGCCGGCAATGGCGCATGAGGTCGATTGGGTCGTTCTGGGCGACTGCCCACCAGCGCTGCGGCCGTTCGTCCGGGAGCACCACCCGCATGTTTCTGATGAAAACCTGGGTAATAGCCTCGCAGCCCTGAATCTCGATCTGGCGCTGGTGCCGATGGCCGAGACCCTGGGCAATGCCTGCTCGGCCGACCTGCGGGTGCTTCAGCACGCTGCTTGCGCGCATCCGGTGATCTGTAGCCGGGTGGCCGGTTTTGCCGGCGCAGACACCTTGCCGTTGTCGAGGGTGGAGAACCAGACGGCTGACTGGCTGCGGGCCATCCGTCTGCATCTGGAGGACCGCGACGCGTCGGCAGCGTTGGGGGATGCCCTGCAGAATGCTGTCCGGTCGAACTGGCTGCTTCAGGGGGAGCGCCTGGAGGCCTGGCGCCGGGCCTGGCTTTCCTGAGCCACGATGCATGCCGGGTACCCGCTTGAGGCGGGTGTCCGGTAGCGCACACAGGGCCGTGGTTGCGTACGAGGGGCATTGATCTTGTCGGGCGATTGGCCGATCGTATGAACGATCGTGACTTGGCAGTCGAAACGTGCATCTCTAAGCTATCGAGTCTGCGGGCAGTCTCGTCGTCTTTTCACCCGAGGTATCTGAACCCGGCGCGAAAGCCCGCGAATTTTCGCCATATCTATCGGGAAGCCACAATGATTGGCATCAAAAGCATCGCCAGTTACGTACCTGTCGAGGGCGTCGACAATTACGCGCAGGGCGCGAAATTCGGCAAGGACCAGGATTTCATCTTCGGCAAGATCGGTTCGACCTTCCTGCCGCGCAAGGAGGCCACCCAGGAAACCTCTGATCTTTGCGTGGAGGCAGCAAGAAACCTGTTTTCTGCCAACCCTGGCCTTGATCCTGCGTCCATCGATGTCGTGATCGTTGTGACCCAGAACGGCGACGCCGAAGGCTTGCCGCATACCGCTGCGATCGTGCAGCACAAGCTGGGCCTGAGCACCCAGGTTGCAGCTTTCGATATTTCTCTGGGCTGCTCGGGCTATGTCTATGGCCTGTATGCCATGAAGGGCTTCATGGAAGCGGCCGGGCTGAAAAACGGCCTGCTGATCACCGCAGATCCTTACTCGAAGATCGTCGATCCCGAAGATCGCAATACCACCATGCTGTTTGGTGATGCCGCCACTGCGACCTGGATGGGCGAGGGCGCTGCGTGGCAGCTCGGCAAGTCGCTGTTCGGCAGCGACGGAGCCGGGGCTGAGCACTTGCGTACTACCGACGGCAAGTTCTTCATGAATGGTCGTCAGGTCTACAACTTCGCCTTGGTCAAGGTGCCTGCGCACCTTCAGCAGTTGCTCGATGCCAGCGGCCTCAAGGCGGGCGATATCGACCTCTATTGCCTTCACCAAGGTAGCGCGGCAATCGTGGATGCGGTTTCGGCGCGCTTTGTGGAGGGCGAGTACAGGCAGCGGTTCGTCAAGGACATGGTCGAGACCGGCAATACCGTCTCTTCGAGCATTCCGTTGCTGCTGGAAAAGCATGTGCTGGGTTCGCAGCACCAGCGGGTTGCCCTGAGCGGTTTTGGCGTAGGCCTTTCCTGGGGTTCGGCAATCATCGAGCGCCGCGATTGACCCCCTTTGTCGACTTCAAGACGCCGCCGCTTTCAGGCGGCGTTTTCTTTTCTCCTGCACAGTGAGTGCGCCTGTAATCTGGCGTCAAACCCTTGATTTCATTGGGATGGCCGGATGCCAGCAAAAAAAGTGAGAAATCGCCCTAAAGCAAACTGCCCTGACGACGATAAACATTACGAAGGTTCTCTGTGCCACACCCGGCGAATTGCCAAGGCCGGAAGCCGTAGTACCCAATCCAACGAGGAATTCGTCATGGCTTTGACTGTTAACACCAACACCACCTCTCTGGGCGTTCAGAAAAACCTGAACCGTGCTTCCGAAGCGCTGAGCACCTCGATGACCCGTCTGTCCTCCGGCCTGAAAATCAACAGCGCCAAAGACGACGCCGCCGGCCTGCAGATCGCTACCCGCATGACTTCGCAGATCCGTGGTCAGACCATGGCTATCAAAAACGCCAACGACGGTATCTCCATCGCCCAGACCGCTGAAGGCGCGATGCAAGAGCAGACCAACATTCTGCAGCGTATGCGTGAACTGGCCGTTCAGTCCCGAAACGACTCGAACAGCACCAACGACCGTGTCGCTCTGGACAAAGAATTCCAGTCGATGGCTTCGGAACTGACCCGTATCGCCAACAGCACCCAGCTGAACGGCAAGAACCTGCTGGACGGTTCGGCTTCGGTCATGACCTTCCAGGTTGGTTCCAACACCGGTTCGGCCAACCAGATCACCATCGACCTGAGCGCCAAGTTCACCGCTTCGGACCTGGGCGTTACTTCCTCGATCAACATTCAGGGTTCCGACACCACCACCGCCGAAGCCAACTTCAGCGCTGCTGTTTCGGCCATCGACGCCGCTCTGCAAACCATCAACAGCAACCGTGCTGACCTGGGTGCCGCGCAGAACCGTCTGACCAGCACCATCAACAACCTGCAAAACATCAACGAAAACGCCGAAGCTGCCCGTGGCCGCGTACAGGACACCGACTTCGCTGCTGAAACTGCCCAGCTGACCAAGCAGCAGACCCTGCAGCAAGCTTCCACCTCGGTTCTGGCCCAGGCCAACCAGCTGCCATCGGCAGTACTGAAGCTGCTGGGCTAATCTGCCTGGTTGCTGGCGGGGAAGTGCTGGTAAGGCACTTCCCCGCCTTTTCATTGCGAGGTGGTGGGCATGGACATGAGCGTCAAGCTGAACCTGTCTTATCCGGCCGCACGTCCGGCCGAGCAGGTTGCCGAAAAACCGGTTGCCCGGTCGACGGAAAACGTAAAACCCGAAGACGACAAGAAAGACGCCAAGGCGGTGCAGGATGCCGACAAGGTCAAACATGCCGTCTCGGAGATCGAAAAGTTCCTGAAGGCATCGCAGCGCAATCTGGAATTTTCCACGGATGAAGAATCCGGCAAGATCGTGGTCAAAGTCATCGCTACCGACAGTGGTGAACTGATTCGCCAGTTGCCCTCGGAAGAGGCCCTGCGGATCGCTCACAGCCTGAGCGATGTCAAAAGTGTTCTGTTCGACGCCAAGGTATGATTGGCGGCGAACACCAATGAAGTGATGCATGTCAGTCCCGCAGGAGCGGGTTGACGCGTTGATGAGAGGGACTACAGCATGGCAAGCCCGATTACTTCCAGTACAGGCCTGGGTTCTGGTCTCAACATTACCGATATCGTGACCGCGCTGGTCAAGGCCGATACATCCGCCAAGCAGGCGCAGATCACTCGGCAAACCAGCAACAATACTGCGATGATTTCGGGTATCGGCTCGCTGCGCAGTGCCCTCACGGCATTCCAGGACGCCATGAAGGCGCTCAACAACAAGGATGCGCCGTCGTTCAACGCCTATGCAGCGACCTCGGCCAACGAGTCGGTGGTCAAGATCAAGTCCAGCAACACGGCCGTGCCGGGTAGCTACGACATCGTGGTGGACAAGCTGGCCACCAGCTCGAAAGTCGCCAGCCAGCAGTTCGCCGGCGGTGCCAGCAGTGCGATCACGGCTGGCAAGCTGACCATCAGCCAGGGTGGCAAGACCTATGATCTGGATGTGGCCAGCGGCGCCACGCTGCAGAGCGTGCGTGACCAGATCAACAAGGAAATGAGCGCCAACGGTATTTCCGCCAACATCGTCAATGAAGAAGGCGGCTCGCGCCTGGTGCTCAGCTCGACCACCACCGGTGCCGGCAGTGACATTTCCCTGAGCGGTATCCCCGAGCTGACCATCGATGGCACCACGCAGATGTCCGGCACTGGCGCCGGCTTCATCACTGCCAAGGCGCAGGACGCCGAGCTGACCATCGACGGTCTGAAGGTCAAGAGTGCCTCCAATACCCTCGATAGCGCGATCAGCGGCATGACCCTCGAGCTGACCGGGGTCAGCCCCAAGGCCAGCGGCGTCGCCACTGGTACGCCGACCGCGGTCACCGTTGCGGCGGACAACGATGGCCTGAAGAAGTCGGTCCAGAGCTTCGTCGATGCCTACAATACGCTGCAGAAGGCGATCACTTCGCTCACGTCGACCAGCCGTGATGACGATGACAAGCTGGTGCTCGGCCCGCTCACCAACGACCCGACCACCCGCTCTCTGCTGGGTGATGTGCGCAAGGTGCTGAGTGAGGTGGGGGCCGGCGACCAGCTGACCACGCTGAGCCAGTTGGGTATCAACACCCAGAAGGATGGCACGCTCGAATTCAACAGCAGCAAGTTCACCTCGGCGATGAACGACAAGAAGCTCGGCCCGGAAGTGCAGGAGCTGTTCACCGGCACCGACGGCATCTTCGAGCGCATGAACAAGGCCATCGATCCTTACAACAAGACCGATGGCAGCCTTGCAACGCGCAAGTCGAACCTCGACAAGGCGGTCTCGGAACTGGCCAACCAGCAGGCCGCGCTCGATCGCCGCACCGAGTCCCTGACCGAATCGCTGACCAAGAAGTACGTGGCCCTGGACACCGCCCTGGGCAAGATGAAGGCCCAGGCCGACCAGATCACCTCGATCTTCGAAGCGATCAACGCCCAGGCCAAGAAATCCTGATCGGCTGAACATGCCAAAAGCCCGGCGGCGTCCCCAAGATGCCCCGGGCTTTTTGCTTTTTCCCTAAAGTTTTTTGACGTACAGGCGATACAGCAGGTACAAGCAACTTTTTACCGCAGCAACGAGGCAGATCCATGAACCCGATGTTGGCCCTTCGGCAGTACCAGAAAGTCAACGGCGCAGCGCAGACGTCCGAAGCCAGCCCGCACCGCCTGGTGCAGATGCTCATGCAGGGCGGCCTTGATCGCATGGCGCAGGCCAAGGGTGCCATTGCCCGCAACGACATCGCGCAACGGGGCATCCTTATCGGCAAGGCCATCGACATCATCGGCGGCCTGCGTGAAGGCCTGGACCTGGAAAACCATGCCGACAGCCTGGCTGAGCTGGACAGCTTGTACATGTACATGAGCCGCCGCCTGGTAGAGGCCAACGTCACAGGTGACCCGGCCATCATCGACGAGGTCGCGCGCCTGCTGATCACTGTGAAGGAAGGTTGGGACGCAATCGGCGATCAGTCGTCGGCTTCCTGATAAAGGAGGATGACATGAGCGAAGTAATCGCCCGGATCGAGCAGACTCGGGAAATGCTGCTGGCGGCACTGGCCGAGCGTAACTGGGAGGCTGTCGGCGAGCTGGACCTGGAATGCCGCTTGCGCATCGGTGACATGGTGAGCGAGGCGAAAGGCAACGAGGCCGATGTCAGTGCCAGCCTTGAGCAGTTGTTGGCCGTATATCGTCAACTAATCGATGTTGCAAGTGGTGAACGTCAATCCTTGGTGGACGAAATGACGAAAATCCGTCAGGCGAAGAACGCGGCAAAGGTATACCATTTGTTCACCTGACCACAGACGTTGCCAAAAGCCATGCGCCATTAATTTGACTGGCTGGTTTTTTTTGACTTTACTAGTGGCTGTTTTCGAATTTCAGACGTCCGAACACTGACCATTCAGTCGGAATGATGTCGAGCACGCCCTCGGGCGCCGATATGACTAGGGAAGTTGCTATTGCATGTGGCGTGAAACCAAGATTCTGCTGATCGACGACGACAGCGCACGCCGCCGCGACCTGGCGGTGGTGCTTAACTTCCTCGGCGAAGAAAACCTCGCTTGCTCCAGCCAGGACTGGCAGCAGGTGGTCGAGCCGTTGTCTTCGAGTCGCGAAGTGCTGTGCGTGCTTATCGGCACTGTAAATGCCCCGGGCAGTGTGCTTGGGCTCGTTAAGACAGTGGCTGGGTGGGATGAGTTCCTTCCGGTTCTGCTTTTAGGTGAAATTTCTTCTGCGGAGTTCCCGGAAGACCTTCGCCGCCGGGTGCTTTCCAACCTGGAAATGCCGCCAAGCTACAGCCAGCTGCTGGATTCGCTGCACCGTGCCCAGGTCTATCGCGAGATGTACGACCAGGCGCGCGAGCGTGGTCGCCAGCGCGAACCCAACCTGTTCCGCAGCCTTGTCGGTACCAGCCGTGCCATTCAGCACGTGCGGCAGATGATGCAGCAGGTGGCCGATACCGATGCCAGCGTGCTGATCCTGGGGGAGTCCGGCACCGGCAAGGAAGTGGTCGCGCGCAACCTGCACTACCACTCCAAGCGCCGCGAAGCGCCGTTCGTGCCGGTCAACTGCGGTGCGATCCCGGCCGAGCTGCTGGAAAGCGAACTGTTCGGCCACGAGAAGGGCGCCTTCACCGGGGCGATCACCAGCCGTGCCGGGCGTTTCGAGCTGGCCAACGGCGGTACCCTGTTCCTCGACGAAATCGGCGACATGCCGTTGCCGATGCAGGTCAAGCTGTTGCGCGTACTGCAGGAGCGTACCTTCGAGCGCGTGGGTAGCAACAAGACCCAGAGCATCGACGTGCGCATCATCGCCGCGACCCACAAGAACCTCGAGACCATGATCGAGGAGGGCACGTTCCGCGAAGACCTGTACTACCGCCTGAACGTGTTCCCCATCGAGATGGCGCCGCTGCGTGAGCGGGTGGAAGACATCCCGCTGCTGATGAACGAGCTGATCTCGCGCATGGAGCACGAGAAGCGCGGCTCTATACGCTTCAACTCCGCGTCGATCATGTCGCTGTGTCGTCATGGCTGGCCGGGCAACGTGCGCGAACTGGCCAACCTGGTCGAGCGCATGGCGATCATGCACCCGTACGGGGTGATTGGCGTGTCCGAGTTGCCGAAGAAATTCCGTTACGTCGATGACGAAGACGAGCAGATGGTCGACAGCCTGCGCAGCGACCTGGAAGAGCGCGTGGCGATCAACGGCCATACGCCGAACTTCAGCAACCACGCCATGTTGCCACCTGAAGGCCTGGACCTGAAGGACTACCTGGGTAGCCTGGAGCAAGGCCTGATCCAGCAGGCGCTGGACGATGCCAACGGTATCGTTGCACGCGCAGCTGAACGTTTGCGTATTCGCCGCACCACCCTGGTCGAGAAGATGCGCAAGTACGGCATGAGCCGTCAGGGCGGCGAGGAACAGGCGGAAGACTGACGCCTCGCAGTCCCTGTGCCGGCCTCTTCGCGCGCACGCCCGCGAAGAGGCCGGTACAGGGAGCCAAAATCTCCAGTACTGCGCAAGGCTTGAAGCCTGCACGGTCCCTGTGGG
>MTEU01005442.1_pt2 | contig 29905 bp, 30 predicted proteins | sample 1042701 | NCBI WGS metagenome assembly MTEU01 (sample SAMN06185813, study PRJNA358809) | soil metagenome | isolation source: naturally attenuated soil | place: India | collected 2015-05-23
GGAAGTCGAACGCGATGCCAAGGCCAAGGTCATAGGCGCTCGCCTCAAGTCCGACGGCCTGCCGGTGGAAATCGGCGGCACCGAGAAGATGTCCAAGTCGAAGAACAACGGCGTCGACCCGCAGGCGATGATCGACGCCTACGGCGCCGACACCTGCCGCCTGTTCATGATGTTCGCCTCGCCGCCCGACATGAGCTGCGAATGGTCCGACTCCGGCATCGAGGGCGCCAACCGCTTCCTGCGCCGCGTCTGGCGCCTGGCTCACAGCCATGTCGCTGCCGGCCTGCCGGGCCAGCTGGATATCGCGGCGCTGAGCGACGAGCAGAAGGCCGTGCGCCGCGCCATCCACCTGGCGATCAAGCAGGCCAGCAACGATATCGGCCAGCACCACAAGTTCAACACCGCCGTCGCCCAGGTGATGACCCTGATGAACGTGCTGGAAAAGGCCGCCACCGCGAGCGAACAGGATCGCGCGCTGCTGCACGAAGGTCTGGAGACCGTCGTCCTGCTGCTGGCACCGATCACCCCGCACATCAGCCACGAGCTGTGGCAGCGCCTGGGTCATGCCGATGCGGTGATCGACGCGCAGTGGCCGCAGTTCGATGAGTCCGCCCTGGTGCAGGACAGCCTGACCCTGGTGGTGCAGGTCAACGGCAAGCTGCGCGGCGAGATCATCGTTGCGGCCGACGCCAGCCGCGAGGAAGTCGAGGCCGCCGCCCGCAGCAACGACAACGTCCTGCGTTTCACCGAAGGCCTGGCGATTCGCAAGGTCATAGTCGTGCCGGGCAAGCTGGTCAACATAGTCGCCAACTGATTAAGCTCGGCGCCATTGCCGCACGGCGCCGGGAACCGCCAAGGGGATTTGATAATGATGAAACGGAATCTGCTGATCGTCGGCCTGGCCGCCCTGCTCAGCGCGTGCGGCTTCCAGCTGCGTGGCACCGGCGACGTACAGTTCGCCCTCAAGGAACTCAACGTCACCGCGCGCAACGCCTACGGTGAAACCGTGCAGCAACTGCGCGACGTACTCGAGAGCAACGACGTCAAGGTCTACGCCGGCGCGCCCTACACCCTGGTGCTGAGCAACGAGAGCGAGAACCGTCGCAGCGCCAGCTACACCAGCGGCGCCCGTACCGCCGAGTACGAGCTGGTCATGGCCCTGGAGTACCAGATCCGCGGCGCGCAGAACCTGCTGCTGACCAGCAACCGCGTCGAGGTGCAGAACTACTACCAGCAGGACGACAACAACCTGACCGGTTCGGACCAGGAGGCCGCCCAGCTGCGCAACGAGCTGCGCCGCGAGCTGATCCAGCAACTGGCGCAGAACCTGCAACAGATCACCCCGGCCCAGCTCGATCAGTTGCAGCAGACCGCCGAGGCGCGCGCCAAGGCCGAGGCCGAAGCGCTGGAAGCCGCGCGCCGGGCCCGCGAGGCCGAGGTCGCCCCGCAGCAGTCGCCGATCGAACTGCCGATCCAGTAAGGCTCCCGGGCCGCCGCCGCGGCCCGACGCCCTCCCGCCTCCGATGACATCACTGCGATGAAGCTTGCCCCCGCGCAACTCGGCAAACACCTGCAAGGTTCGCTCGCGCCCGTCTATGCGGTCAGCGGCGACGAGCCGCTGCTGTGCCAGGAGGCCGCCGACGCCATCCGCAACGCCTGTCGCCAGCAGGGCTTCGCCGAACGTCAGGTGTTCAACGCCGAAGCCAACTTCGACTGGGGCAACCTGCTGCAGGCCGGCGCCAGCCTGTCGCTGTTCGCCGAAAAGCGCCTGCTGGAACTGCGCCTGCCGTCCGGCAAGCCTGGCGACAAGGGCACGGCCGCCCTGCTCGAATACCTCGCCCGGCCGCCGGAAGACACCGTGCTGCTGCTGACCCTGCCCAAGCTCGACGGCAGCACGCAGAAATCCAAGTGGGCCAAGGCGCTGATCGACGGCCAGATGAGCCAGTTCGTGCAGATCTGGCCGGTGGACGCCAACCAGCTGCCGCAATGGATTCGCCAGCGCCTGGCCCAGGCGGGCCTCAGCGCCAGCGCCGATGCGGTGGAGATGATCGCCGCCCGGGTGGAAGGCAACCTGCTGGCCGCCGCCCAGGAAGTGGAGAAACTCAAGCTGCTCGCCGAAGGCAATCAGATCGACGCCGAGACCGTGCAGGCGGTGGTGGCCGATAGCGCCCGTTTCGACGTCTTCGGCCTGATCGACTGCGCCCTGGCCGGCGATGCGGCGCACGCCCTGCGCATGCTCGAAGGGCTGCGCGGCGAAGGCGTGGAAACCCCGGTGATCCTCTGGGCGCTGGCCCGCGAGATTCGCCTGCTGGCCGGCATCGCCCACCAGCAGAGCCAGGGTATCCCGCTCGACAAAGCCTTCGCCAGCGCCCGCCCACCGGTGTGGGACAAGCGCCGCCCGCTGGTTTCCAAGGCACTGCAGCGGCACAGCAGCAAACGCTGGGGCCAGTTGCTGCAGCAGGCCCAGCAGATCGATGCGCAGATCAAGGGCCAGGCCGCCGGCGACCCGTGGAGCAACCTGGCACTGCTGACCCTGCAACTGGCCGGCCAGCGCCTGCGCCTGTAATTCCTGCTGGCCTGCTTCCTTGTAGGGTGGGCTTCATGGTGGGCTAAAGCCCACCCTACGAGCTGCAACTGGCTGGCCAGCGCCTGCGTCTCGACTAGCACCCTGCCTGGACATTTTCTGTACAGCGGCGCATAGTCCGCCACGCCTGCATCCACGCAGGTCTGCAGAGGAACCCGCATGAGCAAGAAAGCCGCAAAGCGGCCCAACCAGGCCAAATCCATCGTCGCCCAGCCCCTGTTCCGTTCCCGCCAGGAACGACCGCAGAAAGGCAAAGGCAGCTACCGCCGCGAAGCCTCCCAGCACAACTGGGAGGCTTCTTGCTTTATGGGCCGGGAAAATGCGTCGATGGCCCTGTTCGCGGCGTCGGCATGCTAAGGTAGCCGCCTGCAAAACGCTTCGAGATAGACATGTCGCCCCATTTCCCGCGCCGTGCTCTGGCCACGGCCATGCACCTGCTGCCCCTGCTCCTGCTGACCGCCTGTGCCCAGGCACCGGCCGAGAACCTGCCCACCACGAGCAACGCCAGCGCCATGCTCGCCCCGATCCCGGCCGAGCCGATCGCGCAGCCCGCGCCGAGCTTCGCCGAATGGCGCCAGGCCCTGCGCGACGAAGCGCTGGCCGCCGGCATCGACGCCGCCCTGTTCGACCGCGTATTCGCCGCCATCAGCCCCGACCCGGCCGTGCTCAAGGCCGACAGCAGCCAGCCGGAATTCACCCGCCCGGTGTGGGAATACCTCGACGGCGCGGTGTCCGCCAGCCGCATCGGCCGCGGCCGCGTGCTGCTGGCCCAGCACAACGCCGTGCTGCAACGCATCGAGCGGCAATATGGCGTCGAGGCCCAGGTGCTGGTGGCGATCTGGGGCCTGGAGAGCAACTTCGGCAGCAATATCGGCAGCCACAGCGTGATCCGCTCCCTCGCCACCCTGGCCTTCGAGGGACGCCGCCAGGGCTTCTGGCGCAGCCAGCTGCTGGCCGCCCTGCAGATCCTGCAGCACGGCGACATCGCCGGCGAGCGCATGATCGGCTCCTGGGCCGGCGCCATGGGTCAGACCCAGTTCATGCCGACCACCTACAACCAGCACGCGGTGGACTTCGACGGCGACGGCAAGCGCGATCTGTGGAATTCCTCGAGCGACGCCCTGGCCTCCGCCGCCCACTACCTGCAGGCCTCGGGCTGGCAGCGCGGTCAGCCCTGGGGCTTCGAGGTGCGCCTGCCGGCCGGCTTCGACTACGCCCTGGCCGACCCGGAGCAGCGCCGCAGCCTGGCCGAATGGGCCGAACTCGGCGTCCGCCCGATCGCCCCGACCGGCGCCGCCGCCAGCGCCCGCGCCAACCTGCTGCTGCCCGCCGGCCATCGCGGCCCGGCCTTCCTGCTGCTGGACAACTTCCGCAGCATCCTCAAGTACAACAACTCCACCTCCTACGCCCTGGCCATCGGCCTGCTCGCCGACAACCTGCTGCGCCCCACCGAAGTCCAGGGCAGCTGGCCGCGCGGCGAACGCCAGCTGGGCCGCAGCGAGCGCATCGAGCTGCAGGAACTGCTGGCGATGAACGGTTTCGACCCGGGCCCGGCCGACGGCATCATCGGCGCCAATACGCGCAAGGCGATCCGCGCCCTGCAGCTGCAGCTGAACTGGCCGGCGGACGGCTACCCCAACGAGGAACTGCTCAAGCAGTTGCGCGGGCGCTAGGCGGATTCGTCCAGGAGCCTTCCCGAGCCGCCCATCGGCGCCGGCAGGTCCCTGAACTTGGGCATGCCGTCGGCGATGGCCAGTACCCGTTCCTGATAGTGCACATGGACGCTGGGCCGAAACTCCAGACTCGGCAACAGTGCGGCGTAGACGTCAACCAGGCCGGCCTGCGGATGCTCGGTGAACAGGTGGCCACCACAACGGGTACACCAGTGCCGCCGGCTGCCGGGAGTGCCGGCATAGCAGCCCAGGTGTTCCGCGCCCTGCAGCAGCTCGAAGTCCTGCGGCCGCCACAAGCTGAAGGCATTGACCGGGCCGGCCGACCAGTGTCGACAGGATTCGCAGTGACAGAAACCCATGGCTTGCGGCTCACCGCGGACACGCACCTCGACGGCGCCACAGAAGCAGCGCCCTACATGTGCCAGCTTCTCGTTCATCACTCACCCCTCCTCAGCAATCATCGACAAAGCGCAGCGCCTGCGCCGGGTTTCTATGCACTTTCAGGTCGAAGATATCGGGCCGGCCGTAGTGACCGCTCACGTCCAGGGTGCGCCGCGCCGGGGCAACCCGGGCGGCGTCGATATCGGCATAGAGGATGCCTTCCTCGCGATGCATCGGCCCTGCCACCACCTTGCCGCCTGGATCCACAACTACCGAGTCGCCATCGTTGATCCACTCTTCGGGGTCCGCGAACAGCTGCTCACGCCCCGGGAAATCTGCCGGAATATCGCGGCCACGCAACAACGAACCGCTGCCCAGCACCCAGCAACGCCCTTCCAGGGCGATGTGGCGCATGCTGCACAGCCAGCCCTCGCCACTGTCGTAGGTAGGCGCCAGATAGATCTCCACACCCTGGGCGTAGAGCGCGTAACGCGCCAGGGGCATATAGTTCTCCCAGCAGATCAGGCAGCCCACTCTCCCCACCGGGGTGTCCACTACCCGTAACCCGGAAGCGTCGCCGAGCCCGTGCACCATGCGCTCCGGATTGGTCGGCATGAGCTTTCGGTGGTGGTTCTTCAGCTCGCCGTCGGTGCCGATCAGCGCCACGCTGTTGTACAGCGTGCCACCGCCCAGGCGTCGCTCACACTCATGGAAACCGCACACCAGGCTGACTCGCCGCTCGCGTGCCACCTGACACAGGGGCTGCAGGTCACCGGCGCCGAGGTCGATCGCATTGGCCTGCAAGCGGGCATGCAACTGGCTGCTCAACGCGCCATCGCGCCCCGGTGCCAGGCGCCAAATCCACGAGGGATAGCCGGGGATGTAGAGTTCCGGCAGCACCACCAGCTCGGCACCGGTGGCTGCGGCTTCCTCTACTGACTGCAGCGCACGCTCCAGACTCGCCTCGCGGTCGAGCAGCACCGGTGGGCGTTGGATGATTGCGATTCTGCTCATGACCTGATCCTCGTTCGGACTGGAGGTCCCAGCCTGAGACTGGCGAAATGCCCCGGCTAGTCCAGAATCTGAAGTGTTGGCGAGCGGAGGTGGGCGAGGTGGAAGACAGCTATGGCCAGTTCTGCACCGTGGCCCGCGGCGCCGAGGCTCTCTGCGAACGCTGGACGCCCCTGGTGATACGCGAGCTGCTGTGTGGCAGCAAGCGTTTCAACGAACTGCATCGCGGCGTGCCACGCATGTCGACCAGCCTTCTCGCCCAGCGTCTGCGCCACCTGGAAGAAATCGGCGTGATTCGCCGCGAAGCGGCGGGCAAGGTCTGGAACTATCACCTGACCGAGGCGGGCGAAGAGCTTCGTCCGGTGATCATGGCACTCGGCCAGTGGGGCGCACGCTGGATCGGCAGCCGCTTGCGCGACGACGAGCTGGATGCCGGACTGCTGATGTGGGATATCCGCCGCTTCGTCCACCTGGAGCTGTTCCCGGCGCAACCGGTGATCATCCAGTTTGACCTGCACGATGCGCGTCCAGGGGAACGCCACTGGTGGCTGGTGGTGGAAGCCGGAATCGCGGACCTGTGTCGCGACGATCCCGGCCAGGTACCAACCCTGCTGATGAGGTGCAGCGTGCGTACACTGACCGAGATATGGACCGGCGATCGCGACGCGCAGGATGCCCTGCACAACGACGACGTGCAGGTGGCGGGCCAGGCCCTTTTCGCCAGACAGCTATGGGCCTGGCTGGGCACCAGCGCCTTCGCGCCGCTACGCCGGGCACATCGCGGCTCGACGAGCTGACCCCGCGCAGCCTCGGCTCACCGCGACCTGAATGCCTCACAGCGCCTGCCTGGCGCAGAGCGGTCGACTGTCGGCAGGACGTCCGCCGCCCCCTTCTGTGATAAACTGCCGCCGGCCGCAAGCCCCTCGGGGCCTCTACCGGAGTCCAGATTGCCGATGTCAGACACATCCTCGCCCAAACCCGTTGCCAGCGGCGACAAATTCCGCACCGCTCAGGGCATCACTGCGATCAAGGATGGCCAGAAGCGCCGCGCCTCGGCCGAGCCCCAGGTGTTCGAGCCCAAGCCCAAGTGGCTGCGGGTCAAGGCGCCCGGCGGCAGCCGCTTCGAGGCGGTCAAGCGCAACGTCGGCGAACATCGCCTGAGCACCGTGTGCCAGGAATCGCACTGCCCGAACATGGGCGAGTGCTGGTCCAACGGTACCGCCACCATCATGCTGATGGGCTCGGTCTGCACCCGCGCCTGCCGCTTCTGCGCGGTGGACACCGGCAACCCGAACGGCTGGCTGGACCTGGAAGAGCCGCAGAACACCGCCAAGTCGGTGGAGCTGATGGCGCTGCGCTATATCGTGCTGACCTCGGTAGACCGCGACGACCTCGACGACGGCGGCGCCAGCCACTACGCCGCCTGCGTGCGGGCGATCAAGGACAACACCCCGCAGGTGGTGGTGGAAGCCCTGACCCCCGATTTCGACGGCGACCTGTCGGCCATCGAGAAGGTGGTGGACTCGGGCCTGGAGGTATTCGCGCAGAACGTCGAGACGGTCAAGCGCCTGACCCACGTGGTGCGCGACCCGCGCGCCGGCTACGAGAAGACCCTGGGCGTGCTGGCCCACGCCAAGCGCCACCGTCCGGACGTGCTGACCAAGACCAGCCTGATGCTCGGCCTGGGCGAGAGCGACGAAGAAGTCATCCAGACCATGGACGACCTGCGCGCCATCGGCGTGGACATCCTCACCCTCGGCCAGTACCTGCAGCCGACGCGCAACCACCTGAAGGTGCAACGCTGGGTCAGCCCCGAGGAATTCAATCGGTTCCGCGATATCGGCCTGGCGAAAGGCTTCATGGAAGTCGCCGCCGGCCCGCTGGTGCGCTCCAGCTACCGCGCCGACCGGGTGTTCGAGAAGAACAACCTGGGCCTGGCCGCGCCGGTACCAGTGCCTGGGCAGGAAGTCGACGCCAGCCTGATTCCGGCGCTGAACCTCAACTGAGCCAGCTCTTCAAGACAAACGAAAGGGACGCCTCGGCGTCCCTTTTTCGTTGCTGAGAGCAGGGTGCGCCGTGCGCACCACTGGCTCGAGGCCGGATCCTCGGTGAACGCGCGACCTAGGAATATCCCAATCTATGGCGCAGCGCCTGCTCCAGGCGCTGCGCCACCTCGTCGAGCGCAGGCGGCGCGGCGAGCAGGTCGCGCATCTGTACCATCTTCAGCCCGGCGTAGCCGCAGGGGTTGATGCGCAGGAAGGGCGTCATGTCCATGTCGACGTTCAGCGCCAGGCCGTGGAATGAGCAGCCGCGGCTGACCCGCAGGCCCAGCGAGGCGATCTTGTCGCCGGCCACGTACACACCCGGCGCGTCGGCCTTAGGCGCCGCCGCGATGCCGTAGCCGGCCAGCACATCCACCAGGCTCTGCTCCATGACGGTGACCAGCTCGCGCACGCCCAGCTCCAGGCGGCGCAGATCCAGCATCAGGTAGGCCACCAGCTGGCCTGGGCCGTGGTAGGTGACCTGGCCGCCGCGCTCGACCTGGATCACCGGGATGTCGCCCGGCGCCAGCAGGTGCTCGGCCTTGCCGGCCTGGCCCTGGGTGAACACCTTGGGGTGCTGCAGCAACCAGATCTCATCCGGCGTCTGCGCATCGCGCTCGCTGGTCAGTCGACGCATGGCCTCCAGGGTCGGTTGATAGTCGACCAGCCCCAGACGACGAACGACGAGCTCGGGCACTAGAGCACCATATGCACGCGGCCGGTGGCGCGCAGGTCGAGGTGGATGGCCTGCAGCTGCTCGACGCTGGTGGCGGTGATCAGCACCTGCACCGAGAGGAAGTTGCCGTTGCGGCTGTCGCGCATCACCAGGGTGGAGGCATCCAGATCCGGCGCGTGGCGCTGGATCACTTCGATCACCAGATCGGAGAAGCCCTCGCCGGCGGTGCCGATCACCTTGATCGGGTAACGCTCGCAGGGGAATTCGATTTTCGGGGCTTGAACGTCGCTATCGGTCATGGCTTGTGCCCGTCCAGGAAAAGGGCCACGCCGGGCTGGCGCGGCCGGGCGCTATCAGTTGAACAGGCCGAAGAAGAACAGGCGGATGCTGTCCCACAGACGGCGCAGCAGGCCACCTTCCTCGACGGCTTCCAGGGCCACCAGATCGGCGCTGTGCACCACCTGCTCGCCCAGTTTGACCTCGACCTTGCCGATCACGTCGCCCTGCTGGATAGGGGCGATCAGCTGCGGGTTGAGGGTCATGCCGGCCTGCAGTTTTTCCAGCTGGCCCTTGGGCAGAGTCAGGGTCAGGTCCTCGGCCAGACCGGCCTTGACCTGGCGGCTGGCGCCCTTCCACACGTCGGCCTGGGCCAGTTCGGCGCCCTTCTGGTAGAAGGTGCGGGTCTCGAAGAAGCGGAAGCCGTAGGTCAGCAGTTTCTGCACCTCGGCGGCGCGAGCCTGCTCGCTGACGGTGCCGAACACCGCGGCGATCAGGCGCTGGCCGTCGCGCACGGCGGAGGCGACCAGGCAGTAGCCGGCTTCTTCGGTGTGGCCGGTCTTCAGGCCGTCGACGGTCTTGTCGCGCCACAGCAGCAGGTTGCGGTTGGGCTGCTTGATGCCGTTCCAGAGGAACTCCTTCTGCGCGTAGATGGCGTAGTGGGCCTGGTCCTCGAAGATGATGGCGCGGGCCAGCTTGGCCATGTCGTGGGCCGAGGAGTAGTGCTCCGGATCCGGCCAGCCGGTGGAGTTCATGAAGTGGCTGTTGGTCAGGCCGAGACGCTGGCCATGGCTGTTCATCATGTCGGCGAAGGCCTCTTCGCTGCCGGCGATATGCTCGGCGATGGCCACGCTGGCGTCGTTGCCGGACTGGATGATGATGCCGTGCAGCAGGTCGTCGACCGAGACTTCCTTGCCCACCTCGATGAACATCTTCGAGCCGCCCATGCGCCAGGCCTTCTCGCTGATGCGCACCAGGTCGCTTTCCTTGATCTGGCCGCGATTGATCTCCAGGGTGGCGATATAGGCGGTCATCAGCTTGGTCAGGCTGGCCGGCGGCAGGCGCTGATCGCCATTGTTCTCCACCAGCACGTTGCCGCTGGCGGCGTCCATCAGCACATAGGAGGTCGCCGCCAGTTGCGGCGGCGCCGGGATCACCTGCTGCTGGCTGGCCCAGGCGAGCGGCGCGGCCAGTAGGGTCAGGAACAGGGAAGCACGTTGCGCGAAGCTGGTGATATTCATCCGTCTCTCGAAAGTCGTTGCATGGGTGTTGAATGGCCCCGCAGGGCCTGCGCTCGATCCGCCGCAAGCGGCGGACCTGGGGTTAGTCCGGCAAATGCCGGTTAAGTGCCATCAATCGGCACGCACCAGGGTCGGCTGACCCAGGTTGGCCAGGCGCACGCTGCTCTGCAGCTGCTCAGCCTCGCCCTGGCTGCCGATCGGGCCCAGGCGTACGCGATGGAGAATCTGCTGGTCGCGCACCACTGAGCTGATGAACACCGGGGCACTCACCGTCTGGCTCAGCTTGGCCTTGAGCAGCTCCGCAGCGTCCGGATTGGCGAAGGCTGCCACCTGGAGATACAGGCCAGAGGCTGCGAGTGAATCGTTTTTTTTTGCGTCGATCTGCACCGGCAGCACGGCCGCGGCGTGCTGCGCCGGCGGCGGCGAATACTGCTCGAGCACCTGCGGCAGCGGCTGGGCCACGGGCTGCGCCACGGCGGCCTTGGCCGGCTGGCTGCCCGCCAGCACCAGCGGCACCGGACGGCCCTGCTGCGCCCACCACTCGTGCGGGTCGATGCCCTCGACCTTGACCCGCGCGGTGCCCTTCTCGGCATAGCCGAGCTTCTTCGCCGCGGCGAAGGACAGGTCGATGATGCGGTCGGAGTAGAACGGCCCGCGGTCGTTGACCCGCAGGATCACCGTCTTGCCGTTCTCCAGGTTGGTCACCCGCACGTAGCTCGGCAGCGGCAGGGTCTTGTGCGCCGCGGTCATGCCGTACAGGTCGTAGGTCTCGCCGTTGGCGGTGGCCTGGCCGTGGAACTTGGTGCCGTACCAGGAGGCCGGGCCCACCGCCTGGTAGCGACGGGCGTCCTGGATCGGGTAGTACTGCTGGCCGAACACCACGTAGGGGCTGGCCTTGACCGGCCCGTAGTGCGGCATGGGGATGGCGTCGGGAATCCGCGACACGTCGACGTCCCACCAGGGCGCGCCGTCCTTGTGCGGGCGGTTGAAGTCGCCCGGTCCGGAAATCCCCGCCGGCGCGCTGGGCGTCGCCACGGTTTGCGGCGCCCGCTTCGACGAACAGCTCGCCAGCAGCAGCGCGGCGGCCACGCAGACGGCCAGCGGCAGCAGTTTGCAGCTGTTCATCGCTGCCCCCGCGCGTCGACCAAGAGTTCGGCAAGCTGGTTGACCGCCATGGCGTACATCACGCTGCGGTTGTAACGGGTGATGGTGTAGAAGTTGGGCAGGCCGAACCAGTATTCGTCGCCCTCGGCGCCTTCCAGGCGGAACGCGGTCACCGGCAAGTCGTCGGCCAGCGGATCCTGCGCCTGCCAGCCCAGTGCGCGCAGCTCGGCGACCGTCTTCACCGGGTCCAGGCCCTGGGTCAGACCCTCGTCGACGCGCGCGCCGCTGACCTGGACGCGACTGGCCACCTGGCCGCCGGCCTGCCAGCCGTGGCGCTTGAAGTAGCTGGCGACGCTGCCGATGGCATCGGTGGGGTTGCTCCAGATATTGATATGGCCGTCGCCATCGAAATCCACCGCGTAGGCGCGGAAGCTGCTCGGCATGAACTGCGGCAGGCCCATGGCGCCGGCGTAGGAGCCCTTGAGGCTGATCGGGTCGACCTGCTCCTCGCGGGTCAGCATGAGGAATTCACGCAGCTCCTTGCGGAAGAAGGGCGCGCGCGGCGGGTAGTCGAAGGCCAGAGTGGACAGCGCGTCCATCACCCGCCAGCTGCCGGTGTTGCCGCCGTAGAAGGTCTCCACGCCGATGATGGCGACGATGAACTGCGCCGGCACACCGTATTCGGCCTCGGCCTTGTCCAGCGCGGCCTGGTGCTGGCGCCAGAAGTCGACGCCCTGGGCGATGCGCTTGTCGGTGATAAAGATCGGCCGGTAGTCCTTCCACGGCTTGACCTTCTCCGCCGGGCGCGAGATGGCGTCGAGAATCGCCTGCTTGCGCTCCACCTCGGCGAACAGACCGAGCAGTTGCTCGCTGGCGAAACCGTAGTCGCGGGTCATTTCCTCGACGAACTCGGCCACCTGCGGCGAGCCGTCGTAATCGGCGGCCAGTGCCTGGGCGCCGGATACCCCCGCCAGGCCGATCCCCAAAAGCGTTCGAGCTGCCCAGCCGCGCAGTAGATGCATTGAATTCATTACCCCAATCAAACCTGTGCGATCCACTTTCTATGGGTGTGGATCGCCATCAAGACCCCAAAACCTGACAGTAGCGTCACCAGATGGGTTCCGCCGTAACTAATGAACGGCAGCGGCACCCCCACCACCGGCAACAGGCCGCTGACCATGCCGATGTTGACGAACACATATACGAAGAAGGTCATGGTCAGCGCGCCCGCCAGCAGCTTGCCGAACAGCGTCTGCGCCTGGGCGGTGATCACCAGGCCGCGCGCGATCAGCAGCAGGTACAGCAGCAGCAGCAGGCAGACGCCGACCAGGCCGAACTCTTCGGCGAGCACGGCAATGATAAAGTCCGTATGGCTTTCCGGCAAAAAATCCAGGTGCGACTGGGTGCCCAGCAGCCAGCCCTTGCCCAGCACGCCGCCGGAGCCGATGGCCGCCTTGGACTGGATGATGTTCCAGCCCGAGCCCAGCGGATCGCTCTCCGGGTTGAGGAAGGTCAGCACGCGGCGCTTCTGATAGTCGTGCATGACGAAGTACCACATGCCCACCGCGATCGGCACCACCGCCGCCACCGCGCCGACGATCCAGCGCCACTGCAGACCGGCCATGAACACCACGAAGGCGCCCGAGGCGAGGATCAGCAGCGAGGTGCCCAGGTCCGGCTGCTTGAGGATCAGCACGAAGGGCACGCCGATCATCGCCAGGCAGACGAGCACGTGCTTGGGCCGCGGCGGCAGGCTGCGCTTGGCCAGGTACCAGGCGACCGTCATCGGCATGATGATCTTGAGGATTTCCGAGGGCTGGAAGCGGATCACCCCGGGAATGTTGATCCAGCGCGTGGCGCCCATGGCGGTGTGGCCCATCACCTCGACCACCACCAGCAGGCCGACGCCGCCCAGGTAGGCCAGCGGCACCCAGCGCGCCATGAAGCGCGGATCGAACTGGGCGATCACCAGCATGCCGGCCAGGCCGATGCCGAACGAGGTGGCCTGCTTGAGCAGCAGGTCGACGTTCTTGCCGCTGGCCGAATAGAGGATGAACAGGCTGCCGGCGCCGAGGATCAGCAACAGCAGCAGCAGCCAGCCGTCGATATGCAGGCGCTGCAACAGGCCGGCCCGGCGGCGCAGCACGTCCTCGTCGGACAGGGTACGGTCGAAATTGCTCATCATCGTTGACTGACCTCGGCGCTCTGCGCCGGTGCGTATTCGGCCTTGAGCTGGCCCCCGTCGTCCAGCAGCCAGGCGTCCATCACCTGCTTGACCACCGGCGCCGCTACGCCGGAACCGGACTCGCCGTTCTCCACCATCACTGCCACGGCGATCTGCGGGTTCTGCGCCGGGGCGAAGGCGACGAACAGGGCGTGGTCGCGGTGGCGTTCCTGCAGCTTCTCGCGGTCGTACTTCTCGCCCTGCTTGATCGCCACCACCTGGGCCGTGCCGCTCTTGCCGGCGATGCGGTAGACCGAGCTGTCGCCGACCTTGCGCGCGGTGCCGCGGGCGCCGTGCAGCACCTGCTCCATGCCGCGGATGCCATAGTCCCAGAACTTCGCGTCGCGCAGGACGATGTCCGGCAGCGGGTTGGAATCGACCGGCAGCGCGCCGTCGATGCTCTTGGCCAGGTGCGGGCGAATCCACTTGCCGCGGGTGGCCATCAGCGCGGTGGCCTGGGCCAGCTGCAGCGGCGTGGTCTGCATGTAGCCCTGGCCGATGCCGAGGATCAGCGTCTCGCCCGGGTACCAGGGCTGGCGGTAGCGCGCGCGCTTCCAGTCGCGCGACGGCATCAGCCCGGCGGTTTCCTCGAACATGTCCAGCGCCACGCGCTGGCCCAGGCCGAAGCGGCTCATATAGGCATGCATGCGGTCGACGCCCATCTTGTGCGCCAGGTCGTAGAAGTAGGTGTCGTTGGAGCGGGCGATGGCCAGTTCCAGGTCGACCCAGCCGTCGCCGCTGCGGTTCCAGTTGCGGTACTTGTGGCTGTGATTGGGCAACTGGTAGAAGCCCGGGTCGAATACCCGCGAGGTGGGCGTGACCACCCCGGCATCGAGGCCGGCCACCGCCACCATCGGCTTGATGGTCGAACCCGGCGGGTAGAGGCCGCGCAGCACGCGGTTGTACAGCGGCTGGTCGATGGAGTCGCGCAGCTCGCCATAGGCCTTGAAGCTGATGCCGGTGACGAAGGGGTTGGGGTCGAAGCTGGGCTGGCTGACCATCGCCAGCACCTCGCCGGTCTGCGGCTGGATCGCCACCACCGCGCCGCGGCGCCCGCCCAGGGCGTGCTCGGCCGCCTCCTGCAGGCGCACGTCGAGGCTCAGCACTATGTCCTTGCCCGGCTTCGGGTCGATGCGGTTGAGCACCCGCAGCACGCGGCCGCGGGCGTTGGTCTCGACTTCCTCGTAACCCACCTCGCCGTGCAGCTCGTCCTCGTAGAACCGTTCGATGCCGGTCTTGCCAATATGGTGGGTGCCGGCATAGTCGGTGGGGTCGAGGCGCTTGAGCTCCTGTTCGTTGATCCGCCCGACATAGCCCACCGAATGGGCGAAATGCTCGCGCTGCGGGTAGTGGCGTACCAGTTGCGCCGCCACCTCGACGCCGGGCAGGCGGAACTGGTTGACCGCGATGCGGGCGATCTGCTCCTCGGACAGCTCGAACAGGATCGGCACCGGCTCGAACGGCCGCCGCCCCTGGCGCACGCGCTTCTCGAAGAGGGCGCGCTCGTCCGCCGACAGCTCCAGCACCTCGACCACCACGTCCAGCACCTGCTGCCAGTCGCCGGCGCGCTCGCGGGTCACGGTGAGGCTGAAGCTGGGGCGGTTGTCGGCGATGATCACGCCGTTGCGGTCGAAGATCAGCCCGCGGGTCGGCGGAATCGGCTGCACATGGATGCGGTTGTTCTCCGCCAGGGTGGTGTGATGCTCGTACTGCACCACCTGCAGGTAGTACATGCGCGCCACCAGCACGGCGCTCAGCAGCAGGATCGCGACGCCGCCGACCAGCACGCGCCGACGCACCTGGCGGGCGTCCTTTTCGTGATCCTTGAGGCGAATCGGCTGCGGCATCGTGGCTTACTTGGTCACTTGTGGTACGGATGGCCGGACAGCACGGTCCAGGCCCGGTAGATCTGTTCGCCGAGCAGGATGCGCACCAGCGGGTGCGGCAGGGTCAGCGGCGACAGCGACCAGCGCTGCTCGCTGCGCGCGCAGACCTCCGGCGCCAGCCCTTCCGGGCCGCCGACCATGAGGTTGACGGTGCGCGCATCCAGGCGCCAGCGGTCCAGCTCGGCGGCCAACTGCTCGGTGCTCCACGGCTTGCCATGGACCTCGAGGGTGACGATGCGTTCGCCCGGCTGCACCTTGCTCAGCATCGCCTCGCCCTCCTGACGGATCAGACGGGCGACGTCGGCGTTCTTGCCGCGCGTGTTCAGCGGGATTTCCACCAGCTCCAGCGGCAACTCGGCCGGCAGGCGCTTGACGTACTCCTGCCAGCCCTCCTCGACCCAGCGCGGCATGCGCGAGCCGACGGCGATCAGCTTGATCCGCACGGCTTGCGCTTACTCGGCCGAGTGCTGGGCGCGGCTCTGCTCGGCGCCCTGCCACAGGCGCTCGAGGTCGTAGAACTGACGCGCGGTGGGCAGCATCACGTGGACGACGATGTCGCCCAGGTCGAGCAGGGCCCATTCGCCGCTGTCCAGGCCTTCGCTGCCGATCGGGCGCACGCCGCGCTCCTTGACCTTTTCCAGGACGTTGTCCACCAGCGCCTTGACCTGACGGCTGGAGCTACCGCTGGCGATCACCATGAAATCGGTGATGCTGGTCTTGTCCTTGACGTCGATCACGGTGATGTCGCTCGCCTTGATCTCTTCCAGCGCCGCGACGGCGATCTTGACCAGCTCGTCGCTGGGCATGCTGTGCTTCTTCATAAATGACTCGTTTGCCTCGTGTAATGGGACGCCTGCGCACATGCGCGACGCTTCAAGCATGCGGCGCAGAATACAAACCCTGCGCCTGGATATAGGCCAGTACCGCATCCGGCAGCAGAAAACGCGCCGATTTGCCGGCCGCCAGCAACTGGCGAATCTGCGTGGCCGACACCGCCAGCGGGGTCTGCCAGATGAAACTGATCTGCCCGCCCGGCCCCTGCAGGCTCAGCGGGTCGCTGACGCTGCGCGCCGCCAGCAGGTCGCGCAGCGCCTCCGGCGCCTCGCTGTCGGCATCCGGCCGCTGCAGCACCAGCAGGTGGCAGTGGTCGAGCAACTCCTGCCAACGGTGCCAGCTCGGCAGGCCGCAGAAGGCGTCCCAGCCGAGCAGGAGAAACAGCTGGTCGTGCGCGGCCAGCTCGCCACGCAGCGACTCCAGGGTGTCCACCGTGTACGACGGCTTGTCGCGCTTCAGCTCGCGGTCATCGACCTTGAGCCGCGGCTCGCCGGCCACCGCCAGCTCGACCATGGCCAGACGCTGCTCGGCGCTCACCTGCGGCGCCTGGCGATGCGGCGGGCGCGCGCTGGGCACCAGGCGCAACTCGTCCAGGCCCATGAACTCGGTCACCTCCAGCGCCGCGCGCAGGTGACCGATATGCACCGGATTGAAGGTGCCGCCGAGCAGGCCGATGCGTCGGGCGGCGCTGCCCCGGGCGTCGTCAGGCTTGGCCATCAGGTGCGAATATGTCCGTCGCCGAAGACCACGTACTTCTCGCTGGTCAGGCCCTCCAGGCCGACCGGACCGCGGGCGTGCAGCTTGTCGGTGGAGATGCCGATCTCCGCGCCCAGGCCGTACTCGAAACCATCGGCGAAACGGGTCGAAGCGTTGACCATCACCGAGGCGGAGTCCACCTCGGTGAGAAAACGCCGCGCATCGCTGAAGTTCTCGGTGATGATGGCGTCGGTATGCTGCGAGCCATAGTGGTTGATGTGCTCGATGGCCGCCTCCAGCGAATCGACGACGCGAATCGCCAGGATCGGCGCGTTGTACTCGGCGAACCAGTCGTCCTCGCTGGCCACCAGCACGTCGCTGCCGAGCAGCTCGCGGGTGGCTGCGTCGCCACGCAGCTCGACGCCCTTGTCGCGGTAGATGGCGGCCAGCGGCGGCAGCACGCGGGCGGCGATATCCTTGTGCACCAGCAGGGTTTCCATGGCGTTGCACGGCGAATAGCGCTGGGTCTTGGCGTTGTCGCAGACGCGAATGGCCTTGTCGAGATCGGCAGCCACATCGACATAGACGTGACAGACGCCGTCCAGATGCTTGATCACCGGCACCTTGGCATCACGACTGATGCGCTCGATCAGGCCCTTGCCGCCGCGCGGCACGATCACGTCGACGAATTCCGGCATGGCGATCAGCTCGCCCACCGCGGCGCGGTCGGTGGTTTCCACCACCTGCACGCAGGCGGCCGGCAGACCGGACTCGGCCAGGCCCTGCTGGATGCAGGCGGCGATGGCACGGTTGGAGTGGATCGCCTCCGAGCCGCCACGCAGGATGGTGGCATTGCCGGACTTCAGGCACAGGCTGGCGGCGTCGATGGTCACATTGGGCCGCGACTCGTAGATGATGCCGATCACCCCCAGCGGTACGCGCATCTTGCCGACCTGGATGCCGGACGGCAGGTAGCGCATGTCACGGATCTCGCCGATCGGGTCGGGCAGGGTCGCGACCTGGCGCAGGCCTTCGATCATGCCGTCGATCACCGCCGGCGTCAGCGCCAGGCGGTCGAGCATGGCCGGCTCCAGGCCACTGGCGCGGCCGGCGGCCAGGTCCAGTTCGTTGGCGGCGGAAAGCTCGGCGCGGGCGGCGTCGAGGGCGGCGGCGGCGGCCTGCAGGGCGCGGTTCTTCTGCGCGGTGCTGGCCCGGGCGAGCACCCGCGAAGCCTGGCGGGCGGCCTGGCCCAGGCGGGTCATGTAAGCGTGCACGGACTCGGTCATGGCGGCGGAGGTCTGGCAGTTGAAAAAAGGGGCTGATTATAGCGGGCTCGCGAGGCCGCGCCCAGCGGCGTCCGGTAAGCGGTAGACAAGCCGTTCGCCCGGCCCCCTCGGTAACGCCGCCAGGCCCCTGGCAGCGGGCCTGGCGGTGCGACGGTGACACCCGCCGGCACAGGCCGCCCGAAGGTTGGGTAAACAAAAACCGGCGCAATGTTTACCTTCAAGCTCAGGTTTTGTCCGACAAGATCGCGCCGGCGCAGTGTGCCGCCCGCTTGAGAACAAGAAAAATCGCCGGAGTGCATACCATGCGTTACCGCACCGACTACAGCGCCGCCCTGCTCGCCAGCCCGCCGGCGATCCTGGCCATCGGCGACTGGCGCCTGCACTACCAGGCCTATTCGAGCCGCGAGCAGGACACCCGCGCGCCGGTGCTGCTGCTCGGCGGTGCCTTCCAGAGCTTTCGCTCCTTCGCCGCCGAGGTCGACGAGCTGCTCGCCGCCCACCCGGTGATCCTGCTCGACCTGCCCAGCCAGGGCGGCAACCTGCAGCTGGCGCCGGAGCTCGGTCTGGAGCAGCTGGCCGACCTGATCGCCGCCTTCGCCGAACAGCTGCAGCTGCCGCCGCTGATGCCCATCGGCCTGTCCTACGGTTCGGCGCTGGCCGCACTGTTCGCCGCGCGCCATCCGCAGCGCTGCGCGCGCCTGCTGTTGGCCGGCATCACCGCCTTCGGTCGGCCTGGCGCACGGCTGCTGCTGGAAGAGGGTCTGGCCCTGCTCGACGAGGGCCGCGCCGGCGAATTCGCCCAGGGCGCGCTGACCGGCCTGCTCAACCCGCTGCACCTGGACGACACCGGCATCGCGCCGGTATTTCGCAAGGCCCTGCTGCGGCAGATCCAGCGCCTGAGCCCGGCCGAGGTCGAGCGCTACCGGCAGAACAGCCGGCGCCTGCTGGCCTTCCAGGGCTTTGCCCGCCACCCGCAGTGCCCGACCCTGGTGCTGGCCGGCGAGCACGACCATTTCACCCAACCCTGGGAGCACGCCTACTTCGCCGCGGCCTGCGCCCAGGGCGAATGCGCCCTGGTGCACCAGGCCGACCACCTCGCCCAGTTCGAACGGCGCGAGGCCTGCGCCGCGCTCTATCGCCCCTTCCTCGGCGAGCGCCCGCTGCCGGCCCGCAGCCCGGGCAGCACGCGGTTGCCGCGCGAGCGGCTGCTGAGCCTGGACAAGCGCTGCGAACCGCGCCTGGCGCCGCGCCAGCGCCAGGCCGTGCTGCGCCATGCCGACGGTCTGCGCTGGCCGGTGGAGCTGAGCGAGCTGGGCTTCTTCGGCGGCCTGCTGCAGGCCGACCTGCCGCCCGAGCTGCCCGGCCGCGGCTGGCAGCTGCTGGCCGGCGAACTGCCGGCGCAGCCGCTGTTGCCGCTGCGCCGCGACGCCCGGGGTCTGGCCTTCGTCTTCCCGCACACCGATGCCGCGGCCAGCCAGACGCTGGCCGCGCTGATCCACCCCGCTCCGCTGCCGGCAGCCGCCTGCGCCTAGCCCGGATGCAATCCGGGCTAGGTAAGACCCTCGGGTCGCCCTACACCTGCGCCTGAATCACCCGCACCAGCCCGGGCACCCGCGCCGGCGGCAGGCCGAGGCTGAGCGTATCGGCGCTGGGGTCGAAGACCTGCACCGTGGCGAAACCGCAGCGCTGGAAGCCCGCCACTATCTCGCCGTGATCGCGGTAATGCAGCGGGTAGCTGCCGCGGGTCAGCCGGCCGATCAGCTCGACGCCCCAGCGCAGCTGGCGATAGCGCGGATGCTCGCGCAGGTCCGGGTACAGCTCGGTCAGGTAGGTGGCGCCGGCGAAACCGCGCAGCTCAGTGGCCAGGCGGCTCCAGAAGCCTTCGATCAGCGCCAGCGGGAAGTAGTTGACCAGCCCTTCGGTGATCACCAGCACCGGCTGCCGGCGATCCAGCTCGGCGAACAGCGCGGCCAGGCTGTGACGGCCCTGCTCGGCGAGGATATCCACCGCGCGCACCTGGTGCTCGCCACCCAGCCAGCCCTCGCCGTGCAGCAGCAGGCGCTTGCGCGCGGCCATGGCCGGCAGATCCGCCTCGACATAACGCAGCTGCGGATAACGCGCGCAGAAGCGCCGGCCGCGCGGCGACAGGCCGCAGGCGATTTCCACCACCTGGCGCACGCCGCCCTGCTCGATGGCGGCGGTGAGCTGCGCATCGATCTGCAGGTGGCGCTGCAGCAGGAAGGCCTCGATATCCAGGCCGAAGCCGACCCGTGCGCCCCAGGTGACGGGCCACAGCAGCTTGTGCACGAAACGGCCGAAGGCAGTGACGAAGGCCGGCTCGGCCAGGCGGTGGCGGTACCAGACGTAACCGGTGTAGTGCGCGGACGGGCTGATATGGGCGCTGCTGGCACGGCTGCGTTCAGGCATTTTTAAGGCTCTTATTGTTATGCTCGCGGCCCAGCCTAAGCCGCCGCGAGCCCCTACGACAGCCCATGCCCACCGAACCCACCCTTAGTTTGCCCTGGCCGCAGGCCCGCCCGCTGGCCGACGCCTTCTTCGACCGCGATGCCCAGCTGGTGGCGCGCGAGCTGCTCGGCAAGGTGATCCGCCACCGCGTCGGCGCGCTCTGGCTCAGCGCACGGATCATCGAGACCGAGGCCTATTACCTGGTCGACAAGGGCAGCCACGCCTCGCTCGGCTACACCGAGAAACGCAAGGCGCTGTTCGCAGATGGCGGGCACATCTACATGTATTACGCGCGCGGCGGCGACTCGTTGAACTTCAGCGCCCATGGGCCGGGCAACGCGGTGCTGATCAAATCCGCGCAGCCCTGGCTGGATGCCGTCAGCGGAGAACCCGCGCTGGCGGCGATGCAGCGCAACAACCCGGCCAGCGACGGCTCGCCGCGCCCGCCGCAGCGTCTGTGCGCCGGCCAAACCCTGCTGTGCAAGGCACTGGGCCTCAAGGTGGCGGACTGGGACGCGCGCCGCTTCGACCCGCAGCGCCTGTTCGTCGAGGATGTCGGCGAGCGGCCGCAGCGCATCGTGCAGTGCGCGCGCCTGGGCATCCCCCAGGGCCGCGACGAACACCTGCCCTACCGCTTCGTCGATGCCGCCTTCGCCCGCCACTGCACGCGCAACCCGCTGCGCCGCGGCCAGGTCGAAGGCCAGGATTACCGCCTGTTGCCGAACGCAGGAGACGCGCCATGAGCGCCTGGCTGGAACACCTCACCGACTGGCTGGGCGGCAACCCCGAGTGGCTGGGACTGGCCATATTCCTCATCGCCCTGTTCGAGTGCCTGGCCCTGGTCGGCATCCTCCTGCCCGGCGTGCTGCTGCTGTTCAGCGTCGCCCTGCTGGCCGGCAGCGGCGTGCTGACGCTGTGGCAGACCCTGCTGCTGGCCTATGCCGGCGGCCTGTGCGGCGACCTGCTGTCGTACAGCCTCGGCCGCCGCTTCAAAGAGGACATCCCACGCCTGCCGCTGCTGCGCCGCCACCCGGAGTGGGTGCTGCGCGCCGAGCTGTATTTCCAGCGCTACGGCATGGCCAGCCTGCTGGTGGGGCGCTTTATCGGCCCGTTGCGCCCGATGCTGCCGCTGGCCGCCGGCATGCTCGGCATGCCGCTGCCGCGTTTTATCGCCATCAGCCTGCTGGCCGCCGCCGGCTGGGCGGTGGCCTACCTGCTGCCCGGCTGGGCCACCGGCGCCGCGCTGCGCCTGCCGATGGCCGAGGGCTTCTGGAGCGAGGCGGCGATTCTGCTGGCCGGCATCGGCCTGATCCTGCTGCTGACGGTGCAGGCCAGCCTGGCGGAGAAGCGCTCCGCCTGCCTGCTCGGCGGCGGCCTGAGCCTGCTCCTGCTGCTGGCCCTGATGCTCGGCTGGCCGCACCTGGACGCCCTCGACCAGGGCCTGATGACCCTGGTGCAGGAGCAGCGCCAGGCCCATCTGGACGCGACCATGGTGCTGCTCACCCGGCTCGGCGACCTGCGCACCCAGCTGGCCGCCGCCATCCTGCTGTGCGGCCTGCTGCTGCTCGCCCGGCAGTGGCGGCCGGCACTGTTCGCCGGCGCCACCCTGCTGTGCACCGCGCTGGCCAACGGCGCGCTGAAGAACGGCTTCGCCCGCGCCCGTCCGGACATCCTCAGCGAACCGCTGACCAGCTTCAGTTTCCCCAGCGGGCACAGCTCGGCGGCCTTCGCCTTCTTCCTGGTGCTCGGCGTGCTGGCCGGCCGCGGCCAGGGCGCGCGGCTGCGCCTGGCCTGGCTGCTGCTGGCCAGCCTGCCGGCGCTGGCCATCGCCCTGTCGCGGGTCTACCTCGGCGTGCACTGGCCCAGCGACATCATCGCCGGCGCCCTGCTGGCCTGCGCCGTGTGCGGCCTGAGCCTGGCCGCCAGCCAGCGCCGGCAGACGCTGACGGCGCTACCGGCGCGGCTCTGGTGGCTGCTGCTGCCGGCCTGCCTGGCGCTGCTCGGCGGCATGGCCACCTGGCACCTGTCCGCCGCCGTGCTGCGCTACAGCTACTAGAGAGGCCGCTACAGGCGGAACTTGCCCATCTGCCCGGCCAGGTCGTCGGCCAGGCGGCTGAGGGTCTGGCAGTCCTCGCGGCAGGCGCGCACCTCGCCGGCGGTGGCGTGGGCCAGGTCGGCGATGCCCTGCACGTTGCGGTTGATCTCCTCGGTCACCGAACTCTGCTCCTCGGTGGCCGCCGCCACCTGGGTGTTCATGTCGCTGATCGCCTCCACCTGCGCAGTGATGGCGCCGAGCGACTGACCGGTGCGCTGGCTGGCCTCGACCCCGGTGCCGGTGGCTGCCTGGCCGGCGTGCATCGAGCTGACCGCGGCCTCGGCGCCGTGCTTGAGGCGCTGAATCATCTGCTGGATCTCGTCGGTGGAGGCCTGGGTGCGGCTGGCCAGGGTGCGCACCTCGTCGGCCACCACGGCGAAGCCGCGGCCCATCTCGCCGGCGCGCGCCGCCTCGATGGCGGCGTTCAGCGCCAGCAGGTTGGTCTGCTCGGAGATGCCGCGGATCACCGCCAGCACCTGGTCGATGGACGCCACCTGCTCGGCCAGCTCGGCCACCGCGCCGGCGGCGGTGCCGATATCGGCGGACATCTGCTCGATATGGCCGATGGACTGGCGCACCACCTGGCGCGCCTGCTGCGCCTCGTCGCGGGCGCTGTGCGAGGACTGCGCGGCGCTGCTGGCGTTGCGCGCGATCTCCTGCACGGTCAGGCCCATCTCGTGCACCGCGGTGGCCACCATGTCGGTCATTTCCTGCTGCTGGCCGGCACGCCCGGCGGTGTTCTCCACCACCTGGGCGACCTGGCCGACCGCGCCGCGCAGGCGCTCGCTGGTGGCCAGCACCTCGCCGATCAGCTCGCGCTGGCTGGCCAGGAAGCGGTTGAAGCCACGCGCCAGGTCGCCCAGCTCGTCGCCACGCGACTCGTCGAGACGCCGGGTCAGGTCGCCGCCGCCGCCACCGATTTCCACCAGCGCCTGGGTCACCTGGCGGATCGGCCGCACCAGGCCGCGCGCCAGCAGCACCACCAGACCGAGGAACAGCAGCGCCACGGCGACGCCGATCAGGCTGGTCAGCAGCAGCGCCTGGCGCGCCTCGGCGTAGATTTCCGCCTCCGGCACCTCGCTGACCAGCAGCCAGTCGAGGCTGGCGAACTTCTGCGCCACCGCCAGGAAGGCCTCGCCGTCGCGCTCGAAACGCACCGCACGGCCGTCGCCGAGCAGCACCTGGCGCGCCGCCTCGGCACCGAACAGCTGCTCCAGCTGGCCACTGCCGCTGAGCTCGGAGCGCGGATGCACCTTGACCCCGCCCTGGCCGTCGACCAGGAACACCTGGCCGCGCTCGCCGAAGCGGAACTCGCTGATCATCTTCGACATGTCCGCCAGGTCGTAGCCCAGGCCGGACACGCCAAGGGTCTTGCCGCCCTGCTTGATGCGCTGGTTGATGAACAGGGTCGGCTGGCGCGTGCCCTTGTCGATGTCGATTTCCAGCACCCGGTCGCGATCGCCGTCGACCAGGCGATAGAACCACTGGTTCTCCGCCTGGCTGCGGTCGAGGGTGCGCATCAGCCCCTCGCCGGTGGTGTAGTTGCCGCTGGCCAGGCCGACGATGGAGGTGGTCATGGCGTTCTGCTGGGCGCGCACGCCCTCCAGGTAGCGGGCGAACTCGTCGCGCCGCGCCTCGTCCTCGCCGGCCGCCAGCCAGTCCTGCACCAGGCTGTTCTCGGCGATCGAGGCGTTGGCGGTGATCGGCGCGGTGAGCACCCGCTCGAGGTCGTTGCGGATCGCCAGCACCCGCGCCGGCAAGGCCTCCTCTACCAGGTAGCGTTCGGTCAGGCGATCGACCACCGCCGAGTAGATGCCGACCACGATGAGGATGCTGGCCAGCAGGGCGGCGCCCATGCTGAGGATCAACTGCCACTGAATGCTGCGTTGCCAGAGGCGCATGGGGAGTCTCCCGCTTATTGTTGGAATCAGGACGAGCGACTGGATACAGAATTGTTCACAATTTGTAAATCCATGACCGCTGACCGGCGTATCGGCAACGCCGCGCCAAGCTTGATCGCCGCCCGGCGATTAGCCGACAGCCGCGCAGCGGGCGGCGCACCCTGCACTCCCCGTCGGGCTTCGCTGCGCTCAGCGCCAACCTACCAGCGTCAGCAGCGCCAGCAGGCCGCTGATGCTGAAGAAGGCCAGCACGGTGGCCGCCACCAGGGCCGCGGCGCAGCGCTCCTCGAGGCCGAAGCGCTGGCCGAGGATGGGGTAGATGCTCATCATCGGGGCGCTGGCGAACAGCAGCCCGGCCACCATCAGCTGCGGCTCCACCCCCGGCAGCAGGAGGAAGGCCGCCAGCAGCGCCAGCGGATGCAGGATCAGCTTGCCCAGCGCGGCCTGGGTCACGTCCGCCGCCATGCCGCGGGTCTTCAGGCCGTACAGGCTGCCGCCGATGACGAACAGCGCCACCGGCGCCGAGGCGCTGGCGAGCATGTCCACCACCTTGAGCGGCACGGCCGGCAGGCGGATCTGCAGCAGCGACAGCAGCAGGCCGACAGCGATAGCGATGATCAGCGGATTGCGCGCCAGGCGCAGACCGGTCTCGCGCAGCAGCGCCCAGCCGCCGTTGCCGCGCTGCGCGCCGGCTTCGGCCAGGGCGAGGGCCAGCGGGATCAGCAGCAGGTTCTCCACCAGCATGCCCAGGGCCATGGCCACCGCCGCGGTCTGGCCGAGCACCATCACCGCAATCGGGTAGCCGATAAAACCGCTGTTGGACACCGACATGCCCATGGCCAGGATGGCGCTGGCCGACTGGCCCTGCCCGCGCCACCAGCGCGCCACGGCGAAACCGGCGGCGAACAGGCTCAGCGAGGCCAGCGCGTAGGCGGTCAGATAAGGCCAGTTGAGCACCTCGTCGAGGCGCCGCTCGGTCAGCGCCTTGAGCAGCAGCGCCGGCAGGGCGAAGTTGATCACCAAGACGCCGAGGCCGCGCATCTGCTCGCGACTGAGCAGGCCGCCGCGCACCGAGAGAAAACCCAGGCCGATGAGGATGAAGATCGGCGCGGTGATCCCCAGCACCGTCAGCATGCCAGGCGCTCCGGGCGTTCCACGCGCAGCTGCGCCAGGCGCGAGCGGGTGCGCGCGAAGTCGAGGTGGCCGACGCCGGCGCACAGCGCCGCCAGGCTGGCCTCGCCCTGCAGCCAGAGCTCGATGCCGGCGTCGTAGGCGATATCGACGAAGTTGACCAGGCGCTGCTGCTCGTCCGCCGAGCAGCGCCCGAGCGGCGGCAATTCGCCGACGGCGATACGGGCGAAACGCCGGCACAGCTCCAGGTAGTCGGCGCTGGCCAGCGGCTGGCGGCACAGCGCGGCGAAGTCCAGCCACAGGCCGCGCTCGTCCGCCGCCCAGGCCGTCAGGCTACGCCGCCCCAGCGCCACCTGTTGCGCCGCCGCGCGCCAGCCCAGGCAGGCGCCGAACAGAGCGCCCGAGCCCTGCAGGTAACGCCCCCAATGCCGCGTGCTCAGCGGGCGGTAATCGGGGCCGTCGTCCAGGCGCAGCACCAGGCAATGGCGCTGCAGCAGCTCGGCGAAGGGCTGGAAACGGCTGTGGTAGAGCGGATTGGGGCAGAGTCCGGCGGGCGCGTAGTTGGAGCTCAGCAGCAGGATGCAGTCCAGGCTCAGCAGGTGCTGCAGCAGGCGCCCGAGGAGGATCGCATCGCCGATGTCGTGCACGTGGAACTCGTCGAGGTAGAACAGCTGCGTCTCGCTCGCCAGCGCCGCGGCCACCCGCCGCAGCGGATCGGCCTGCCCGCCGTGGGTCAGCGCACGTCGCTGCACCTCCTGCAGCAACGCGTGCACATGCAGGCGCCGCTTGGCTGCGACCGGCGCGGCCTGGAACAGGGCATCGAGCAGCAGGCTCTTGCCGCGCCCGACGCCGCCCCAGAGGTAGGCACCGGCGGCGGGCCGGCGCAGCCAGGCAGACGGCCGCAGGCGCGCCTGCAGCCAGTCGCCCAGGCGCGCCAGCATGCGCGTCTGGGCCTCGTCCAGTTGCAGGCCGCGCGCCTCGATCAGGCGAACGGCCTGCGCGGCCAGCTCAGAAGTCAAAGAACACGGTCTCGCCTTCGCCCTGGATGCGGATATCGAAGCGGTAGGCCGGCTTGCCGTCCACCTCGCAGCGCTTGGCGATCAGCGTCTCGCGGCGCTGCGGCTGCTCGATCAGGTTGAGCACCGGGTCCTTGGCGTTGGCCTCGGCCTCGTCCTCGAAATACAGCCGGGTGTTGAGGTGGATATTGATGCCGCGAGCGAATAGCGCGACGTTGACGTGCGGCGCCATCGCCACGCCGGCGGCGTTGCGCACCACGCCGGGCTTGACCGTGTAGGCGGTCCACTCGCTGCCGGCATCGAAGGTGGTGGCGGTACGACCGAAACCGTTGAACGCCTTGTTCTGGTCGTAAGCCTCGTCGTACTGGCCCTGGTGGTCGGCCTGCCACAGCTCGAGGAAGGCGTCGCGCACCAGGTGGCCGTTGCCGTCGTAGACGTGGCCGAGCAGCACGATGTGCTGGCCCGGCGCATCGGGCCCCGCCATCTGGTTCCAGATTTCCTGCTCGCGGGTCGGGTTGCCGGCCGCGGCCAGGGCCAGGCCGATGTGCACGTAGGGGCCGGCGGTTTGCGAGGGGGTTTCCGGCAGCAATTCAACAGGCATGGTCATCCTCCTCACTTGTTCTCGAAATGGGTTTGGCGCTGGCCGCGCAAGACAATGTCGAAACGGTACGCCAGGCAATCCATTGGATTGGCCGTGCTCATGTCGAGCTTGGCGATCAGCGTCTGCACCGCATCCGGGTTGGCGATGGACTTGACGATCGGGCACAGCGGGATCAGCGGATCGCCCTCGAAATACAGCTGGGTGATCAGCCGCGTGGCAATCGACGGGCCGTTGAGCGAGAAGTGGATATGCGCCGGGCGCCAGTCGTTGGGGCCATTGCGCCAGGGGTAGGGGCCGGGCTTGATGGTGCGGAAGATATAGCGACCTTCACTGTCGGTCAGGGCACGGCCGACACCGCCGAAGTTGGGGTCGAGCGGCGCCAGATAGCGGTCGTTCTTGTGCCGGTAGCGGCCACCGGCGTTGGCCTGCCACATTTCCACCAGGGTGTGCGGGATCGGCTTGCCGTACTGGTCCATCACCCGCCCGGAGACGATGATGCGCTCGCCGATGGGCAGGCCACCGTGGTTGAAGTTGAGCAGCAGGTCGTTGTCGTGCTCGCCGTACTCCAGGTGCGAGAAGTCCGGGCCGGTGGTCTCGGAGATCGACTGCGGGATGCTCACCAGCGCCTGGCGCGGCGAACGGGCGATGGAGGTCTTGTAATCGGGCGTCAGGGCTTTGGGGTGCCAGTTGCGGTCACGAATGACGAAACGGCGATTGTCCTCGGCAGGCATGGTGCGCTCCTGTTGTGGCTATTGTGGAGTCAGTGGCCACAGTGTCCGGCAAAGCGCACGCGGGGAATATTGAAAAGACGCCGCCCACCCATAACCAATAGGTTATGAAAACAGCCCCTCGCGGTAGGCCTCGGCCACCTCGCGCAGCGCCGCGCAGAACTGTTCGGCGGCCAGCGGCAAGGCCAGCGCGCCGTTGCGGCAGATGCCCACCGAACCGCCCGGCTCCTGCACGCCCAGCTGCAGCTCGACCAGCTCGCCACGCTGCACGTCCAGGCACACCGCGTCCTGCGGCGCCACCCACAGCGCATCGCCGGACAGCACGTAGCGCCGACTGAGCGCCGGCGACAGGGTCTCCAGGCGTTGCCGCGACGGCGTCACTCCGCACTGCACGAACAGGCTGTCGGCGTGCTTGCGGATGGTGGTGCCCGCCGTCGGCAGCACCAGCGGGTAATCGCCAAGCTGTCCCAGCGCGGCGGCGCCGGCAGCCAGCAGCGGATGACCGGGGCGCACCACCAGGCTCATGGATTCGCTGTACAGGTGCTCGAAGGTCAGGCCCTGGATGTCCGGGCTGTCGGTCATGCGCCCGACCACCAGGTCCAGCTCGCCGACGCGCAACTGGCCGAGCAGGTAGGCGCCCGGCCCGGTGGCGACGCTGACCACCAGCGCCGCCTGGCGCTCGTGCAGGCGCCGCACCACCTCGGGAATCAGCAGGCTCTCGACGGTGGACAGCACGCCGACGCGCACCTGGCCGGCCTCGTGCTCGCCGCCGCGCAGGCTGTTGACCCCGTCGCGCAGCGCCTGCACGCAGGGCCCGGCGTAGCGCATGAAGGCGACCCCGGCCGGGGTCAGGGTCACGCCACTCTTGCCGCGTTCGAACAGGCTAGCGGCGAGGATCTCCTCCAGCTCCTTGAGCGTCTTGGAAATCGCCGGCTGGCTCACCGCCAGGGCATCGGCGGCCTTGGCGAAGCTGCGCTGACGGGCGATCTCGAGAAAGCACAGCAGGTGACGGAATTTGATGCGGGTGTCGATGTTCATCGCGGGCACCGAAGTGGAATGGGCCGATCATGCCGCAAAGCGCCGCCGCCGCCCAAGCGCTGCGGGAAACGAGGCGGCATGGCTCCTGCATAAATTGCTAGCAATATTTCATTGTTCGCTAGCCAGGAGCCTCCCATGTTGGCCGAATCCACCCGCGGCGTGATCTGCACCCCCCACCCCGCCGCCACCCGCAGCGGCCTGGCCATGCTCGATGCCGGCGGCAGCGCCATCGACGCCATGCTCGCCGCCAGCGCCACCCTGGCCGCCGTCTACCCGCACATGACCGGCATCGGCGGCGATGCCCTGTGGCTGCTCCATGACCGCGAAGTGCGCACCATTGTGGGGATCGGCCAGGCCGGCCAGCGTCTGCCGGCAGGCGGCAGCATCGGCCTGCGCGGCCCCAGCGCCCTGGCCACCACCGCCGGCGCCATCGCCAGCTGGCAGCTGGCCGCCGATATCAGCCGCCAGCAATGGGGCTCGCGCCTGGGCTGGGCGGATCTGTTCGAGCAGGCCATCCATCATGCCGAACACGGCCACCCGGTCTCCGACTCGCAACTGTTCTGGCAGGACTATCGCCGCGAGCTGATCGAACAGCTGCCGGACCTCCACCCGCTGTGCAAGACCGCCGAAGGCCACTGGCTTGCCCCCGGCGACACCCTGCGCCAGCCGCGCCTGGCCGACAGCCTGCGCCACCTGGCGCGCAAGGGGCTCGACGAGTTCTACCGCGGCGAGCTGGCGCAGGCCTTCAGCGAAGCCTTCCAGGCGCATGACTGCGGCCTAAGCGGCGAGGACCTGGCCGCCACCCGCGCCGAACTGGCCGCGCCGATCAGCATCCGCTACCGCCAGGGCACCCTCTACAACGTCGCCCCGCCCTGCCAGGGCCTGTATACCCTGCAGGCCATGCTGGCGCTGCGCAGCCGAGCGCTGGGCGACTGCGGCAACGGCAGCGCGCGCTATTACCACTGGCTGGTGGAGGCGATCAAACAGGGCCTGCTGCGCCGCAACGCCGAACTGT
>MTEU01004869.1_pt1 | contig 29412 bp, 27 predicted proteins | sample 1042701 | NCBI WGS metagenome assembly MTEU01 (sample SAMN06185813, study PRJNA358809) | soil metagenome | isolation source: naturally attenuated soil | place: India | collected 2015-05-23
CCGTAGCTGGGTCGATCCCCGCATGCGCGGGGCAACCCCCTGTTCCAGCAGGCGGCGGGCTGCGTCTACCGGTCGATCCCCGCATGCGCGGGGCAACCTGCTGGGCGATCACGATTGCTTCCTGCTGGATCGGTCGATCCCCGCATGCGCGGGGCAACCAGGATAAGCGGGAGGGTCGCTCATGATCCTGGAGGTCGATCCCCGCATGCGCGGGGCAACCGCATCGATGGCCAGCTGGGCTTCGCCCGTTACGGGTCGATCCCCGCATGCGCGGGGCAACCGCCCAGGAGCTATCAGGATTACGCTAGGATACGGGTCGATCCCCGCATGCGCGGGGCAACCGGCGGAGTAGATCTGGAACAGAGTGCAGCCTTCGGTCGATCCCCGCATGCGCGGGGCAACCTCTTCAACATAACATATTGTTTGTTCTCTTGTTAAAGAGCTGGGCTAGCTTCAACTCCGCCTAGCAAGAACAATGCCATCAATTTCCACGAGGTCTATAGGAGGAATTCCAAGAGTACTGACTGCCTGTCCAGCAGGTACGCTACTTTCCGCCCATACCATAATGATCGAAGCATCTTTCTCGTAAGGCCACCAATCCTCGAGTACCGACCATATTCGCTCACGCACAGCAACCGACAGGCGTGGAGCACTGTAAACGCCAGCGGAAAGCTCCAGCATGGAAGAAGCTAGAAAACCACGTGTGCGATCGCTCACATTACGTGTCACGACCATCGTCATGGGCATCGAGCAGCTCCTTGATCTGGTCGATCATCTTCGATATCAACTTCCGCTTGCGAAACTCTGCCGCTGCGTCGTAGCGCAGGGTTCGCTCAATGCTGAGGGTTGGATCATTCAGTACTTTGCGCGCGGTCTGGAAGGCCAGCGGAATGGTGATGTCTGCCCGGTAGAGATCAGCAATATCCAAAGTGAAGGCGTTGCTCGAGTCTGCATGGATGAAACCAAGAGGAGGCAAAGCGCCTGTTGCTGCCACAGCAATGTCGGCAGCAGACTCTACAAAGGTCGCAGCGTGATTGATCGCCTGATTGGGGACGTCGGCAGCTGTCGGTCTCGACCTGTCGTATCGACGACCTTTCCAAGGAATACCGAATTTTTCTGCCTCAACGCGATACATCTCCTTGACGCGGCCGCCTTCGATGCCTCGAAGAACGGTAATATCCCGATGCGGCAGTACGCGCCCAAAGCGAAACGCATACATTCGGCGGGCCATGTCCAAGCGAGTCGTCTCATTCGCCCATAAGGTTGCATGTCGGCGAGCAGTTGCTGAGCGCCCCTGCCCCATTGGCGGGGCTGTGTAATACTTGGTGCCGCCCGCTCCGATAGCAGCAAGTAGAGTGCCATGCCGGGCCAAGAGACGCAGCACGTCGTGCGTAATGCTGCAACCTGGACCGAGCAGAATCATGGACAGCCCCTGGTAGGGTATGGCGTAGTCTCCGGCCGAGAGATCCTCCGACCCGGAGCAGACGAACCGCAGCGTGCCGTCCTCAACGGACAAGCGACCACGCGAGAGCCATAACAGGCCGTGCCGGTCCGCATGCGGAATCCGGGCGCCGGACAAGCCCAAGCGCCCAGGCAGAAAGCCGCTACGACCGCTCATGCCGGACTCAGCAGCAGCATGCCGAAGCCAAAGGCCCGATGGCGGCCTACGCCTCTTTGCAGCAGGGAACGAAATGCATCACCATCCTGCACGGTCAACTGGCCGCTGAGCAGCGCATCGGGGCGCATGACGCGCCGTCCACGCCGCCCTGACTCCCCCGCCAACCTCCCCTGACGCCAAGTGGATGCGAGCCGAAATGCCTTGAGCCGGAACGCTGTGGCCTCAAGACTGGCGGAGCCGTTTAACCTGCCGGAGAGCCAGTCCCGATAAACTTCCGCCCGGCCGGCCGCGGCCGGCGCGCCGCCTTCAGGAAGCTGCGCAAGAAAGGCGTCACGCTCGCCCAGCTTGCCGCGGACGACGGGGCAGGCGCGGACCTCGAAGCCCAAGGTCTGACCCGGCCGCCAGACAATATTCCCCATCGACTTGGAGGCGGCGCTGTCCCAGTCGCAGACCGACGCAGCGAGCGGAGTGGCGAACTGCCACGCGCGCTCCCGAAGCGCATCGGCATCCGCCGGCCCATAGCCCAGCAGTCGCAACGTGCCGTCGCGCTGCTCCAGCGGTCGAAACGCTCTCGGCGCGAGCTCGCCCAGCGCGTCCGCCAGCCAGCCGTGAAGGGCATAGCCGAGATCCTCGTCGCGGGCGTGGTTGTGGCCGTGGGCCTGCGCGTGCCGAACGAGCTGGTCCGGCCGAAGCCGCAAGTCGATCATGTGCATGGCGGCACCTCACTGATATGGCCAACAACCATGGGCCGGAGCCCGACGTGTGCCTGTAGACGCCAGTCGCGATCGTCGGTTCTGCTCTCGCGCTGCCGGGTTTCCACTTCAGGATCAATGCAGCCCAGCGGCCAGCAGGCCTCGAATTGAGTTGCTTCCGGCGAGGTCCTACGGTCCCGTGGCTCGGCCTTCAGCGCCGAAAGCGTATCTGCCGCCTCACGTTGTCCGATCATCAGCCGCCCGGCAGGCAGGCAGGTCTTTCGGCCCAGAAACAGCGGACGAGCCGGACGCTGCAGGGCAGCGGCCACAGCGTCGAGATTGGGAATGCCCTCGCGCAACGCCAGGGAGAGCGTCATGACACCATCGGCCCAGTAATGGCGATATCGCTGGTGAGTGCCTTTCCTCGCAGCCTCTCCGCCTTCGCGATGTTCCGGAGCGCCGCGCGTCGTCCAGCCCGGCTGGGCCAGATGTGGCTGCCCGAGATCGACCGTGTGGTAGTCCCTCAGCGGCGTCGGCGGCACATCCCAGCGGGCGGCATAGTCGATGCGCAACTGTAGAGCATTCAGGGCTTCGGCGTCTCCGTGGTTCCAGCCCAAGGCGTTGGCGATCAGGCCGGTCAGCATGGCCCGACCCGGGAAGCGCTCCGTGCGGTTGTGCTGATCCACGAGCACGCCGCCGAAGCTCATCAAGGGCGCGTCGAAGCGCAGCATCAGGCAGCGCATCACACACCCCCGAAGACACTGTCCAGCGCGGACTCGATCGTCTGGTTCAGAGGCGCGCGACGCGCTTCGGGAACGGCATCGGTATCTCGGGTCGAAGAGATGAAGCGCGCCCCTTCGACGCCATACATGCCGTCCAACTGGCTTAGGTAACCCCCCAGCGTTGCCACGGCCTGCTGCATCAAATCACCATTGGGGCGCAGCCGATTGAGATAGGCGTTGGCGAGGGAGCGCGGCTGGGTGTTGCCGGTTTCCAGCAGCGCACAGTCGGTCCAGGCGTACGGGGCAGTAGCGCCCAACTTGGCTCCTGGGGATACCGTTGCTATCGACTTCACGAGCCCACTGAGCACATCGCGGGCGTCCTTGATCGCTTCAGGCTGGTCGCGCCAGTCACGTCGGTCGCAGCCGGAGAGGTTGGAAATCAGCAGCGGGACGTCCACCACCACATAACCGTAGAAGAGACCAGCGCCCAGTTCCATGTCGCCGGCGTGGGCTGCGCCCGCGTCTTCGCCCGCTTCCTTGAGGTCATCCACGACGGTGAAATAGTCGACTTCGTTGTCCAACGCGTGGACAGTGAAGGCATGGGCGACGTGTACACTGGCATCGGTGCGCGCCAGTATGTCGGAGGTGACGAAGCGGCCGAACAACGCTCCTTCGATACCGGCCATGAGATCGTCGCCGCCGGCGGCCGTCAACAGGGCTCGGAAGTTCTTCTTGTGCTCTTTCATGCGCTCTTTGAGCAGCTCATCTGGATCCTGCTCAGATTCTGCGCACTCTCGGATCAAGCCTACGAAGTAGTCGGCCTCGGGGCGCCCAAAAAGTACCGGCTGTTTAAGGAACAGCGATCCCTTTTCACGCGACTCCTTGCTTTGGATGACCGCACCGATCAGCTTCTCGACGAGCCCCCGTGCTGCGGCCTCGTCCACGCCCTCCGCCACGACCCGGCGAAAGACTTCACGCTCGAAGAAATGGCGCGAGCGGATACCGGATGGCAACGAGAGGGTTTCGTTCAGCGCCAGACGCCAGTGGCGCTTCAGACACTGCGAGGACACACGCATGCGCTCGGCGTTGCCGAAGGGAATCCGCTTTGCAAGGCCGGCATCGTCACGGTTCAGCAGTGCGGCATGGTACGAGGTCAGCGTATGAATTTGCATAAACATGGTTGTTCTCCTCAGGTCAATTCGGCAGCGGCGCTGTCCTTGGCAGATGAAACGCGGTAGAAGTCGCGGGCGATGCATCGGTTGATGCGTTCGCGGGCCGTGTCGTCCCGGGCGAACAGGAGCCAGGCGATTTCTTTCCAGTTGCAGCGGGCTCGTTTCGAAGCCAAGCGTGCGGCGGCACGCAGGGTCAGGGTGGCGAGCACGCGGTCTTCCGCCGCCAGCAGACTCTCCAGGCGCAGTTCGGAATAGTCGCAGTGGGCTAGGGCGTTGCCGAATGGTGTCGCAGGGTCATGCGGGTTTTGATGCTGCCGGGCAAGCCCCGAGATCAGCGTGCGCCATGCCAGCGCGTGATACTCGCCCTGCCAGCGCTCGGGCACGTGGCGCAGCACGAACCGGTGATAGGAGAGCGGAGTCGCTCCGCCAATACCCATGCGTTTGAGTCTGGCGTGCTCGCCATTCGGAAACCCCTCGCCGTGGATTATGGCCGCCAGGCGGGGCGCCAAGTCGGCCGGATGCTTTATTTCCGGATCAGCCTGCGACATCGGTCATCTCCTCTTTGAAGTGCTTACGGAAGGCGCCGTGGAACAGGCCGGTCGCCCTGACTTTTCCGCGATAGCGCCGACCCGTGCGCTGAGGAGCGGCTTGCAGTGCATCCTCCAGTACGCGCTCGGCGAGCGATTGCAACTCGCCGAGCCACGCCCCACGGGCGTTTTCTTCGCTCTGTTCGATCGTCTGCCACAGCCAGGGAAAGTAACCGATCGACCAGCGCTGATCGTAACGAGCCAGCCATGTGTCCACCCAGCGGCCCGCTTCGCGGCGATTAGTATCCGGCCACTGCTCTGGTCCGCCTTCCATGAGCGCGAATAGCGCGGGGCGGAGGGCCTTGCCACGGACGTCGCGTGCGCGCGTCAGCGCCCAATCGGACAGCTTCCCCAGACGATCCCGGGCTTCGCTAGGTTGCAACAGCAGTTTCTTGGCCTTAGGCGCGATGTAGACCCGTCCTTCGTGGTAACCGTCCGTGGTGCCCTGGCCGCGCACCAGGACCGATGCATGGAACCAGGCCGAGCCTCTGCCGACAGGCAGTGCCTGCATGGGCGGCGGCTGATAGCTCTGCTGCGTAATGATCAGGTCCCTCAACAACTCCGGATGAAATCCCCGCTCGGATGCGGTGAAAGCAGCCTGGTCCTTTCGCCTGGTAGGTATCCATGGATCGCCAACGTTCCCGCCGGCCTCCTTACTCACGGTGATTCGGGAGGCGTCACTGGGTTTGCCGAGGGCTACGAGGGACTCTCCCATCGGCGTCAGCCGGACCAGTCGGCATATCTCGATGAAGAATGGATGCAGCGTGTCGAGCCCAAGCCCCGATTTGCCATCCCACGAGAGTAGCCACATCAGAAGGTGCCCATCGCGGCGGTACGGCCATGGGGGCTGAAGCAAGAGCTGTAGTTCGGTCGTCAAGCGTGTCACGTCCTCTCGCCAGCGCTGCGCCGGCTGCAGGCTGGTGTAGCTGGCCACGCAGGGGCGTGAAGCGAATCCGCCGTTCATGCGGCAGATACCGTAGTTCCCTTTGCCCAGGAAACCGCTCATCGTCTGCATCGAGATCAGCGCCAGAGCCCAGGCTTCGGCCGTTGCTACGCCCAGACGTGCACTCTTCAAGTCATGGTTCTTCGCCGTCTGTAGCACATCGAGCTCGTCTGGCGTCGCTGCCTTGGGTTTGTAGGCGCCAAACGTCTTTGCATCCGGCACCGGCGACTGCATGAATGCCGGCTGGGTCGGATCTTCCGCCACCAGCGTCCACGCATTGTCGTCATCACGGCCGGTCAGGTTCCTCAGGCCAGAGAGCCAGAACGCCTCGTCCTGAACCGGATTCGTCTGTCCTTGCCGGTCGAGCACGGCACCGGCCAGATAGCAGAGAAAGATGTGAAAGGCGTCGGCCTGATGCCGCTGCACGCCGGTAAGACCCTCGACCTCGCCGCGGCCGAGGGCCTGCAGCAGCGCCGGCAGGGACAGTGATCGCCCTTCGCCCGAAGGTAGTTGAATGCCGAAGACGTTATCCAGCAGTAGGTTAGCGTTCATCATCGAACTCCAGTCCAAGGCGGGTGTATCGGTAGCCCTTGCCGCCATAACGAAACCGCAGGATGGAACCATCCGTTTCCGGCGATCCGTCCAGTTCCGTGGCTTCTATGCCCTTCGCCATCCAGCCGGGAACGGCGAGCTCGAAGAGCTGTTGTCCGAAGGGGCTGATCACGGGCGCCTGTAACGGAATGCGGCGATCCTCCGCACCCAGGCGCGTCGCAAGCTTCTCGTCCAGGGCGCGAAAACGCAGGGCGGAGTCACCGAAGGCTTCGGTTTCCGGGATCAGCGCGCTTTGCGCCGTCTGGCCGTGCGCCATGGCGACGGCGCAAAGTTCATTCCGGTGGCGGGCCCAGGGGGCGCTGTCAAAGCGGCTGAGGTTGTCCGGATGGGTAGCCCACTCCACCAGCGCACGATTGTCGTGCGGAATGCAGATCTCGCAGCCCTCACCGATGCGCTCCAGGGTCAGCCGAGCGATGCGCAGGTCGGGATAGACCTGGCCGAGTCCGGCTTCACCTTGAACGGTACCACGCGCGTTGAAAAAGGATTCCAGGGTGGGGTCCTCGGGAGCGAGTACGGTACAACGCGGCAGCTCGAACCCAACCGGACGGGAGCGTTCGTGTCGGTGTAAGCGTCCTATGCGCTGGAGCAGCACGTCCATCGGACAGAGGTCGGTTACCAGCCAGTCAGCGTCGATATCAAGACTCTGCTCCAGCGTCTGAGATCCGATCAACAGCAGCGGGCCGGCTCCGCTCGACTTGCCCAACTGCGCGCTCACCGCTTGGTCGAGCAGCAGCCGGTCGGCTCGGGCGAAGCGGCCATGATGGGGGCAGGCGATGCCATCGACCCGGAATAGCGCCTGCACCAATCGTGGCTCCGTCTCCGCGGCCCGCAGCAAGGAGACGACTCGCGCAACGGTGTTGAGTACCACCAGTACGCGCGCGCCGCGGTCGATGGCCTCCATCAGCTCCGGAAGGATGCGTTCCGGCGTCGTCAAGTACTGTACCGGTTCGATCCGGACCCGCTTCTCGCGCCCGGAAACGGTCGGCACCGGCTCCATGCGCCCTTTGTCGTCCGTGATGGCGGGATACGGCAGGCGGCTTGCCTCGTCCAGAGGGGGAACGGCATGCATGGAGCGCAACGGAGTCAGTAGTTCGGCGCGCGCGTCACTACCCAATGTGGCAGAGAGTAGCAGCGCGTGCCCACCCGCGGCCCGGTGATGGCCCAGCACTGCCCGGAGCAGTCCGCGCATATAGGTATCGGATGCGTGCACTTCGTCTACCACCAGCAGTGCCCGGTCCAGACAGGCGGCGCGGAGGTGGGCATGGTTGACCTGCATTACGGAGAGTAGCGCCTGGTCCACGGTCCCGACGGCAATGGGTGCGGCGAGAAAGCGCTTCGGGCGCTCAACCGACCATGCCCGCTCCAGCCGCCTGACCGCTGCGTCGTCCTGCCACAGGTGAGTGGTCGCCGGCAGCACGTGTTCAACGTGTTCGCCGTCCACCTGAGAGTAGCCCGGCACTGCGAGGACGACGGCAGGGTGGTCTTCACCGAAGGCGCTTTGAGCGAAATCCAGCACGCGCTCGTAGAGTTCACGCGCTGCGACCCGCGTGGGCAGAGCGAAGTAGAGCGAATCTACCCTGCCAGTGGCGAATAGCCGAAAGAAGTGGCCCAGCGCCGCTTCCGTCTTACCCGAGCCGGTGTCCGACTCAGCGATGAGTATGGGGGAGTCGCATCGCTGGAACAGAACTGTCTGCAGCGGTGTAGGGGTGGGTTTGAAAGCGAACAGCTCGGTAAATGAAGCGTCTGCGCAAACCCGAGCTCGGTGGCCTGAGAGTTCCAGTCCGACCGCCTGGAGTGCTCGCTCAGCTGCGGTCCGAGCAAACTCGCCGCGCGACTGATTCTCGTAATGAAACGGGAAAAAACCTTCGGCATGAGAGCCGAGCCAGTCGGCCAGCATCACTAGACCGGCAAAGCGATGTTGCAGCGCTGGAGTGGGTGACAGTGCGGGTGCGTCTGCCGTAAAAGCTTCGGGAAACAGCGATCTAGCCGCACTCGTCAAACTGGCCATATCGGCGATGGGATCAACGCCGTCTACTTTCAGCCAGAGCGGCTTCTGGAGATGCGTCGTCGTGTCATCCAGCTCGATGGGCTTGCCGTGGTGGGACACGCTCGCGAGCAGCATGCGCAGGGCGCCCTCACCCTCCGGATCGTCGAACCAAGTGCAAAGCGTGGAGTAGTCGATGGCTTCGAGAAACCGGTAGTGCAGATCCTCGTCGTAGAACAAAGCGCTCAGCTCGCAGACATGACCTGCCGTCCGCGACGGGTTGGCAAGGGCCTTGGCCTGAAATCCATGGTTGCATTTGCCGACATCATGAAGAAAGGCGAGAACGGCGAGGCGGGCGATGTCGATAGGACTCAACGTGCGACCGGCCGCGCAGGCCAGTGATCGCGCGATGGCGTTTTGCTGACAGAGAGCGCGGAAGACGCTGGCGACGTCGGTGCAGTGATCCGACAGGGAGAGCCAGTCCTGCACGATACCGTCATCGTCTTTTCTAAGCTTTCCCCAGAGAGCAACGTCCATGGAAAGAAGCTCCTTTTTCTGATTACTGCGCCTCATGTAATCACTTGTTAGGATGAGTAACTAGTGATGTATATCAAACCAGCGTACCAATCAGCCCGGTTCGCTGCCGCTCGCCAAATCCGATGAATCAACGGAGCTTATTGTGACGGACACAACCTCACTCCCCTGGGACACCCAAGCCCGCTATCGCCTGATCGAGATCCTGGCGCTCTGGGAGGGGCGAGTGGCGGCTTCACAGATCGGGGCAGTATTCGACATCGGCAGGCAGCAATCTCAAAAAATCATTCGACAATACAGGGAGCTAGCGCCGAATAGCCTTCTCTACGACGAATCGAAAAAGGGATTTGTCCCAACCGAAGACTTCAGGCCACTCTTTACCCTGGGTCGGGTCGAAGAGTACCTACATCTTCAAGGTGCGAACCATGAACTGGAGTCCCCATTTGCAGGATTGAGCCTGGGAGCCGCAAATACCGAATCGCTACCGATGCCCAACCGGGAGATTTCACCTCGAGTAGTAAGGGAAATCGTCAAAGCCGCACGCCAGGGTATAAGGCTTGAGGTGAACTACGCTTCGTTTTCGAATCCCGAGGGAGAGGACCGGGTACTCGTGCCGCATACGCTGGTGTTCGCGGCGGGTCGCTGGCATGTGCGGGCGTTTTGTGAAAAGCATCAGCAGTACCGTGATTTCGTGCTGAGTCGATTTCGTGATGTGCCTGAGCCCTGCGGCACCATGTTGGGAAAGCACGACGGCACACAGGATGGCGAGTGGCATACGCAGGTGGAGGTTCGGCTGATTCCTGACCGCCGCCTGCCGGAAGTCGAGCGCTCACTCATCGCCCATGACTACGGGATGGCAAACGGTGAGTTGGTGCTGACTTGCCGCGGCCCGCTCGTGTTGTATGCCTTGAGGGAGCTGGGGCTGAATCCACAGCACAGCGAGGTCAATCCACGTGCACAGCAGGTCGAAATCGCCAATCGTGAGGAACTGACCCGTTGGATACGCTGGGATTGAGCGTTTTACGCCGGTAGCAAGGCCCTCAAACCACCTCCGCCACTTCCTCGAACGCCAGCCTCGGCCCCCTCGGGCGCTGGCTTTGTGGCTCCCCCACGCCGAGGTTGACCAAAAAGTTGCTCTTGTAGCGGCCGTCGGGGAAGAACTCCTCGTCGACCATGGCATTGTCGAAGCCGCTCATGGGGCCGACGTCGAGCCCCAGCATGCGGGCGGCAATCATCAGGTAGGCACCCTGCAGGGTGCCGTTGCGACAGGCGGTGTCGCTGGCCTTGTCAGGGTTCTCGGCGAAGCGCTCACGGGCGTTGGGGGAGCTGGGGAACAGCGTAGGCATGTGTTCGTAGAAGCGGGTGTCGATGGCCACGATCACCGTCACCGGGGCTTCGTGGGCCTTGTCGCGGTTGCCTTCGGAGAGCGCCGGGATCAGGCGCGACTTGCCCTCGTCGCTCACTATGAAGACGTAGCGCGCCGGCTGGCAGTTCATCGAGGTGGGGCCCCACTTGAGCAGGTCGTAGAGCTCACGCAGGGTAGCCTCTTCGATGGGCTCCGGCCGAAAACCGTAATGGGTGCGCGCTTTACGAAATACGGTGTCCAGCGCGGTGTCGTCGAGGGGCTGACGAGGCATGAAGCTCTCCAGGTCGCGGTATGCTTGTTTCACTTTACGCGCTCGTTACCGGCCGGTCACGACCGGTTGTTCGAAGCGTTACCCATTCAGCCAGACGATCCCTGCATTGAGGTAGCCCGCAAAGCTGACCCAGGCCAGGTAGGGCACCAGTAGCCAGGCAGCCAGTGACGAAATGCGAGCAAAGCGACGAATCGTCAGCAGCAGCAGTCCCCATAGCAGCACGAGATCGAGCAGGGCGACGACCATCAGGTTCATGCCGAAAAACAGCTGCGACCATAGCCCGTTGACTGCCAACTGGGCGACGAAGGGCCACAGCACCGTGACCCGTTGCTCGGGGGGAACGCGTAGCGTAACCCGCCAGGCGGCGATCACCATCAGCAGGTAGAGTATCGGCCAGACCACCGAGAAGACCCAGCCGGGTGGTGTGAGCGGCGGCTTTTCGAGCTCGGCATACCAGCCGCCAGGCGAGGTAAAAGCTCCAATCATGGCCACAAGAGCGACCAACAACAGCCAGCCGAGAAAGATCATCAACGAGTGACGGGGGGCGACGGAAGGGACTGTCATGCGCAACTCCTTTGCGGCTCGGTGTCGCCAGTGTGGGTCGAGGCCCAGGCGAATGCTACTTTATAAGCACAGCCCAACGCCTTACAAAAGGAAACTCTCATGCCTCGCTGCCGCTTGCTGTCATTTGCATGCGCCCTCCTGATGTTTGTCTCTCCCTTGGCCCTGGCCCAGCAGCCCACCCAGGAGTACCAGGCCTACGAGGACGCCCTGGCCCGGGGCGAGCGCCACGCCAACGTATGGCAGTACGGCTGGGCGGGGGTGTACGCCTCTACGCTGGCCGTGAACGTCTATCAGGCCAGCGAGTCGGACAGCCGCGACACCCGCTACGACGCCAGGGTGGGCGCGGTGAAGTCGGCCCTGGCGCTGGCCGGCACGCTGATGGACCGTCAGCCGCACCCGGCGGCCCGCCGACAGTTGCGCGAGGGAGATGGCGATATCGAGAGCGCGCGCCGGCTGCTGCACGAGGTGGCCGCGGAGGAGCGCCAGCGCCGCAGCCTGGAGGCACGCCTCGGCTCGCTGCTGGTGAATACGGCCTCCGGCCTGCTGATCGGCGTGGGCGACGGTCGCGGCCGCGACGGGGCGATCAATTTCGCCACCGGCATGCTGGTCAGCGAGCTGCAGCTGCAGACCCAGCCGCGCCAGGCCACGGCGGCGATCAATCGCTTCCAGCCGGCACGGGTCTCGTTCGGCGACATGCACCTGGAAGGCGAATACGCTCTGCTGCTGATGCCCAATCAGGTAGGGGTGGCGCTGCGCTATTGAGCCCTTGGTGAAACGTATTGGTTAGAGCCAAGAGCCCAGGCTGCCGAGTCTGGGCTCTTATTGGGTCCAATTATGTTATGATATAACATCTCTAAAATGACACTTGGCCTGTTCCATGCTCGATACGCTGCTCTGGTGGCTGACGTCACCCTTCGACTATGCCTTCATGCGCCGTGCTCTGGTGGCTGCCCTGGCGCTGTCGCTCAGCGCACCGATTCTCGGCGTGTTTCTCACCCTGCGCGGCATGAGCCTGATGGGCGAGGCACTGTCCCATGCCATTCTGCCGGGTGTGGCCGTTGCCTTCATGCTGGCCGGCTTCTCCCTGCCGCTGATGATGACCGGCGGCGTGCTGGCCGGGCTGGTTACCGTGGCCCTGGCCGGCGGGGTGACGCAGTTCAGCGGGCTCAAGGAGGACGCGGCCATGGCCAGCCTGTTCTTGGTGGCCATGGCCGCGGGCGTGCTGATCGTCAGCTTGTCGGGGAACGCGCTGGACCTGGGCCATGTGCTGTTCGGCACCGTACTCACGGTAGACAGCCGAACGCTGATGCTGGTGGCGGTGGCCAGCAGTGCGATAGTGCTCGGTGTGGCCATCGCCTTTCGTGCCTTGGTGATGGAGTGCCTGGACCCGCAGTTCCTGACGCTCCAGGGGCGCCACGCCGGCTGGACCCATGCCCTGTTCATGATGATGGTGGTGCTCAGCCTGGTGGTGAGCTTCCAGACCCTGGGCACCTTGATGGCAGCCGGCCTGATGCTGCTGCCTGCCGCCGCCGCACGCTACTGGAGCCAGCGCCTCGAGGGGATGATCGCCATCGCCGTGGGGCTTGCGCTGATTTCCAGCGTGGTGGGGCTGCTCGTTTCCTATCACGCCGGATTGCCCTCCGGCCCCGCCATTATTCTGCTGGCGGGGCTGGGCTATGGCGCTTCCGTGCTGCTGGGAACCCATAGAGGGCTGTTGCTGCCTTATGTCCGGGCAAAGTCTGCTGTGGCACCCGGCCATGCCAAACTGCGACAATGACGGTTCCCTTTTGCAACGAATGCGGGATACTGCCGCCCTTGGCCTGGCCAATGTTCATCCCCACATGGGGGTATGGCGTTATTCAGCACTGCACTTTACCAACCTTTTTGTTATGTTATATCTTAATCTGTTTCGCGAGGGTCACCGCATGGTACACCGCACGCACCGCCATCGCCCCGAGGGGCCGTGTCATTTCTCGCTGATGTCACTTTCCGCCACGCGCCGCCTGCTGCTGGCTGCCGCGCCGCTGGGCGTGCTGTGGCTGGCCGTTTCCTGGGCGGCAGGGTGGTGGGGCTGATGGCAGTGGAGCAGAGCTCACGTCTGGAGCTGCGCGACCTGCAGCTGGCCCAGGCCAACCGTACCGTGCTCGAGCACGTGAACGGCCGCTTCCGCGATGGCGCCATCACTGCCCTGGTGGGAGCCAACGGTGCGGGCAAGAGCACGTTGATCCAGGGCATCATGGGCATGCTGCGTCCGGTGGCGGGCAAGGTGGTGTGCGCGGTACCCAAAGAGCGCCGCGCCTGGCTGCCCCAGCAGCTGGCACTCGATCTCACCTTTCCCATGAGCGTGGAAGAGCTGGTGATGACCGGCAGCTGGCCGAGCCACGGCGCCCTCACCGGCTACTGTGCCCGTCACTATCGCCGTGGGCGTGAGGTGATGGCGCGGCTGGGCATCTCGCACTTGGCTCATCGTCCCTTGGGCGAGCTCTCCGGTGGCCAGCGCCAGCGCGCACTGATCGGGCGCACCCTGATGCAGGAAGCGGAGCTGCTGCTGCTCGACGAGCCGTTCGCCAACGTCGATGTGGAAACCGTCGAGGTGCTGATGACGGTGCTGCAGCAGATGGCCGCCGATGGCGCCACCATCATCGTGGTGCTGCACGACATGGAGCAGCTCGCACGCCTGGCCGACGAGGTGGTGGTACTGAACCACGGCCACGCCCAGTGGACCACGGCCCGGGAGATCGTCCACAGCCGCCCCACCGCTGCCGAGTCGGCGCGCCTCGCCCTTGGCATCCCGGGGGTGGGGGCATGATCGAACTGCTTCACGAGTGGCTGATTGCGCCCTTCGATTACGGCTTCATGCGGCGCGCCGCGGTGGCCGGCCTGGCCCTCTCGCTGGCGGCACCGCCCATGGGCGTGTTCCTGATGCTGCGCGGCATGAGCCTGATCGGCGATGCCATGGCCCATGCCATTCTGCCCGGCGTAGCGCTGGGCTTTCTGCTTGCCGGCTTCTCGCTGCCGGCCATGAGCCTGGGCGGCGTGCTCTCGGGGCTGCTGGTGGCGATGCTGGCGGGCAGCGTGTCGCAGATGACCGGCCATCGGGAAGACTCGGCCATGGCCAGCTTCTTTCTGATCTCGCTGGCGGCGGGGGTGATGCTGGTCTCGCTGGGGGGTAGCAGCGTCGATCTCACCCACGTGCTGTTCGGCTCGATTCTGGCGGTGAACACCACCGCGCTGCTGCTGATCGCGGCAATCAGCAGCGTGATCGTCTTGACCCTGGCGCTGATCTTCCGCGCCCTGGTGGTGGAGTGTCTCGATCCGCTGTTCCTGCGCGGCCAGGGCATGCAGGGCGGGCTGGTACATGGCGTCTTCCTCGGTCTGGTGGTGCTCAACCTCACCGCCGGCTTTCAGACCCTGGGCACGCTGATGGCGGTGGGTCTGATGATGCTGCCGGCCACCACTGCGCGCTTCTGGAGCAAGCGCCTGGAAGGGCTGATCGGTATCGCCGTGCTGTTGGCCCTGGTGGCCAGCACCGGCGGACTGCTGCTGTCGTATCACCTCAGTATTCCTTCCGGTCCGGCGATCATTCTGCTGGCCGGGGTGGGCTATGCACTCTCGGCTCTGTTCGGCCGTCATCACAGCCTGCTGGCCAAGCTGCGCCGGCACGCCACGCCACTCGGCTCACCCGAGCCGCACTGACCCTAGACGAAAAACACCAAGCTACGAGGAGGCTTACCATGCGACACGCCACACCTGCGGCCCTGATCCTGGGCACTTCGGCCATGCTGGCGCTGCCGGCCACCATCGCCGCCGAACGTATTCAGGTCGTCACCAGCTTCAGTATTCTGGCCGACATGGTGCAGAACGTGGGCGGCGAGCATGTGGAGGTCATTTCGCTGGTCGGCCCCGACAGCGACGCCCATGTCTACTCCCCCACGCCGCGCGACGCCCGTGCCCTGGCCGATGCCGATCTGGTGGTGTTCAACGGCCTGCTGTTCGAAGGCTGGATGGAGCGGCTGATCGACTCCAGCGACTACAGCGGCCCGCTGGTGACCACCACCGACGGCATCGACAGGCTGGACTATCACGGTCATGACCATGAGGAAGCGCATGGCCATGACCACGGACATGACGACGATCATGGGCACGACCACGGTCATGACGACCATGGCCATGACCACGGACATGACGACGATCATGGGCACGACCACGAACATGACGACCACGATCACGATCACGATCACGACGACCATGACCACGAGCATGATCATGACGACCATGGCCACGGGCACGATCATGCGCATGGCGATTACGACCCGCACGCCTGGCAGGATCTGGCCATGGGCAAGGTGTACGTGGGCAACATCCGCGACGGCCTGATCGAGGCGGACCCGGACAACGAAGCCGCCTATCGCGAGAATGCCGAGCGTTACATCAACGAGCTGGCGGCCACCGACGCCGAAATCCGCGAGCTGCTGGGCGAGATTCCATCTTCCACCAGCGTGATCACCGGGCATGACTCCTTCGGCTACTTCTCAAACGCTTACGGCATTCGCTTCCTCTCGCCGGTGGGGCTCTCCACCGAGGCCGAGCCCAGCGCCGCCGACATGGCCAGACTGATCGACGTGATTCGCGAGCAGGACGTGCGCGCTCTGTTCCACGAGAACATGACCAGCCCGGCGGTGATCAATCAGCTCGCCGAGGAAACCGGCCTGCCCATTGCCGGCACGCTCTATGCCGATGCGCTGGCAGCAGAAGGCGAGGCCAGCACCTATCTGGGCATGATGCGTCACAACGCCCAGGTGCTGCACGACGCCCTGGCCGAGCCGGGTCACGACGATCACGGTCATGACCACGGGCACAGCCATGACCATGGCGATAACGGCCACGACCATAGCCACTGAGGTAAACCCCAGTACTGTCCACAGGGGGGCGCCGACGGCGCCCCTTTTTTCGTCTCTCGCTCCCGCCTTCCTTCACACCTCTCTGGCTTTCATTCGATCCAGTACCGCAAGACACCCGATTGGCACGTTCTGTCTCCTCACCCCTAGACCAAAGTCTTAATCCTCTCATTTACCTCACACAGATGGCACGAATTGCAAAAAGTGTGGCTCGATGCGTAAACCCAGCGAATCACTTTCCTCCTACCATGATCCAGCGTGCCTGGGAGCGAGTAACCGCTTTTGAGCCAACTCACACCCTTTGCACAAAGGTTCACCAAATTATGCACAGACTTATCCACAATCCGTCGTAACGACCCAAAGCCTCTCACAACAACCACAAGGGCAGACAATGACAACGACACGCCGCTTCACCCTGGGAGCGCTTGCCGCCTCCATCATGCTCGCCGGCCAGACAGCACACGCCGAGATTACCGACAACGAGATCCGCATCGGCTACCTGGCCGACATGTCGGGCCCCTATCGCGACCCCATCGGCCCCTTGGGGCTGGATGCCATCCAGATGGCCATTGAGGATGTCGGCGGCAGCGTTGCCGGCGCCAACATCGTGGTCTTCAGCGCCGACGACCGTAACAGTCCCGACGTGGGCTCGAGCATCGTTCGCGAGTGGATCGACGAGCGCAACGTCGACATGGTCACCGGCCTGGTGGCCTCTTCCGTCACCCTGGCCGCCGTTCGGCTGCTGGAGGAAGAGAATCGCCTGGGCCTGGTCAACGGCGCCGTCTCTTCCGGCGTCACCAACGAGAGCTGTTCGCCCAACCACATCCACTGGGTCTACGACACCTGGGCCATGTCCAACGGCACCGCCAAGGCGATCACTCAGGAAGGCCACCACAACTGGTACCTGCTCAGCGCCGATTATTCCTTCGGCCACGCGCTGGAAGGCGACGTCGAGCGAGTGGTGCTGGAGAATGGCGGCACCATCGTGGGCAAGGCGCGCCACCCCTTCCCCAGCAACGATTTCTCCTCGTTCCTGCTGCAGGCCCAGGCCTCCGGTGCCGACGTGATCGCCCTCAACAACGCCGGTTCCGACACCATCAACGCCATCACCACGGCTGGCGAATTCGGCATCACCCAGGCAGGTCAGGTGCTGGCAGGCATGGTGCTGTTCAGCACCGACGTGCGCAGCATCGGCCTCGATGCCGCCCAGGGGCTGCAGTTCACCAAGGCCTGGTATTACGACCTCAACGACGAAACCCGCGCCTGGGCCGAGCGTTTCCGCGAGCGTACCGGCAGCATGCCGACCATGGTTCACGCGGGGCTCTACTCCAGCACGCTGCACTACCTGCAGGCCATCGACGCCATCGGCACCGACGAGGCTCAGGCCGTTCGCCAACAGATGGCGGATACGCCAATCAACGACATCTTCGCCACCGGCGGTTACATCCGCGAGGACGGGCGTATGGTGCATGACATGTATCTGGTGGAAGTGAAGACACCGGAAGAGTCCCAGAACGAGGACGACCTGTTCCGCGTGGTGCGCACCATTCCGGCCGAAGAGGCTTTCCGTCCGCTATCGGAGAGCCAGTGCCGACTGGTCGCCAACGGTGCCTGAGCCAGGAGGACCATGCCATGAACCATGTGCCCCCCACCGCACCGGCAACGGTCAATGCCTCTTTGCTGTGGGTGCTCTGCCCCGACGAGCCGGGCCTGCCTGCGGCTGAATCTGCAGACAGGCAGACGGGCCGCGAGGCAAGCACCCGCCGCCTAGCAGGGAAGCGCGGCCATGCCCCCATCGTCACGGCGGGGGCGACACGCCAGCGACAGCGTGGCATTGCGGCCAACGATGACTGAGAGGTCCAGGTAATGATGAACCAGACAGCATCCACACCCAGCAGAATTCAGCAGAACACCATCGGCGCCGCGCTGAGTCGCAGCGCACGCAAGCACGGCGACAAGCTGGCGCTGGCCTTCGAGAGCCGGCGCTGGAGTTACGCCGAGCTGAATCGGGCGGTGAACCGGGTCGCCAACCGCCTGCGGGCATCGGGCCTGGCGCCGGGCGACCGCCTGGCCGCCTACGGCAAGAACTCCGATGCCTACGTGATCGCCTGGCTGGCCGCCACCCGCGCCGGCCTGGTGCACGTGCCGATCAACTTCGCGCTGAGCGCCGATGAGCTGCGCTACATTCTCGAGCAATCCGGCGCGAGTGCGCTGCTCAGCGACCTGAGCCTGGCCGACAACGTGGCCAGGGCGAGCGAAGGGCTCGGCCTTTCGCTTTCCGGTACCCTGCACGCCGAGGGCGAGACGGGCTTCGACGTGCTGCAGGTAGCCCTCGACAAGGAGAGCGGCGACGCTAGCGAGCCGGATGTCGCGATCGACAGCGCCAGCCTGGCCCAGCTGCTCTACACCTCGGGCACCACGGCGGCACCCAAGGCGGCGATGATGACTCACCAGGCGCTGCTCGCCGAGTACATGGCCTGCATGGTGGAGCTCGACATCAAGGGCGACGAGCCGATGCTGGCCGCCCTGCCGCTCTATCACTCGGCGCAGATGCACGTGTTCCTGATGCCGGCGCTGCTGCTCGGCGCCCCGGTGCACCTGCGCATGGCGCCGCTGCCCGACGACTGCCTGGCGCAGATCGCCGGCGAAGGCATCGCTTCGTTCTTCGCCCCACCCACGGTGTGGATCAGCCTGCTGCGTCATCCCGGCTTCGACAAATTCGATCTCACGACGCTGAAGAAGGCCTACTACGGCGCCTCGATCATGCCGGTGCCGGTGCTCGAGGAGCTGCAACAGCGCCTGCCCGGGGTGAGGCTCTACAACTGCTACGGCCAGAGCGAGATCGCGCCGCTGGCCACCGTGCTGCGCCCCGAGGAGCACGCCGAGCGCCCGGCATCCGCGGGTCGCCCCATCCTCACCGTGGAGACCCGCGTGGTCGACCTGGAGATGAACGACGTGCCACCCGGGGAGCACGGCGAGATCGTGCATCGCTCGCCGCAGTTGCTCACCGGCTACTGGGACAAGCCCGAGATGAGCGAGGAAGCCTTCGCCGGTGGCTGGTTCCACTCCGGCGACGTGGGCTACTTCGACGAGGCGGGCTACCTCTACGTCGTCGACCGCATCAAGGACGTGATCAACACCGGCGGCGTGGTGGTGGCCAGCCGCGAGGTGGAAGAGGGGCTGTTCAAGCACCCTGCCGTCTCCGAGGTCGCCGTGATCGGCCTGCCCGACGCCAAGTGGATCGAGGCGATCACTGCCGTGGTGGTGCCCAAGGAGGGCATGGCGGTCAGCGAAGAGGAGCTGATCGCCCACGCCAAGGCCCACATGGCGCCCTACAAGGTGCCCAAGCGCATCCTCTTTGCCGAGGCCCTGCCCAAGAGCACCGCCGGCAAGATTCTCAAACGCCACCTGCGCAAGGAGCTCGGCTGACCCATGAGCGCACCGCAAGACGACCTGACGCCATTGTTCCACGACACCATCCGCCGCTTCCTCGAGCAGGAAGTGGCGCCCCACTACGAAGCGTGGGAAGAAGCCGGCGAGATGCCGCGCTCGCTGTGGCAGCAGCTCGGCGAAGCCGGCCTGCTGGGCATCGACCTGCCGGAGGCGCTGGGCGGCAGCGGCGCCGACTTCGCCATCGTTCAGCTGGCGCTGGAGGAGATCTCGCGGCAGGGCTTCGGCGGGCTGGCCAGCGCCTATAACATCCACGCCAACATCGTCATGCCCTACCTGCTGCACATCGGCACGCCGGCCCAGCGCGAGCGCTGGCTGCCGGCCATGGCCAGCGGCGAGACCATCGGTGCCATCGCCATGACCGAGCCCGGGGCGGGCAGCGATCTGGCGGCGATGAAGACCCGCGCCAGCCGCACCGAATCGGGCTGGCGGCTGGACGGCAGCAAGCTGTTCATCACCAACGGCCAGCTGGCCGATCTGGTGATCGTCTGCGCCAAGACCGATCCATCCGCCGGCGCCCGCGGCGTCTCGCTGTTCCTGGTCGACACTTCGCTTGCCGGCTTCTCCCGCGGCCAGCCGATCAAGAAGATCGGCCAGCACGCCAGCGACACCGCCGAGCTGTTCTTCGACGACCTGCGCCTGCCGGAAGAGGCCCTGCTCGGCGAGGCCGGCGCCGGCTTTGCCTACCTGATGCAGGAGCTGCCCCGCGAGCGCCTCGGCGTGGCGGCTCAGGCCTTGGGCGCCATGGAGGGTGCGCTGGCTCTGACCCTCGATTACGTGCGCGAGCGCCGCGCCTTCGGTCGCGCCGTGGGGGAGTTCCAGAACACCCGCTTCACCCTGGCCGAGGTGCGCGCCCAGATCGACATGGGCCGCGCCTACTTCGAGCAGTGCGTGGCCAAGTACCGCCAGGGGGAGATGAACGGCACCGACGCCGCCATCCTCAAGCTCCAGCTCAGCGAGATGCAGTGCCGCACCATCGATGCCTGCCTGCAGCTGTTCGGCGGCTACGGTTATACCCGGGAGTACCCAATTTCACGCTTCTACCTGGATGCCCGCGTGCAGACGCTCTACGCCGGCACCTCGGAAATCATGAAGGAAGTGATCGCCCGCTCGCTGCTCGGCAAGAGCGACGCGGCCTGATCGCTCACAAGATTCAAGACAGGAGAATCTCATGCGGCTCGATTCCGTCGTCATTCTCGGCAGCGCCCGCACCGCCATCGGCAGCTTCGGCGGCAGCCTGGCCGGGCTCGCTCCCCATGAGCTGGGCACCGTCACCGCCCGTGAGGCGCTGGCCCGCGCCGGCGTCGAAGCCGGCGCCATCGATCACGCCGTCTACGGCCATATCATTACCACCGGACCGCAGGACGCCTACCTGGCCCGCCATATCGCGCTGGATGCCGGCGTGCCCGAGGGTGCGGCGGCGTTCAACGTCAACCGCCTGTGCGGCTCAGGCGTGCAGGCGATTCTCTCCGCTGCCCAGCAGATCGTGCTCGGCGACAGTCGCCTGGCACTGGCCGGCGGCGCCGAGTCGATGAGCCGCGGCGCCTACCTGCTGCCGCCCCAGGCGCGCAACGGCCTGCGCATGGGCCACGCCAGCGTCACCGACCTGACCCTGGGCGTGCTCAGCGACCCCTTCGGCAGCGGCCACATGGGCGTGACCGCCGAGAACATCGCCAAGCGCTGCGGGCTCGAGCGCGAGGCCATCGACCGCTTCGCCCTGGAGAGTCACCACAAGGCCGCCCGTGCCATCGCCGAGGGCCGCTTCGATGGGCAGATCGTGCCGGTCACGGTGCGCGAGGGTAAGAACGAGCGTCAGTTCGCGCGTGACGAGCACGTGCGCGACGGTGTCACGCTCGAGGATCTCGCCCGGCTCAAGCCCGCCTTCGCCAAGGAGGGGGTGGTCACCGCCGGCAACGCCTCGGGCATCAACGACGGCGCCGCCAGCCTGGTGCTGGCCCATGCCGACGAGGCCAGCAGGCGCGGTCTTGCGCCGCGTGCGCGGCTGATCTGTGCCAGCACCGCCGGGGTCGAACCCGGCCTGATGGGCCTGGGGCCGATTCCTGCCGTGCGCCGCTGCCTCGACGAGGCGGGCCTCACCATCGCCGATATCGATGTGATCGAGTCCAACGAGGCCTTCGCCGCCCAGGCCATGGCGGTGGCGCAGGAACTCGACTTCCCCGCCGAGCGACTCAACCCCAACGGCGGTGCCGTGGGGCTGGGGCACCCGGTCGGCGCCACCGGCGCCATTCTGACCATCAAGGCGCTGGCCGAACTGGAGCGCATCGGCGGCCGCTACGGGCTGATCACGCTGTGCATCGGCGGCGGCCAGGGCATCGCGCTGCTCATCGAACGCTGCGCCTGATCGAGGCGCAACCTGCCGCAGAGTGAAAACAAATACAAGGAGACGTAGATGAACACCGTCACGCCGAAGATTCTGCCCGCCACGCCCTCCGCCACCAACCCACCGCTGCTGATCGGCGAGCTGCTCGACTCTGGCGTGCGTATGGCCGGCGACAACCAGATCGTCTACCGCGACCTGAGCCGCCACGGCTACCCCCGCTTCCGCGAGCGGGTCCATCAGCTCGCCCACACGCTCAGCGCCCAGGGCATCAAGGCCGGTGACGTGGTGGCGGTGCTCGACTGGGACAGCCATCGCTACCTGGAGGCGTTCTTTGCCATCCCCATGCTGGGTGCAGTGCTGCACACCGTGAACGTGCGTCTGTCGCCGGAGCAGATTCTCTACACCATGGAGCACGCCGAGGACGATTTCGTACTGGTGCATGAGGACTTCGTGCCGCTGCTCGAGCCCTTGGCAACGCGTCTGCCGCGAATCCGCGGCTACCTGCTGTGCCAGGACGCGCCAGCCGAGGTGCAGAGTTCGTTGAACCTGGTGGGCGAATACGAGGCGCTGCTGGCCACACAGCCTAGCCATTACGATTTCCCCACCTTCGACGAGAACGCGGTGGCCACGCTGTTCTACACCACCGGCACCACCGGCAACCCGAAGGGGGTGTTCTTCACTCATCGCCAGTTGGTCCTGCACACCCTGGGCGAGGCCAACGCCTTCCAGACCCCGGGCTTCGAGCTGCTCAACCGCGACAAGGTGTACATGCCGATCACGCCGATGTTCCACGTGCATGCGTGGGGCGTGCCCTACACCGCCACGCTGATGGGTGCCACCCAGGTCTACCCCGGGCGCTACGAGCCGGAAATGCTGGTCAAGCTGCTGGTGGGCGAGAAGGTCGACTTCTCCCACTGCGTGCCGACCCTGCTCAACATGGTGGTCGGCGCCGAGGCGATCGCTTCGGGCAAGGTCGATCTCTCCGGCTGGAAGGTACTGGTGGGCGGCAGCGCCCTGACTCAGCCGCTGGCGCAGAAAGCCTGGGAGCTGGGCATCGATACTCGCAGCGCCTATGGCATGTCCGAAACCTGTCCGCTGCTCACCGCCGACATCCTGCCGCGGGACATCAACGAGGCCGATTTCGCCACCCAACTGCCGTGGCGCTGCAAGGCCGGCGTGCCCGTACCCTTGGTGCATCTCCAGGTGGTCGACGAGAGCGGCACCCCACTGCCCCACGATGGCGAGAGCGTGGGCGAGGTGCGCGTGCGCGCCCCCTGGCTGACCCAGGGCTACTACAAGGAGGAGACCCGCAGCGAGGAGCTGTGGCGCGACGGCTGGCTGCATACCGGCGATGTGGCAGTACTCGACGAGCGCGGTTTCCTGCAGATCCGCGACCGCATCAAGGACGTGATCAAGACCGGCGGTGAGTGGATTTCCTCGCTGGAGCTGGAGAACCTGATCGGCCAGTGCCCGGGTATCTCTGAGGTGGCGGTGATCGGCGTACCCGACGAGAAGTGGGGCGAGCGCCCCGCAGCGCTGGCAGTACCCAGCGATCCCAACAGCCCACCCCAGGCGGAGGAGGTCCAGGCCTTCCTGCAGCGCTTCGTCGACGAGGGCCGCCTCAACCGTTGGGCGATTCCGTCGTTCGTTCGCTTCGTCGATGAGATTCCAAAGACCAGCGTGGGCAAGCTGGACAAGAAGCGCATTCGTCAGGAGGTATGAATACTGTCGTTCAACAGCAGAGCTGGTTACTGTCAGCAACTAGACTGTAAGAAAGTAGACTGCAAAGAAAGTAGATTGCAAAGAAAGTAATAAGAAAGGGCCTGGCTCGCTGCACCGGCGTAACGCTTGCGCAGCAGCCAGGCCGCTCACGAGAGGCCATTCATGTCGAACGTTCAGTATTACGATAACAAACCCTGGATGAGCCATTACCTTGCCGTCCGACCTGCAACCGGTGAAGCCACCGCCAGCCACCACCTTCACGACAGCCTGCCGGCGCTGATCCAGGCGGCCGGGCAGACCTACAGCCAGCAGCTCGCCTTCACCACCTGCATGCCCAACGGCATGAACGGCCGCCTGACCTATGCCGAAGTGGAAGAGATGTCGGATGCCTTCGCCGTCTACCTGCGCGAATCTCTCCAGTTGGAAGCCGGCGCCCGTGTGGCCGTGCAGATGCCCAACTGCCTGACGCTACCGGTGGTGGCCTTCGGCATTCTCAAGGCCGGCTGCATCCTGGTGAACGTCAACCCGCTCTACACCAAGCGGGAAATGGAGCACCAGTTCAACGACAGCGGCGCCCAGGTGCTGGTGATCGTCGACATGTTCGTCGACAAGCTCGAGGCGATCATCGACCGAACGGGGATCAAGCAGGTGGTGGTCACCTCCGTTGCCCAGTGGTTCCCGCCTGTGGTGAAGGGGGTTCTGCAACTGGTGCTCAAGTACTGGAATCGGGTGATTCCCAAGCACCGGCTGGACGTCCACACCATCGACCAGGCCCTGGCGAAAGGGCGGCAGGCGAAGGCCACTAACGGTATCGACACGCGCCAGTACTGGCAGCATCTGACCCGCACGGATACCGCCCTGCTGCAATACACGGGTGGCACCACCGGGGTCAGCAAGGGTGCCGAGCTGACCCACGGCAACCTGATCAGCAACCTGGAACAGGTCGATTCGGTGGCCGGCGACCACATCGAGCCGGGCAAGGAGTGCATCCTGACGGCGCTGCCGATCTACCACATCTTCGCCTTCACCGTTAACCTGCTGGCCTTCTACCACAAGGGCGCCCACAACGTATTGGTGCCCAGCCCGCGGCCGATCCAGAACTGCCAGCGCGCCTTCGACAACTACGACATTTCCTGGATCTCGGGAGTCAACACGCTCTACAACGCCCTGCTCAACGAGGAGTGGTTCACCGTCTACCCGCCCCGCTCCATGAAGGTGGCATTGGCCGGCGGTACCTCACTGCACAAGTCGGTGGCCGAGCGTTGGCGCAACGTGGTGGGCAGCCCCATTACCGAGGGCTACGGCCTGACGGAAACCTCCCCCGTGATCTGTTTCAACCCCATCGGCAAGGAGCGTACCGACTCCATCGGCATCCCCGCGCCGGAAACCGACGTGCGCATCGTCGATGAGCAGGGCCAGCCGGTAGCGGTGGGTGAGCCGGGCGAGATCATCGTGCGCGGGCCGCAGGTGATGAAGGGCTACTGGAACCGCCCCGAGGAAACCGCCAACGCCCTCAAGGATGGCTGGTTCTACACCGGCGACATCGCCGTGATGAGCGAGGACGGCCACTTCCGCATCGTCGACCGCAAGAAGGACATGATTCTGGTCAGTGGCTTCAACGTCTACCCCAACGAGGTCGAAGACTGCATCGCGCGTATCCCTCAGGTGCAGGAGTCGGCGGTGATCGGAGTCGCCGACGCCCAGACCGGAGAAGCCGTGCATGCCTATGTGGTGCTGCGCGAAGAAGGCATCAGCGAGAAGGATGTCATCGCCCACTGCAAGCAGGAGCTGGCCGGCTACAAGGTGCCGAAAAAGGTGGTGTTCTGGGACGAGCTGCCCAAGACCCCCGTCGGCAAGGTACTGCGCAAGGAAGTGCGAACCGCAGCCACAGGCGGTTGACCTCATTGGCCGCGCAGCGGTTTCGACAACAACGACTCAATGACCATTCAATAACAACGAGACGCTGGAGCATAACGAATGCTGAGCCCATTGGAAGAGACCCTGCTCTCCCTCATGATGGTGATCATCATGTTCGGCATGGGGTCGTCGCTGACCTTCAAGGACTTCAGGCTGGCCCTGCGCCACCCGCAGGCCGTCGGTGTGGGGTTCGCCTCCCAGTACATGCTGATGCCGTTGATCGCCTTCACGCTGTCGCGGGTGCTGAACCTGACCCCCGAGCAGACGGTGGGCCTGGTGCTGGTGGGCTGCATGCCGGGCGGCACCACCTCGAACATCTTCGCCTACTTCTCGAAAAGCCTGCTCAGCCTGAGCATCATGATGACCATCTGCTCCACCCTGGCCGGTTTCATCATGGTGCCGCTGCTGATGGAGCTCTACACCCAGGGCATCGACGACGCCTTCCGCATTCCGCCGGATCAGATCGCCCGACTGCTCTTCGTGCTGCTGATTCCCACCCTCATCGGCATGTGGCTGCGGCGCCGGAACTCCAACGTCGGCGCCGTCATCGAGCTGATGGGGGGCATCCTCGGTGCCATCGTCATTCTCTTCCTGGTGGTCACCTGGGTGCCCAGGAACTGGCGTCTGCTGGTGGAGACCGGCTGGGAGGTCTATGCCGCGGTCATTCTGGTGGGCCTGATCGGCTTCGCCTTCGGCTACCTGTTCTCCCGCGCGCTGCGGCTGAACCCACAGAAGGCCAGGACGGTGTCGCTGGAAACCGGTATCCAGAACGGCCCGCTGGCGGCGCTGATCGTGATCATGACCTTCGCCGACGAAACCCAGCAGCTGATCCTGCTGATGCCGGTGATGTACTCGCTGTTCATCGTCATCAACTCCACCATTGCCACGCTCTTCTACCGCCGCATGACCCGGCACGAGGAGCTGGCACGCGACCAGGCCAAGGTCGAACCGGCCTGACGGCGCGGATTCAGGCGCTCTGGGGCAGCGTCGTACTCGCCCGCCGGTAGGCGGCGGGCGAGTTGCCCGTCCAGCCCTTGAAGGCACGGCTGAAGCAGGCCAGATCCTGAAAGCCCAGCTCGTCGGCGATGGCCAGCAGCGGCCGCTCGCTACGCGTCAGAGCCTGGATGGCGAAGTCGCGCCGAAACTCGTCCTTCACTGCCTGGAAGTGAGTGCCCTCGGCGGCCAGCCGCCGCGACAGCGTGCGCACCGACATGTGCAGCGCCCGGGCCACGTCATGCACCGAGCCCGAGGTGGCCAGATGACGCGCCAGGTGCTCACGCACCCGATGCGACACCACGCGGTCCTCGAAGGAGACGTAGAACCAGTCGGCCGGCGCCCGGCGCAGGAAGGCGCCCAGGTGCTTCTTGGTCTGGCGGATTGGCTGCTCGAGCAGGGCGGCGTCGAAGTAGATGGCGGTCTGCTCGCGCTCGAAGCTCACCTTGCCCGGATAGAAGTAGAGATAGTCGGCGCTGTGCGGCGGCTGGGCGTAGGCGCACTCCATCATCACCGGCGGGATCTTGCTTGCAATCAGCCACGAACAGATGCCGTGAAACAGCTTGAGCATCAGCTCGTGCACCAGGATACGGCTGCCCGCCGGCGGCCGATGCTCCACCAGCGCCACCCGCGCCAACCCGTCCTCGACGCGATACTCATACCCGAAGTCGTCCAGCACGATGCGGAAGAACAGCGTGTAGCGATGCAGCGCCACCTTCAGCGTGGGCGCCTCCAGCACGCTCAGGCACAGCAGCTTGAGCGTGCCGCTGCGCAGCGGCCGGGCGAAGAAGCCAGGCGTCTCGTCGTCGCACGCATTGACCAGCAGCCGGTAGAGCGTGGCGAACTGCTCCACCGTCACCCGCCCGTGGGGCGCGCTGAGCAGGAACGGCGAGATGCCCGCGCGAACGAGATAGCCCTCGCGGTCCGCCTCGCTTTCGGGCACCCCGCGGAACAGCTCGTTGACGAAATGCATGGATACCGTGACGGTCACGCTCGCCTCCCTCCTGCTTCGGCCTGGCGACATCGGGTTGCGAGCTCATGGTAAGTTACTCGCTGCCTTGGTTGGATACTCTGCAACCATGGCTTCATCGCCGCAACGTCGACGGGAGCCGCCATGCTCGAATTTCGCCAGGTTTACAAGACCTACGCCACGCCCCAGGGTCCGCTTGCGGTGCTGGAGGGCGTCGACCTCGAGCTGCGCGGCGGCGAGAGTCTGGCGCTGATGGGCGAGTCCGGCAGCGGCAAGTCGACCCTGCTGCACCTGGCGGCGGGGCTCGACCTGCCGGACAGCGGCGAGGTGCTCCTTGCCGACCGCTCGATCTCCGCGCTGGACGAACCGGCCCGCGCCCGCCTGCGCCGCGACATCCTGGGCCTGGTGTTCCAGCAGTTCCACCTGGTGCCGAGCCTGAACGTGCTCGACAACCTGCGCCTGCAGGCACGGCTGGCCGGGCGCGACAATGCCGAGTGGTCGACGCATCTGATGCAGCGACTGGGCCTTGCCGGCCTGGAACGGCGCTACCCCGAGCAGCTCTCCGGCGGCCAGCAGCAGCGCCTGGCCATCGGCCGGGCATTGGCGCCGCGCCCCGCCCTGCTGCTGGCCGACGAACCCACCGGCAACCTCGACGAGACTACCGCCGGCGAGGTGCTGGCCCTGCTGCTGGAACTGGTACGCGAGGCCGGCAGCGCCCTGCTGATGGTGACCCACAGCGCCCAGGTGGCGGCACCGCTGGACCGCTGCCTACGCCTCACCCACGGCCGGCTGGGCGCTCTCACGGAATCGGGACCCACGGAACCGGAGCCGAGCCGCCGCTGATGCTGACCGCCTTCGCCACCCTGCTCTCCCACTACAAGCGCCACCCCGGCCAGCTCGCCATGCTGCTGCTGGGGCTGTGGGTGGCCAGCGCGCTGTGGAGCGGCGTGCAGGCGATCAACGCCTCGGCCCGCGACAGCTACGCCCGCGCCGAGGCGCTGTTCACCACCGGACTCGACCGCCTGGAGCGCCGCGACGGCGAGCCGCTGACCCGCGACGACTATCTGCGCCTGCGCCGCGCCGGCCTGCCCGTCTCGCCGCTGCTGGAAGGCAGTATCGATGCCCCCGACGGCACCCAACTGACGGTGATCGGCATCGAGCCCTTCACCCTGCCCGGCGACAGCGACTTCGCCGCGGCGGGCACAGCCGGAGAGCTCACTGCGTTTCTCACTCCGCCGTGGCAGACCCGCGTCGCCCCGGATACCCTGCCGGCGCTGGGCATGAGCCACCGCGAGGCCCCCGGCGCCGAGCCGCGCCTGGCTGAGGCCCGGCTGCCACCGCTGATCCTGGCCCCCAGGCTGCCGCCCGACACCCTGGTGATGGACATCGCCGCCGCCGCGACGCTGCTCGACAGCGGCGAGCGCATCACCCGCCTGGTCACCGCCCCCGACGCGCTCGAACAGGCCCCGGAAGGGCTGGTACTGACCCGGGCGGCCACGCTGGTATCGCCCGGCCAGTTGACCGAGAGCTTCCATCTCAATCTCACCGCCATGGCGCTGCTGGCCCTGGCAGTGGGGCTGTTCATCGTGCAGGCGGCGCTGGGCTTGGCCCTGGAGCAGCGCCTGGGGCTCTTGCGAACGCTACGGGCGCTGGGTGTGTCAGGGCGCGGGTTGGTCGGGCTGCTCGCCCTGGAGCTGTTGCTGCTGGGTATCATCGGTGCCCTGGCCGGCATCGTCAGCGGCGTGTGGCTGGCCCGGGTGCTGCAGCCCGACGTGGCGGCCACCCTGGGCAGCCTCTACGGCGCCGACGTGGCGGTCACGCTCAATCTCCCTTGGCACTACTGGCTAGGCGGGCTCGCCGTGACCCTGGGCGGGCTGCTGCTGGCCGGCAGCGGCGTACTGTGGCGGGCGGCCCGCTTGAGCGTACTGGGGCTGGGCCAGGCCCAGGCCTGGCGCAGCGGCTTTCAGCGTCAGCTCAAGCTGATGAGTGCGGCGGGCGCCGCCGTGGCCCTGGGCGGTCTGGCCCTGTGGCTGTGGCTCGCCTGGCAGCCGCCGGG
>MTEU01004869.1_pt3 | contig 29032 bp, 27 predicted proteins | sample 1042701 | NCBI WGS metagenome assembly MTEU01 (sample SAMN06185813, study PRJNA358809) | soil metagenome | isolation source: naturally attenuated soil | place: India | collected 2015-05-23
CCAACGCCGAGGAAGAGGGCTCGCCGCGCCAGATCATGCGCATCGTCGATCTGATCGAGGAGAAGCGGCCAGCCGCCATCTTTTGGGAGAGCACCATTTCCGACCGCCACGTGCGCAGCGTGGCCGACGAGACCGAGGTAGAAATCGCCGGCCCTCTCTACGTCGATTCCCTCAGCGAGCCGGACGGCGCAGCACCCGACTACGCCGGCATGCTGCGCCACAACGTCGGGCTGCTGCGCGAGGCCCTGGGAGGCACTCATGAGTGACACGGCACCGGCGCTCGAGGCACGCCGCCTCAGCGCGGCCTATCACCAGCACCCCGTGCTGGAAGACGTCACCCTGGCACTACCGCAGGGCGAGTGGACCGCCATCGTGGGGCCCAACGGGGCGGGCAAGTCGAGCCTGCTCAAGCTGGTGATCGGCGGCCTCACGCCGCTGCGCGGCGAGCTGCGTATCCTTGGCGAAAGCCCAGCGGTACAGCGCAGGGCCGGCCATATCGCCTACATGGCGCAGCAGGAGCACATGGAGTGGGAGTTTCCCATTTCGGTACGCGAGACGGTGCTGACCGGCCGCTACGGCCTGATGCGCCAGGACCCACTGTGGCAGCGCCTGCTGCCGCGCCACTGGGCCAACCCCAGCCACCGCCAGGCCGTGGAAGCCGCGCTGGATGCCGTCGACATGGCCGAGCATGCCGAGCGCCCCATCGGCGAGCTGTCCGGCGGCCAGAAGAAGCGCGTGCTGCTGGCCCGCGCGCTGGCACAGCAGGCCAGCATCCTGCTGCTCGACGAGCCACTGGCCGGGGTCGACCCGCCCAGCGAGGCGCTGATTCTCGCCACGCTGGAACGTCAGCGCGACGCGGGCCGCACCGTCATCATGGTCACCCACGACATGCCCAGCGCGCGTCGCCATGCCGACCGCGTGCTGCTGATCAATCGCCATGTCGTCGGCATGGGCACACCGGAAGAGATGCTCAGCGACGCCATGCTGGCCCGCCTGGCGGTAGGAGCGGCCTCCGGCTCTGCCTACGGGGGTGCACGTGCCGCAGCTTGAGACGTTGGCCCAGGTGATCGATGGCCTGATCGCCCTGCTGATGCTGGTGGTGAACCTGCTGCCCGAGCCGCTGGCCGCGCCCTTCGAGTACCGTTTCATGCAGCGCGCCCTGCTCACCTCGGTGCTGGTCGGAGCGATCTGCGGCCTGCTCTCCTGCTACGTGGTGCTCAAGCGCTGGTCGCTGCTGGGCGATGCCATCTCCCATGCGGTGCTGCCCGGGGTGGCCATCGCCTACCTGCTGGGTTGGCCGTTCTTCATCGGCGCCTTCGTCACCGGCGCGCTGACCTCGCTGGGCATCGGCGCGCTGGAGCGCCATACCCGGATCAAGGCGGATGCGGCCATGGGCCTGATGTTCACCGCTGCCTTTGCCTTGGGCATCGTGATCATCAGCAAGATCGCCACCAGCACCCACCTGATGCATATTCTGTTCGGCAACGTGCTGGGCGTGCAGACCACCGCGCTGATGCTGACGCTGGCGGCAAGCCTGGTGACCGTGCTGACCATCTGGCTCGCCTATCGCCCGCTGCTGCTCTACACCTTCGATCCGCAGCAGGCCCAGGCGCTGGGCTTCAATACCAGCTTCATCCACTACGGCCTGATCCTGCTGCTGACCCTGACCATCGTCGCCAGCCTGGAGACCGTGGGCATCATCCTGGTGGTGGCGATGCTGATCACCCCGGGCGCCACGGCCCACCTGCTGACCGACCGCTTCCCGCTGATGCTGGCGATCTCGGTCGCCGTCGGCGTCATCTCCGCCGTGGTGGGGCTGGTGCTTTCAGTGTCGCTGGACGTCGCCTCGGGCGGCGCCATCGTACTGGTGGCTTCCGGCCTGTTCCTCGTCGCCCTGCTGGCGGCCCCCAAGCACGGCCTGGTGGCGCGCCAGTGGCGGCGCTGGCGCCTGAATCGGGTTTAGCTAAATCGGAATTAGGAGGTGGGGCGGCGTTTGAGCGTGGTCCGGCGATCATGATAGGCGATCGCCAGGCCACTGCCGATGATCAGCGTGCTACCCAGGAAGACCCAGAGGTCGGGCATTTCCCCCCAGAACCACCATCCCAGCAGCACCGCCCACAGCATGGCGGTGTAATCGAAGGGGGCGGCAATGGCCGCCGGAGCGAAGCGAAAGGCCATGGTGATGCAGGCCGTCGCTCCCACCCCTATCACGCCGGCGCCGAGGAACCCCAGCCAATGCCAGGGGTGCGGATCCTGCCATACCCAGGGCAGGGTCGCGGCGCTCAGCACCAGCGGCACCAGGGTGATGTAAAACACCATGGCCCAAAGGTGCTCGGTGGCCCCGTAGCGGCGCGAGGTGATCATCAGCAGCGCATAGAAAACCGCCGCGGCCAGCATGATCAACGCACCGGGATGGAACCCCTCGCCCCCCGGCCGCACCACCACCATCACACCGATAAAGCCCAACAGCGAAGCCGCCACGACCTGGTAGTCGACCCGTTCACCGAGCAGCGGCACCGACAGCAGGGTGACGAACAGCGGTGCAGCAAAGGCAATGGCCGTCGCTTCGGCCAGCGGCAGCATGGTCAATCCCAGCACGAAGAAGCCCATGGTGCCGGTATAGATCAAGCCGCGCACCAGGTGGACCCCGGGCCGACGAGTGCGTAGCTTGGTCAAGCCGCCGCCGTAGTGCGCCAGCACGGCGATCAACGGCAGCGAGACCAGGGTACGGAAGAAGATGATCTGCAGCGGCGAGTGCACCTCGCCCAACCACTTGGCAATGGCATCGCCGATGGCCAGGCAGAGTACGCCGGCACACATGAACAGAATGCCCTTCAATGACGGCGACATGGCCCCTCCCCCGACAGGAAAAAACCACCCCGCCGACCGGGATGGACGGCGGGGCTTGTTGGTTAACAACCTAACGGGTGGGACGCATGGCGGCAAGTGCCATGCCCCAAGATGGCGCATTGGGTAGGGCGGAGGTCGAACCCAGAATGACGCGAGGTTTATGGGGCATGGTCAAGCCATAATCGTTATGTTATAACAATTCATTCTCAGCGTTCGAGCGCTTGGCGTAGGCGAGCGCCCTGAACCGGCTCCCGAGGCTTCGCGCCGGGCGGGTCTCGCAGCATGAATGATATGTTATAGGGTTTCATAAGGAGGTGCCATGCAGCCCCGTCCCTCCCTCGATACTCCGGCGCACTGGGCGTTCGGCCAGGAGATCGAGGTGTTGCCGCGCATTTTTGACGACGACATCACCCTGGCCGTCATGCAGCGACGGCTCGACCCGGCCCTTGCCCTGGCCGTGCGCGCTCAGCTCAACGGCACCCGCTCTCTCGACTGGCACTGGCGCGGCGCCCCCGGCCAGGCAATGAAGGAGGACCTCGAGCGTCGGCTCCCCGCCCCCGAGGCCGGCGCTGCGCTGGTGGAGGACGTCGGTCATATCGCCGAGGCCATGGCCTACCTCTTCTCCACCGAAGCCATCGGCATTCGTCTGCGCGCGCTGGAGGGCGCCATGTGCCCGCGCTTCCACGTCGACAACCTGCCGGTGCGTCTCGTGACCACCTATGCCGGACCAGCCAGCGAATGGCTGCCTGAGCACGCCGTCAACCGTGCCGGGCTGGGCGCCCCCCATCCCGACAAGCCCGATATCGTCGCCGATCCCGATGCCATTCGACAGCTCGCCGTGGGCGATCTGGCCCTGCTCAAGGGCTGTGGCTGGGTCGGTAACGAGGAGCGCGGCCTGGTCCACCGCAGCCCGCAGCCGGCTGCGGGCGAACGTCGCCTGCTGCTGGCGCTGGACCCGGGCTGACACCGCTCCGCCGTTACGCAACCTGTTCTTTCCACCTGAGCAATCCGTTCTTTCCACCTGAGGAAGCCCGGCAATGACTCCATGCCTTCGCCCCCTCCTGTTCGGCCTGGTGCTGATGCCCCTGGCAGCACAGGCCGACCGCCCGCTGGCGGTCGTGGCCCCCTGGGAAATCACCGGCCTCGATCCCTCGACCTCGGGCTATGTCTTCGCCCGCATGCGCGTTGCCGAGACCCTGATCGATACCGATGCCGACGGTCAGCCGGCCCCTGGGCTGGCCAGCGGCTGGCAGGCCTCCGACGACGGCCTGACCTGGCGTTTCACCCTGCGTGAGGGTGTGACCTTCCACGATGACAGCCCGCTGACGGCACAAGCCGCAGCGTTGAGTCTCGAGCATGCCCTGGCCAAGCCGGGCATACTCGACTCGGCGCCCATCGTCGCCATCGAAGCCGAAGACGCCGACGTCGTGGTGCATCTCGACAGCCCCTTCGCGCCGCTGCCGGCCCTGCTGGCCCACTCCACCACGCTGATCCTGGCAGTGGACGCCTTCGACGACGAAGGGCGAGCCACCCAGATGATAGGCACCGGTCCCTATCGTGTCGCATCGGTCGCACCGCCTCAGCGCCTGACGGTGGAGCGCTTCGATGGCTATTGGGGCGAGACCCCTGCCATCGGCAGCGCCAGCTATCTGGCGGTGGGGCGCGGCGAAACCCGCGCGCTGATGGCCGAGAGCGGCGACGCCGACGTGGTGTTCACCCTGGACCCGGCCAGCCGCGCACGGCTGGCACGCCATGATCGTCTGGCGCTGCATGCCGAGCCGCTGCCGCGCACCATCGTGTTCAAGCTCAATGCCGAACACCCCTTCCTCGAGGACGAGCGCGCCCGCCAGGCATTGAGCCTGGCCGTCGACCGGGTCGGCATAGCCGCCGGTCTGCTGCGCCATCCCGAAGCCGCCGCGGCCGAACTGTTCCCGGCCAGTCTCGGCCCCTGGCATCTGGGCCTCGCTGCGGAAGAAGCGCAGGACGTGGAGCGGGCCCGCGAGCTGCTCACCGAACTGGGCTGGGAAACCAACGGTCGCGGCATGCTGGAGCGCGACGGCCAGCCCTTCCAACTGACCCTGCGCACCTTCTCCGACCGCCCCGAGCTGCCGCTGGTGGCGACGGCGCTGCAGGACCAGTGGCGCGAAATCGGCGTGGCACTGGAGGTCGCCGTGGGCAACGCCAGCGAGATCCCTTCCGGGCACCGCGACGGCAGCCTGGAGCTGGGCCTGATGGCGCGCAACTACGGCCTGGTGCCCGACCCGCTCGGCACCCTGCTCGACGACTTCGGCACCGACCCGGAAACGATGGGCGGCGACTGGGGCGCCATGGGCTGGCGCGACGCGGACGTGGCGGCCTGGCTCGACACCCTGCGCCAGGAGGCCGACATGGATGCTCGCGCCGAACTGGCCGGGCAGGTGGCACGCCGGCTTAACAAGGCGATGCCGGTCGTGCCCGTGGCCTGGTATCAGCAAACGGCCGCGGTGAACGCCGAGCTGGAGGGCTTCTCCATCGATCCGTTGGAGCGCAGCTATCGCATCGACGAGCTGAGGTGGGGAGAATGAGCGAAAACCAGGCTGCGCGCTCGACGTCGCGCCGGGCTTCCCGCTGGACCTCTCACAGGACGACAGGCCTTGGTGGCCTGCTGCTGCAGCGCCTGTTCCAGGCCGGGCTGGTGGCATGGATGGTCGGCACCCTGACCTTCGTGCTGACCCGTTCGCTGCCCGGCGACATGGCCTACCGCATCGCCGCCGGACGTTACGGGCACGACATGGTCAACACCACTGCCGCCGAGGCGGTGCGTGCCGAGCTGGCACTGGACCAGCCGGCGCTCGGCGCCTACTTCGGCTGGCTGTGGGATCTGATTCAACTCGACCTGGGCCGCTCGCTGGTCAGCGGCGAGCCGGTGGTGGCCGAGCTGTGGCATCAGCTCGGCCACTCGCTCGGCCTGGCCGCCCTGGCCGTTCTGCTCTCGCTGCTGCTGGGTCCACCGCTGGGCCTGCTCGCCGGGCTCAAGCCCAACGGCATGCTCGATCGCGTAAGCGAAGTGGCGGCCAGCGTGCTGCGCGCCCTGCCGCCCTTTGCCGTGGGCCTGATCCTGATCCTGATCTTCTCGGTCACCCTCGGCTGGCTGCCTGCTGCCGGCCATGGCCGCAGCGCACACGGCGTGCTGCCGGCACTGACCCTGGCGTTGGCACTGGCCGCGATTTCCAGCCGGGTGGCACGCAACGCCATGGCCGATGTTTCGCAGTCGGCCTACTACGCCTTCTCGCGCACCAAGGGGCTGGGCGAGCGCCTCAGCTTCCTGCGCCACGGCCTGCGCAACGCTGCGGTGCCGGTGGTGGCCTACCTCGGCGTGCAGTTCGTCTACCTGATCGAGGGCGTGGTGGTGGTCGAGACCCTGTTCGCCTGGCCTGGCATCGGCCACGCCCTGGTGCACGCCATCGTTGCCCGCGACGTGCCGATGATCCAGGGCACCGCGTTGGTGATGGGGCTGATGTTCGTCGCCCTCAATACCGTGGTGGATCTGCTCTGCCACTGGCTCGACCCCAGGAGGCGCAGCGCATGAACGGCTCTACCCTGACGTCTTCCCGCCGCCTTGCCCTGCCGACGCTGAACGGCCGCCAGCGCCTCGGTGCCACGCTGCTTGCGCTGCTGCTCGCCTTCGCCTGGCTGGTGCCCTGGCTGTTCGAGGCCAACCCCGCCCGTCAGCAGCTCACCCGCATTCTGCAGCTGCCGACGCTGGCCGAGCCGCTCGGCACCGACCACCTGGGGCGCAGCCTGCTGGCGCGGCTGGCCAGCGCCGTGCGCCTGTCGCTGGGCATGGCGCTACTCAGCGTGGCCAGTGCCGCCGTGCCGGGGGTGATTCTCGGCGTGATCGCCGGCTGGCGCGGTGGCTGGCTCGACCGCGTGCTGGGCAGCATGGCCGACGCCTTCCTGGCCCTGCCCGGCCTGCTGCTGGTGCTGCTGCTGGTAGCCATCGCTCCAGGCAACTTCTGGGCGCTCTACGTCGGTATCTCACTGGTGCTGTGGATCGAGTACTTCCGCGTCGTGCGCGCCCGCACCCGAGTGCTGGTCGCCTCGCCCCAGCTCGAGGCAAGCCGCCTGCTCGGCTTCGGCCCGTTCTACCTGTTCCGTCGCCACCTGTGGCCCGAGCTGGCGCCGCAGGTGCTGACCCTGGCCGCCTTCGGCGCCGCCAGTGCCATCCTCGCCATGGCCGCGCTGGGTTTCGTCAGCGTCGGGCTGCGTCCGCCCACCGCCGAGCTGGGGCTGATGATGATCGAGCTGCTGCCCTACTACCACGAGGCGCCCTGGGCCATGGCCCAGCCGATCCTGGTGCTGTTCGTGCTGGTGCTGAGCCTCAACCTGCTGGCGGGAAGGGATCCACGATGAGTGCGTACTTACTTCAGGCGGAAGACGTCACGATCCAGGGCGAGGGCGTCACCATCGCGCCCTTCTCCTGTGCGCTCGAAGCCGGTAGCCGGCTGACCCTGCTCGGCGAGACCGGCTCGGGCAAGAGTCTGCTCGCTCAGGCCATCATGGGCACGCTGCCCCGCGGCCTGCGCGCGCGGGGGCGACTCGTCATCGACGGCGAGACCTTCGATGCCGCCGATGACAAGTCGCGCCGCGCCCTGTGGGGCCGACGCCTGGCGCTGCTGCCCCAGGAGCCTTGGCACGCGCTGGACCCGACCATGCGAGCCGTATCGCAGGTGGCCGAAAGCCACCGCCACGTGGCCGGGCGTGATCGACGCCATGCTCAACAAGCGGCCTGGGCCGATCTGGCCGAGCTGGGTCTGGCCGAGGCCGGCGGCAAGCTGCCCGGCGAACTCTCCGGCGGCATGGCGCAGCGCGTCGCCTTCGCCGCCGCCAGTGCCGGCGGTGCGCCCATCGTCATCGCCGACGAACCGACCAAGGGACTCGATGCGCCGCGCCGCGATGCCGTGGTCGAGCTGCTGGCGCGCACGCCCGAGGGCGGCGGCGTGCTGCTCACCATCACCCACGACATCGACGTGGCCCGCCGCCTGGGCGGCGAAGTGGTGATCCTGCGCCAGGGACAGGTGGTCGAGCGCGGACCGGCCCAGCAAGTGCTCACTCACCCCCAAAGCGAGTACGGCCAGGAGTTGCTGAACGCCGAGCCCAGCCGCTGGCCACGCCCGGCACCGCTCGGCGAAACCGCTCAGGCACCGGTGGTGACCGCCACCGACCTGGCCAAGACCCGCGGCGGGCGCGAGCTGTTCCGCGAACTCTCCCTCACGGTGCGCCCCGGTGAGATCGTCGGCGTGGTCGGTCCTTCCGGCTGCGGCAAGAGTACGCTGGGCGACATGCTGCTCGGCGTGACACGCGCCGACGGCGGCGGGATCCTGCGCGCACCAGGGCATCCACTCGGTTTCCAGAAGCTCTATCAGGACCCACCGGCGGCCTTCTCGCCCCACTGGCAACTCTCACGCCTGCTCGACGACCTGGTGCGCCCCCACCGCCTGGAACGCAGCGCCATCCCCCCGCTGATGGCGCGCCTTGGGCTCGACGAGCATCTGCTGGAGCGACGCCCCGGCGAGATCTCCGGCGGCGAGCTGCAGCGCTTCGCCATCCTGCGGGTGCTGCTGCTGGAGCCGTGCTTTCTGTTCGCCGACGAGCCGACCTCGCGTCTCGACCCCATCACCCAGCGCCGGACCCTGGCGCTGCTGGTGGAGCTGGCCCGCGAACGCCGCTGCGGCGTAATGCTGGTGAGCCACGACCCGGTGTTGATCGAGCGTATCTGCGACCGCCGCATCGTCCTCGGTGACGAGCAGGTGAGCGCGGCCGGGCAGGCACTCTATCCGGCCCCGGTGCTTGTCTGAACGGGTACCCAACGACATCGCCCCGCATGAGCGGGGCGATGTGGGGACGGAAATGTGGGAACGGAGATGCAGGGAGCGGGGTGGCAGGCGTCAGTAGTGCGCCACCACCATGCAATCCATGCCCTGTGCGCGCAGGCTGTTGCAGGCGGAGTGGGCATCGCTCTCCTGCAGGTCGACCAGGCGTGCGCGGAACACCCGCCGCTCGCCCTCCGACTCCGCTACCGACACCCGCACGTCGCGCATGAAGTCGGAAAGCTGGTCGGCGGCTCGGGTCGCCAGATGGCGGGCCTGATCCGGGTCGTTGAAGGCACCGACCTGGACCGCCCAGTTGCCTCCACTGCTGGCACGCGGCATGTCGGCCTGATAGGTGGTACGCGGTGTGTCGGCCTGGGCGATCAGGGCACGAATCGGGTCGTCGGCGGAGCCCATCTCGACCCCCATCTCCGACTGGAAGGAGAACTGACGCTCGCCGCTCGAGGCGGGCTCGACGGCCTCGGGTGCGGCAGCCAGCTGCTGGGCGGAAGCGGATGGACTCTCCGGCAGGTCCATGCGATCGCCCAACACATCGGCCTGGGCAATCCAGTCGCCGCGCTGCAGCATGGAGAGCCTGGCAAAGCCGCGATCGAGCAGGTCGGCCATGTGCGTGTCGCGCGAGGCGGCGGTGAAACCGCCCATCACCACGGAGACGATACGCCGGTCGTTACGGATCGCCGAAGTCGCCACATTGAACCCGGAGGCACGAATGAAGCCGGTCTTGAGGCCATCGGCGCCGGCATAATTGCGCAGCAGCCGGTTGTGGCTGGTATGGGTAGTGCCGCGGTAGGTGAAACTCTGGGTGGAGAAGTAGTGGTAGTACTGGGGGAAGTCCTGCATCACGCGGATCGACAGCGTGGCCATGTCGCGGGCCGTGGTGACCTGAGCATTGTCGGGCAGCCCGGAAGCGTTACGGAACACGGTGCTGGTCATGCCCAGCTCGTTGGCACGCTGGGTCATCATACGGGCGAAACCGGACTCGGTATTGCCCAGCGCCTCGGCGACCACCACGGCAACGTCGTTGGCCGAGCGCACCACCAGCGCCTTGATGGCCTCTTCCACCGTGATCGTGCTACCCGCCGCGAGCCACAGCTTGGAAGCGGGCATCGAAGCGGCATGGGCCGATACCGGTAACGGCTGGTTCAAGCGCATGGTGCCGTTCTCGAGGGCCTCGAACAGCATGTAGAGCGTCATCATCTTGGTCAGCGAGGCGGGATAGCGCGTCGCATCGGCGTTGGCCTGATGCAGTACGTCGCCGCTCTCGACATCGATCACGATGGCCGCATAGCGGGGGTTGGCCTGCGCCGAGCCGATCGTCAACAACTGAAGAAAAAGCAAAAAGAAAATGGCCACACCGAGGTAAGGTCGGTTGTAGGAGCGCATGACGAACACCTCTGGTTCCCTTTTGATTCCCCGTGGTCCGTTTCTAAAGCGGACCTTGGCTCAGTATGGCCGCATAACGAAGCGCTTAACAGCCGGAATAGCGAGTTTTTTTGCATATATACCGGCTGCTTCCATCAAACTTCCGTTTATTAATCAACTGGAATAACAGCCCGTTACCCCTGCGTTGCAGACCCGCTACTCCCATGCGGGGAAAGGGTCAGGCAAGCCGGCCCACGCCCGATGACCGTCTGCCAATACGGCGTCGCTCAGCAGGCACTCGTCCAGGGCCTGACGGATACGCGCTTCGTCGAGGTTCTGGCCGATGAAGACCAGTTCCTGACGCATGTCGCCGAACGGCTCTTCCCACTGCTCCATGATGTAGCCACGCGACTCCGGATCCTTGGGCCAGCGCGACTCGGGCACAGCCTTCCAGAACATGCCGGCAAAGCCATAATGGGCGATGCCGCCCGCCTGACTCCACTGGCCGGCGTACTGGGGTCGCGTAGCGAGCCAGAAGAAGCCCTTCGAACGCAGCAGCTTGCCGCCGAACCAATCGCCATGCAACAGGGCGTGAAACTTCTCGGGATGGAAAGGCCGCCGGGCGCGATAGACGAAGCTCGAGATGCCGTACTCCTGGGTTTCGGGCACGTGCTCACCGCGCAGCTCCTTGAGCCAGCCCGGGGCGAGCCTGGCCCGTTCGAAGCTGAAGCGGCCGGTATCGAGCACCTTGTCGAGCGGCACCTGGCCGTGGGCCATGGGTACCAGCTCGGCGTCGGGATTGAGCGAGCGCAGCACCGCCTTCAACTCCGCCAGTTGCGCCTCGTCGATCAGATCGGTCTTGCTGATCAGCAACACGTCGCAGAACTCGATCTGGTCCACCAGCAGGTCGGCTACGTTGCGCTCGTCCTCCTCGCCCAGGCTCTCGCCCGCCTCGGCGAGGGATTTCGCCTCCCGATACTGAGTCAGGAAATTGGCGCCGTCGACCACCGTCACCAGGGTGTCGAGTCGAGCGATGCTGGAGAGACTCTGGCCCTGCTCGTCCTCGAAGGTGAAGGTCTCCGCCACCGGTAGCGGCTCGGAGATTCCGGTGGACTCGATCACCAGATGATCGAAGCGACCTTCCCGCGCCAGCCGGCTCACCTCCACCAGCAGGTCCTCACGCAGCGTGCAGCAAATGCAGCCATTGCTCATCTCGACCAGCCGCTCCTCGGCCCGGTTGAGCGTCACCTCGTCATCGCCACTGCCCGGAGCGCCTCGCACCAGGGCGGCATCGATGTTGACCTCACTCATGTCATTGACGATCACCGCCACGCGGCGCCCATCGCGATTGGCCAGGATATGGTTGAGCAGGGTGGTCTTTCCTGCGCCGAGAAAGCCGGAAAGCACGGTAACCGGCAGGGGCTTGTGGGACATCACGCGTCTCCTCGCTGCTTGCTGTAGTGGTGTTCGCGTTTCTCCTGCCGCTCCTTGGCCTCCAGGCACAGTCCGGCGGTCGGCCTGGGCAACAGTCGGGGCAAGCCGATGGGCTGACCGGTTTCGGCGCAATAGCCGTAGTCGCCCTCTTCGATACGCCGCAGTGCCTGATGAATCTTGCGCAGCAGCCGTGTCTCGCGATCGGCCTGGCGTAACAGCAGCCGCAGCTCCTCCTCCACGGCGGCACGATCGAGCTCGTCGCCGCTGCGCTCGTTGTCGGCGATGGCGCTGCGCACCTCCTCAAGGTGCGCCTCCACTTCGGCCCGCTCGGCAGCCAGCCGGCGCCGGAAAAACGCCAGCTGCTCATCGTTCATGTATGCCTCTTCGGGCATGGCCAGCAGTCGCTGCACCTCGGGATCGGCCGACATGGGCATCCTCTCCTGAAAATAGACGTTATAACATAACAATACTATTTCCCATGGCAAACCCTCTACGCCAAGACGGCTTGTGATCCAGTTCGCCTGAATATCCAGGCAATTTCTTGCCCGCTGGGCAACTTCTTGCCCGACCCGGGCAAGAAGTTGCCTAAGTAAAATTGGCATCGTTCACGCTGAAAACCTTCAACCTCATGTATTTAAACGATTTTAAAGATGCTGGCACACATAATGCTCATATTGAGCTGTCCATCGGGACATTTCATTCACATCGTCAAGGAGCAGACCATGCCGACTCCCTGCTATATCAGCATCCAGGGCCAGACCCAGGGCAACATCACTGCCGGTGCCTTCACTCCGGATTCCGTGGGTAACATCTACGTGGAAGGCCACGAAGACGAGATGCTGGTCCAGGAGTTCAAGCACGTCGTCACCGTGCCCACCGACCCGCAGTCCGGCCAGCCCTCCGGCCAGCGCGCCCACAAGCCGTTCGTCTTCACCGTGGCCCTGAACAAGGCCGTGCCGCTGATGTACAACGCCCTGGCTTCCGGCGAAATGCTGCCGAACGTGGAGCTGAAGTGGTACCGCACCTCCGTCGAGGGCAAGCAGGAGCACTTCTTCACCACCACCCTGACCGACGCCACCATCGTCGACATCAACCTGCGCATGCCGCACGCCCAGGACTCCACCAAGTCTGAGTTCACTCAGCTGATGGACGTGTCCCTGGCCTACCGCAAGATCGACTGGGAACACACCGTCGCCGGCACCTCCGGTTCCGACGACTGGCGCGCCCCGATCGAGTCTTGATCGGCTAGCCCCGCGCCCCCACCCGCCGGCTCGCCGGGCGGGGGCGACGGTTCGCACCACGACGCCAGCGCTCTTTTCGAGCGCTGGCGTCGTGGTTTTTCAGGATGGGTGAATATTGAATCGCGGCGCCCGCCGCACGTTGGCCAGCAGCAGGCTGCCGGTGGCGGGGTCGGGGATCAGCGTGCAGTCGATGTCGTAGAGCTGGCGTACCAGCTCGGTGGTGACCACTTCGCCTGGCGGGCCGGCGGCCACCAGTTGGCCATGGCGCAAGGCGACGAGGTGGTCGGCGTAGCGGCAGGCACTGGCGAGATCGTGCAACACCATGACCACGGTACGGCCGTGGGCGGCCAGCCGGCGTACCAGCTCGAAGACTTCGATCTGGTGGCCGAGATCGAGCGCCGAGGTGGGCTCGTCGAGCAGCAGCAACGGGGTCTGCTGGGCGATGGTCATGGCGATCCAGGCGCGCTGGCGCTGGCCGCCGGAGAGGGTATCGAGGGGTCGATCCGCCAGTTCGTCCACATCGGCCGCGGCCAGCGCCTCGTGTACCACTTGCTGATCCTCCGCCGACCACTGGCGCAGCCAGCCCTGGTGCGGCTGGCGACCGAAGCGCACCAGCTCGGCCACGGTCAGCCCCTCCGGGGCGCTGGCTTCCTGCGGCAGCAGCGCCAGGCGCCGGGCCAGTTCCCTGGCCGGGAGCTGCTGGATGTCCTGACCGTCGAGCACCACCGCGCCCTGGCTGGGCGCGTGCAAGCGCGCCAGGCCGGCCAGCAGGGTCGACTTGCCGCAGCCGTTGGGGCCGACGATGGCGGTGACCCGGCCCGCCGGCAGCGCCAGTGCCAGCGCGTCGATGATGGTGGTACGGCCGTAGCGCAGGGTCAGGTCGCGGGTGGCGAGTTCATGTCGGGTCATGCCAGATTCCTCGAAGCCGGTCGCAGCAGTATCCACAGCAGCCAGGGGCCGCCGACCACGGCGGTGACGATGCCCACCGGGATCTCGATGGGAGAGAGCAGCACCCTTCCCGCCAGGTCGGCCAGCACCATCACCAGCGCCCCCGCCAGCGCCGAGGCCATGACCGGCACCCCGCGTGGCGAGGAGAGCGAACGGGCGATTTCCGGGCCGAGCAGGCCTACCAGCCCCACCGGGCCCGCCACGGAAACCGCCAGGCCGGTGAGCAGCACCGAGACCGCCAGTATCTGCCAGCGGCGCTGTGACACGCGCAGGCCGAGGCCGGCGGCCACGGCGTCGGAGAAGCGCATCAGGCTCAGTGCACGAGTGAGCCACAGGGCAGTGCCCAGGCCCAGCGGCAGCCCGACCGCAAGCAGCGTGACGGCACCGGCCGGGCGGGCGTTGAGCGAGCCGACCGTCCAGGGATAGGCGGCGTTGGCGGTGTCGATGTGCACCTTGGCCAGCAGCAGCTGAGTGATGGCACCGAACACGGCGCCGACCCCGATACCGGCGACGATGAAGCGGTAGCCGCGGGTGCCGCCGCCGGCGGCCAGGCCGAAGGTGAGAGCGGCCGCCGTGGTCGCCCCCACCAGGGCCATGGCCGGCGGCGCCAGCGACACGCCCAGGCCGATCACCGAGGCCACGGCGAAGGCGGTGGCGCCGTTGTCGATACCGATGATGCCGGGCGTGGCCAGGCGGTTGCGGGCCAGGGTCTGCATCAGGCAGCCCGCCACGCCGAAGGCGGCACCGGTGAGGCAGGCGGCAAGCAGCCGCGGCAGGCGTAGTTCCTGGACCAGGAACACCGCCATCAGATCGCCGCGCCCCACCAGCGCCGACAGCACCGCCCTCGGCGCCAGGGCGCTGCTGCCCAGGGTCAGATAGGCGAACGATGCCGCCAGCAAGCCCAGCAGCAGAATCAGGGCGGCCAAGAAGGCGCGTCTGTCCACCAGCACGCTGTAGGGTGCCCGTGCGCCGCCCAACTGCCAGGCCAGGCACCAGTGGCCGGCCGGCGCGGAAGCCGCCGTTGCCCGGTCGTAGCCGTGCCCGACGGGCTGCTGCTGGAGCCCGTCCTCGGCAGTGTTGCCGTGCATTGCCCCCTCCTCTCTCATCAGGCGCATAGCATTCATCAGGCTCATAGCGTTGGCATGCGCCGCGCTCTCACCACGGCCACCAGCACGGGCGCGCCGCACAGCGCCGTGAGCACACCGAGCGGCAGTTCGGAAGGTGCGACCAAGAGGCGCGAGACGATATCGGCCGTGATCACCATCAGCGGACCCAGCGGCAGACACAGCCACAAAGTACGGCGAATATCGGGACCGGCCAGCGCTCGAGCGGCGAACGGCACCACCAGCCCGACGAAGGCGATAGGGCCAGCGGTAGCAGTAGCGGCGCCCACCAGCAGCGCCACCGCCACGATCACCAACAGCCGGATGAGCCCCGGACGATGGCCGAGGCCGCTGGCAACGCGCTCGCCCAGCGACAGAGCCGCCAGCGGGCGCGCCACGGCGAGCACGATGGCCCCCGCCAGCAGCAGGCTGGGCAGGATGGCAAGCAGATGCTCGAGTCGGCGACCGGCCAGGCTACCGACGATCCAGAAGCGAATTTCGTCGGCGGCGCGCTGATCGAACAGCAGCAGCAGCGAGGTGAGCGAGAGCAGCAGGCCGGTCAGGGCGGCGCCGGCCAGCACCAGCCGCACCGGATCGTTGCCGGCACCGCTCACCCGCGCCACGCCGAGCACGCAGAGACAGCCGACCATCGCGCCCAGTTGGGCCACGCCGATCCGCATCGTGGTGGCGGTGGCGCCGAGCACCAGCGCCACGGCAACGGCAAAGGCCGCCCCGGCGCTGACGCCGAGCAGACCCGGCTCTGCCAATGGGTTGCGCGTCACCGCCTGAAGCAAGGCCCCCGCCACCCCCAGGGCCAGGCCGACCACGAGGCCCACCAGCATCCGCGGCAGGCGCAGCGCGCCGACCACGAACTGGGCTTCGGCATCGCCCTGCCCGGTGATGGCGGCCCAGGCCCGAGCCGGCCCAACGTCGCCGGCCCCCCACAGCAAACTGGCCAGACAGACCAGCACCAGCAATGCCAGCAGGCCCGCCAGCCTCGCGGAGAGGCGGCGGGCCTGGAACAAGCCCGAAGGTCGTGCTGCGTACATCAGGGTGTCAGCGCAGCATCGAGCTGATCGAGAATCGTCAGCGCCGCCAGCGGGCCGGTGGCGCTCGACCACAGCTGGCCGTCGACGGGCACGACCTGGTCGCGAGCCACCACGTCGAGGCGGGCAAAAGCAGGCGTGGCCTGCGCGGCTTGCAGGGCTTCCCGCCCCTCCTCGTTGAGGGTGGCCAGGAACAACCAGTCGGCGTCCACACGGGAAAGGTTCTCGAGGCTTAGCGGATCGCTGTGTGGGCTGTTCTCACGGGTCAGCCCGGCATCGTGAACCGCCACGCCTGCTGCGCGCAGAAGGCCGGCCGTGAAGAGATCGGCGGACATGACCATGGGTCCTTGCGGCATCCAGCGCACCAGCACGGCACTGGGGGCCTCGTCGGCCGCAATGCGCTCGGCGACCTCGGCGGCGCGAGCATCGACCTGCTCCAGTGCGGCTTCGATTTCCGCCTCGCGCCCCAGCGCCTGGGCGAACAGGCGGGTCTCGGCGCGCCATGCCTCCGGATCCAACCCTTCGGTCAACGGCACGACGGTGGGCGCCATGCGCGAGAGCAGCCGGTATTGCGCTTCAGGTAGCTGCGGCGGAGCGAGAATGACGTCCGGCTCCAGTGCCAGCACGGCCTCGAGGTTGATCTCGCGTACCACACCGACGATGGCGGGTCGCTGCTCGCCCAGATGCGCCTCGATGTAGCGGGCCATGCCGTCGCCACCACGGGTGGTAACGGCACCCAGCGGCGTGACGCCAGCCGCCAAGGCAACGTCGAGTGCGCCCTCGTAGAGCGTCACGACGCGTTCCGGCGACCTGGGTACCACGACCTCGCCAAACGCCGTCTCCACGCTGCGCTCGGCCCAGGCAGTCAGCGGCAGCAACGCGAGCACGGCGACCGATAGGGGCAGGCGCAGCGCGCCGACCCAGTTCCGCATCCCTTTCATCACGAACCTCGCACACAAAAACTAATGCGAATTATTATCACAAAGAATTGCGAAGCTATGCCATGCAACACCTTGTTGCGGAAACTGCAACGCCTCTCGCCCAATGAAACTCAACCAGAATCGTTTTCATTTATCGCCACGACTCTTACACTGTCGCATTCGATGCCACTCATCGCCGAGGAATGGCCATGTACGATCTCGACGAGCTGCTCGCCTTCGATCACGTCATGCGTTCCGGCAGCCTGACCCGCAGCGCACGAGCTCTCGACTTAGCCAAGTCGACCCTCAGCCGGCGTATCGCCCAGCTCGAACGAAAGTTGGGCCAGCCCCTGCTGCGCCGACAGTCCAACCGACTGCTGCCCACCGAAGCCGGCCACGCCTTTCATGTCTACTGCCGGCAGATTCTCGAGCTTGCCGAGCAGGGCCGACAGGCGTTGGAAGAGTTGAACGAGGAGGTCAGCGGCGAGCTGCACGTGGTCGCGCACAACGCGCTGGCCCGCAGCTGGTTGTCCGCTCGGCTGACCGCCTTCATGAAGGTCCACCCCGAGGTACGTCTCACGCTACGCACCGGAACGACACCCACCCTCACCGCCGATAGCCAGGCGGTGACCGTGTGGCTGGGCGAGGTGCGCGGCAGCGAACTGCGCCAGGAGGTGCTGGGCTGGCTCCACCGCGGCCTTTATGGACACCCCGACTACTTCTCTCGCCAGGGCCAGCCACAACACCCTCGCGAACTGATACGGCACACCTGGATCGATCTGCTCGGCGAAACCGAGCAGGGGCTCACCCTCACCCACCGTGGGCAAGGTGGCGAGTTCCACTTTCGCCCCCCCGAGTCGCGCTTCCGCGTCGACCAGCAGATGCTGCATGGCGATGCCCTCGCCAGCGGGCACGGCCTGGGACTGATGTCCGACTGGTTGGCACAGGCGCGCGAACGCGCTCACCCCGGCTCGCTCGTGCGCTGTCTACCGGAGTGGGATGCACCGGCCGTGCCGGTCACGCTGCTGTACCCCTATGGCTTCCGGCCGCGGCGGCTAAGTGCCCTACTGGCCTTCCTGCGTCAGTCGCTACCGAACGCATGGCAACCAAGCCCAACCCCTCAGCTCGAGCCGACGAGCGTAGCCGGAAGCGAAGGTGTTGCCAGTCGCGCAACGCAACGTTGCCTGTCTTCCCCCTGAGCAAAGGGAACTTTCGGCATTAGAATCACCTGCGCTTGATAATCAATGTCATTTGATAATTCTTCATGCTCAGCAGGTGATCTCATGCTCCATGCCCGTCGCACCGCTCTGGCCGTTGCCGTCGCCAGCGCACCGCTCGCCTTCACCGCCCAGGCGCAGGATAGCGCCCGCCTCGACAACGTCGTGGTGACTGCCGCCGGCTTCGAACAGTCGCTGCGCGACGCCCCGGCCAGCATCTCGGTGGTGACCCGCGAGGAGCTGGAGCGGCGCCAGTTTGCCAATATCGCCGAAGCCATCGCCGACATTCCCGGCGTCGACGTACGCTCCGGCGTGGGCAAGACCGGTGGCCTGAATGTCAGCATTCGCGGCATGCCGAGCAACTACACCCTGATTCTGATCGACGGCCGGCGCCAGAACGCCGCCGCCGACGTCACCCCCAACGGCTTCGGCGAAACCGCCACGAGCTTCATGCCGCCGCTGTCGGCCATCGAGCGTATCGAGGTCATTCGCGGCCCCATGTCGACCCTGTACGGCTCCGACGCCATGGGCGGCGTGATCAACATCATCACCCGCCGTGCCGCCAACGAGTGGAGCGGCTCGGTCAGCGCCGAGAGCACCTTCCAGCAGCATCGCGAAGAGCCCAACTCCCAGGCGCTCAGCGTCTTCGCTTCCGGCCCGCTGGTCGAGGAGACCCTGGGCCTGCAGCTGCGTGGGCGGGTCTACAACCGCGGTGCGTCGGAGCGCCTGATGGAGGGTACGGGACGCGACCCGCGTCCGGCCGAAGGGGAGATCTACTCCATCGGCGGACGCCTGAACCTCACGCCGGACGACACCAACGAGTTCTGGCTCGACGCCGAGCGCGCCCGCCAGTGGTACGACAACACCGACAGTCGCCTGGGCAGCCTCGATGGCAGCAACCCGAACAATCCCGACCAGGTCTACGGCTACGACGATCACATGCGCTTCAACCGCGACCAGGTCGCCTTGGGGCATACCGGACGCTTCGCGGCGGGCACCTGGGAGAGCAGCGTGACCCACGCCATCACCGAGACCGTCGGCCGCACCATTCCGCACCCCAACGCGGGGCCCGGCACGCCGCATCCCGCCCTGCCCCACGCACCGATCATCGGTTCGCCGCGTACCCTGGAGAACGAGCAGACCGTGCTCGACACCAAGTTCACCACCAACCTCGGTGCGCACATGCTCACCTTCGGCGGCCAGTACATGGAAGCGGAGCTGACCGACGACCTGGCACCGGACAGCTACGACGAATCCCAATGGGCGCTGTTCATCGAGGATGAGTGGTGGCTGCGTGACGACCTGGCGCTGACCCTGGGCGGCCGCTACGAGAACCACGACGCCTTCAGCGGCCACTTCACGCCGCGGGGGTATCTGGTGTGGAACGCCGACGACAGCTGGACCCTGAAGGGTGGCGTCAGCCGTGGCTACAAGACACCGACGCTCAACCAACTGAGGGATGGCATCAATAACGTCACCGCCCAGGGCGCCAGACTGCTGATCGGCAACCCGGACCTACAGCCGGAGAAGAGCACCAACTACGAGATCGGCGCGCATTACGACAACCTGGCCGGCTTCTCAGCGGGCGTCACTTTCTTCCACACCGATTTCACCGATCGCATCGTCACCGCCAGCGAGCGTGCCGTTACCGGGCATCCGACCATTCCCGACGGCACCTATGACCAGGCGATCAACATCGGCGAAGCGCAAACCCAAGGGGTGGAACTGGAGGCCCGCTATCGTTTCGCCCCTGCCTGGGAAGTGCGCGGCGGTTACACCTACACCGATACCGAGATCAAATCCGATGAAGCGCGTGGCGCAAGCCTGACGCTGGCGCCCCGGCACAAGCTGACCGCCGCCGTGAGCTGGGAGATCAACGAGCGCTGGAGCACCACCCTGGAAGGTGAGCACTACAGCGGTCGCAAGCGCTTCGCCTCCGCGCCGGAGGCCGGCACCCAGGATGCCGCCCTCGCCGCTGCCGTGGGCGACAAGTTCAAGAGCTACGAGCTGTTCAACCTGAGTTCCACCTACCGCGTGGCGGACAACGTGCGACTGACCGGCACCATCTACAACCTGCTCGACACCGACTTCGGCACCGGCACGACCTACGAGTACGAAGGCGAGACCTTCGCGGCCTATGAGTACTTCACCTCGGGCCAGTCCATCAACGGCGCTTACATGCCGCGGCGCAGCTTCTGGCTCTCCGCCACTTACGAGTTCTGACCGGCACCTGCCTGCCGTTTCGCATCGTTACCTTCGCCCCGGTTCTGCCGGGGCTTTTTCTTGCACGGCGGGCAGCGCTCGATTAACGCGCACTATCGAAACCATCCGCATTATTTTCTTAAACTATTGCCTGGCCACCCCTATCCTTGAGCTACGTTTCTCGGCTGCGGAGTGCTCGCCATGAAGAAGACCGTGTCCTTTGCCATCGTGCATTTCTGCGTAGCCTTCGCGGTAACTTATCTGTTGACCGGCAGTTGGGTGCTGGGCGGCATGATCGCCCTGATCGAGCCTGCGGTGAACACGGTGGCGTATTTCTTCCACGAGAAGGCATGGAACTATGTCGACCGGCGGCAAGCCACCGTGGCCGGCTAACCTACCTCAACGATTCCTATCAATATTCAAGGTCACCGAATACTGGTAGTCACGTTCCAACATACCGAAGGACCCGAGACTCGCATGCGGTGTGGTCACCCGCAGGAACCAAGTGCCCGCATCGAGCTGACGCTCGATCCTGAAGTTACCGTCGCGTCCGCTGTTCCAGTCGCGCTCAATCACCTGCCCATTGACGTCGAGCAGCTGCCCTGCGGGTGCCACCAGCCCCACATCCCACGCAAAGGTGTGGCTCTCCAGCACCACGCGGGCCGGGGCATTCAGGGTGAAGGTGAAATAGCGATGTCCGGCCGTCATGACTTCGTACGATCGACCGGGTACCAGCTCGGTCGCACCATACCGTGGGTCCCAGGTGCCGGCACAGCCAGCCAACAGCAACATGATCAAAGGCAGAGAAGAGAGGAAGCGCTTCATGACAGACTCCTTTCCGGATAGGTCAACCCGCGTTCCCCTTCAGCCTACTCCGAATAGCCGTTCCACGCCCAGCCAGATCAGACGCAGCGCCAGCAGGGTCAGGGTCCACTTGAAGAAAGAGTCGAAGCGATGGTCGGTCACCCGGTTCAGCAGGCGCAGGCCCAGCCAGGTGCCGACGAAGCCCGCCACGACCATGACCAGCATCAGCCCCAGCCAGTCGCGGAAGACGAAACCGGCAAAGCCGAAGATGAACGCCTTGGTGGCGTGTTGAAAGGTCATGCAGGTGGCGAAGGTGGCCACCCGCGGCAGCCGCTCGCTCATGCCGAGCTTGATGAACGAGGCGACCATGGGGCCGCTGGCGCCCACGAAACTGGAGAGCAGCGTAGTGAGCGCGCCGGCAATCACGGTGCCGGTGCGCCCCACCGCCCGCTGGGGCAAGCCCGGCCCCCAGCAGGAGTAGAGCACGAAGGCGGCGATGCACAGCTCCAGCACGCCGTAAGGCAGGCGGATCAACAGCCAGGCCGCCACCACCGCGCCGACGATCACGCCGGGCAGGAAGGCGGCAACGATGTCACGACGAACGTGCCGCCAGGTCATCAGCGCCCGGCCGCCGTTGGAGCCGAGCTGCACCATGCCGTGCACCGGGATCAGCGCCGTGGCCGGCATCACCTGGGCCATGGCGATGATCAACAGCGTGCCCCCGCCGATGCCGGCCGCTGCCGACAGCGCCGAGGTCACTACCGAGAGCAGCACCAGGATCAGGTTGACCCCGGCCGACAGCGGCGAGAGCAGCTCCAGCATCAGGCCGGACGCCTCACGGCAGCCTGCCCTCCTCGACGCCGTGGCACGCCACCTCGCTGCCGTCGCTGCGCGCGATCAGCCGCGGCACCTCGGCCTTGCAGCGCTCGTTGGCATGCGGGCAGCGCGGATGGAAGGCGCAGCCGGTAGGCGGATGCACCGGGTTGGGCACCTCGCCCTGGATCACGGTGCGCTCCTTGCCCACCCCCTCCAGCGACGGCACCGCGGCCAGCAGCATCTTCGAGTAGGGATGGTGGGGGTTCTCGAAGAGCTGGTCGGCCGGGGCGATCTCGGCGATACGCCCCAGGTACATCACCGCGATGCGATCCGACATGTGCTTGACCACCGCCATGTCGTGGCTGATGAACAGGTACGTCAGCCCGTACTCGTCCTGCAGGTCGCGCATCAGGTTGAGGATCTGAGCCTGTACCGAGACGTCCAGCGCCGAGGTCGGCTCGTCGCAGATCATGAACTCCGGCTCGTTGGCCAGCGCCCGGGCAATCGAGATGCGCTGGCGCTGACCGCCGGAGAACTCATGCGGATAGCGGTTGGCGTCCATGGCCGACATTCCCACCTGCTCGAGCAGCTCGCCCACCCGCCGCCGACGGTCGACGCTGCTCATCTCGGGGCGGAAGAAGCGCAGCGGCTCGCCGATGATGGTGCCCACCCGCCACAGCGGGTTGAGACTGGCGTAGGGGTCCTGGAAGATCATCTGGAAGCGCTTGCGCACGCTGGCGGCCTGACGCCCGGTGCGCCCGGCCAGGTCGCTGATGTCCTCGCCGTCGAACACCAGCTTGCCGCGAGTGAGGCCATAGAGCCCCACCACCAGCCGCGCCACGGTGGACTTGCCGCAGCCCGACTCGCCTACCAGCGACAGCGTCTCGCCGCGGCGGATGGAGAAGCCCACGCCGTCCACCGCCTTGAGCGTGAGCTTTTCGCTGCGCTCGATCACCCGGTTGAGCCAGGGCTTGGAGACGTCGAAATAGCGCGCCAGGTCCTGCGCTTCCAGCAGGATCTCGCCCTGCGCCGCGGCGCTCTTCTTCACTGCCGTATCAGCGCACATGGCTCACCTCCTCTCCCTCTACGTCCTGCCGTGGCGGCAGCGGATCCACCGGGTCGTGCAGCCAGCACGCCGCCCGGCTGCCCCCGGCCGGCATCAGATCCGGCCGCTCGTCATGGCAGCGCTGCTGGGCGTGGGGGCAGCGCGGGCTGAAGGCGCAGCCCGAGGGAATCGCCGCCAGCCGCGGCATGGCGCCCTCGATCTGGTAGAGCCGGTCGAGGCGCTTGGCAATCCCGGGGATCGAGGCCATCAGTCCCTTGGTGTAGGGATGCTGCGGGTGGCGGATCACCTCGTCCACCGGCCCGATCTCGATCAGCCGCCCGGCATACATCACCGCCACGCGGTCGGCGGTCTCGGCGATCACGCCCATGTCGTGGGTGACCAGCATCACCGCCGTGCCGTGATCGGCACACAACCGCTTGAGCAGGGCGAGAATTTGCGCCTGCACCGAGACGTCGAGCGCCGTGGTGGGCTCGTCGGCAATGATGAACTCGGGGCGCGCCGCCAGCGCCAGGGCGATCACCACGCGCTGGCGCATGCCGCCGGAGAACTGGTGCGGGTAGCTGTCGATGCGGTTCTCGGGGGCCGGAATGCCCACCTCGCGCAGCAGCTTGAGCGCCTCCTCGCGAGCCTCGCGCTCGTTCATTGGCAGGTGGGCACGGATCGTCTCGATCAACTGGTCGCCCACCGAGAACAGCGGGTTGAGGCTGGTCAGCGGGTCCTGGAAGATCATGCCGATATGGCGTCCGCGCAGCGGCACGAAGCGCTCCTCGGGCAGGTCGTCGATGCGCTGGCCAGAGAGCAGCACTTCACCGGCAGCGATATGACCGGGCGGCTCCAGCAGGCGGATCACGGCATTGCCGGTCATCGACTTGCCGGCGCCGGACTCGCCCACCACGCCCAGCACTTCGCCGGGAGCGATGTCGAAGGAGACGTCGTCGAGCGCCACCAGGGTACCGTGGCGGGTGGGAAACTCGACCCGCAGATGGCGTACGGAAAGGACCGGCTGCTGACCCGCGGCGCCAGGCTCGTGGCCGGCCACCGGGGCGGCTTGATTAACAGAGCCCTTATCAACGGAGCTTGGGGTTGAGGACATCACGCAACCAGTCTCCCAGCAGATTGACGGAGAGCGCCAGCATCAGCAGCGCCATTCCGGGGAAGAGTAGGATCCACCACTCTCCCGAGAACATGTAATCCTGGCCCACCCGGATGAGGGTGCCCAGGCTCGGCTGGGTGGCCGGCATGCCGACCCCCAGGAACGACAGCGTGGCCTCGGCGATGATCGCCAGCGCCAGGCCGATGGTGCCGATCACCAGCACCGGCCGCATCACGTTGGGCAGGATGTGCTGGAACAGGATCTTGCGCGCCGGCAGGCCGATCACCCGCGCCGCCTGTACGTACTCCTTGCTCTTCTCCACCATGGTGGCGCCGCGTACCGCGCGGGCGTACTGCACCCAGTCGGAGAGGCCGATGGCGATGATCAGCACGATGATGGCCACTTCGGCATGCATCGAGCGCGGCAGGAAGCCTCGGATCACGCCGAAGATCAGCAGCGCCATCAGGATCGACGGGAAGGTGAGCTGCACGTCGGCGATGCGCATGATCAGCGCGTCGCGCCAGCCGCCGCGGAAGCCCGCCAGCAGGCCCAGAGCAGTGCCCATCACCAGGGCGAAGATCACCGCGGCAAAGCCCACCAGCAGCGAGATGCGCGAGCCGTAGAGAATCGCCGAGAAGACGTCGCGGCCCTGGCTGTCGCTGCCCAGCAGGTAGTAATTGCCGGTGAAGTCCGAGGTGGTCATCGGCGGCGTGAAGGCGTCGATCAGCTCCAGTTGACGCGGATCGAACGGGTTCTGCGGCGCAATCCACGGCGCGAACAGCGCGGCGGCGAACATGGTCAGCGTCACCAGGGTGGCCAGTATCACCACCGGCTGACGCTTCCATGAGTAGACGATGTCGCTGTCGAGGAAGGTACGCAGCTTGCTCGGCTTGGGCGGCACGACGGGTACGGCGCTGTCACGGGTCTGAACGTCCTGACTCATTTGCCACCTCCCTGGGCGCGCAGCCGCGGGTCGACGGCATAGTAGAGCAGATCCACCACCAGATTGATGACCACGAACACCAGCGCGATCATCATCAGGTAGGCGGCCATGACCGGCACGTCGACGAAACGCACGGCGGTGATGAACAGCGCGCCCACGCCGGGCCACTGGAACACCGTCTCGGTGATGATGGCGAAGGCGATGATGGTGCCGAGCTGCAGACCGATGATGGTGATGACCGGGATCATGGTGTTCTTCAGCGCATGGCGCAGATGCACCACCCGCTTCGACAGACCCCGCGCGCGGGCGAACTTGATGTAGTCGGTGCTCAGCACCTCGAGCATCTCGGCCCGCACCAGGCGCATGATCAGGGTCAGCTGGAACAGCCCCAGGGTGATGGCCGGCAGGATCAGCGAGCGCAGCCCGCTGGTGGTGAGCAGGCCGGTGGTCCACCAGTCGCCGATGCGCACCGTCTGGCCGCGACCGAAGGCCGGCAGCATGCCAAGCTCCACGGCGAAGATGTAGATCAGCAGCACGCCGATCAGGAAGGTAGGCAGCGACACGCCGATCAGCGAGGCGGTCATGATGAAATTGGCCAGCCAGCTGCGGCGACGCAGCGCGGTATAGATACCCAGCAGGATGCCCATGACCACGGCGAAGATGGCCGAGATGATGGCTAGCTCCAGGGTCGCCGGCAGCCGCTCGAGGATCAGGTCGGTCACCGGCCGGGCCGAACGATAGGAGATGCCGAACTCGAACTGAGCGGCATTGACGATGAAATTCCAGAACTGCACCACCACCGGCTGGTCGAGACCGAGCTGGGCCCGCAGCGCGGCGCGGTCGGCCTCGGTGGCCTCCTGCCCGAGCATGTTGAGCACCGGGTCGCCGACGTAGTGGAACAGCGAGAACGAAATGAGCGCTACCACGAACATCACGAAGATGGCCTGCAGTACGCGCTGGATCAGAAACGCTAGCATGGGATCACCAAATAACGACGATACCCCCGGCCGCTTGTGGCAGCCGGGGGTAGAGCCTCGCGACGCTTAGTTGTTGAAACGCAGATACTTGAAGTGCGGTGTATTCTCGCTCTGCACTTTGAAGTCGATATCGTCACGCATCGACCAGGTCAGCATCTGATGGTGGATCGGGATGTAGACGATCTCGTCGTGAACGATCTGCCACGCTTCCGCGATCATCTCGTTGCGCGCATCCTCGTCGACCTCCTGGCCCATGGCCACGGTCAACTCGTCCACCCGCTCGTCGGAGAAGCCGGTGAAATTCCAGGTGCCGTGGTTCTCTTCCTTGGTGTGGTAGAGGTAGTTGAAGACGTACTCGGAATCCATGGTGGGCACGCCCCAGCCCAGCAGGTAGAAGTCGTACTCGCCACGCGCCAGCTCGGCGAAATGCAGCGAGCGGGTCTGCGCCACCAGATCCACGGTGATACCGATGCGCGCCAGCATGCTGACCACCGCCTGACAGATCTGCTCGTCGTTAACATAGCGGTCGTTGGGGCAGTGCAGAGTAACGCGGAAGCCGTCGCCGTAGCCGGCCTCTTCCATCAGTTCCTGAGCGCGGGCGGTATCCGCCTCGAGAACCTCGTCCATCTCCTCGCTGTAGCCGTTGACGAAGGGCGGCGCGATCATGCCGGCCGGCTGGGAGTTGCCGCGCATGACGGCACGCTGGATGGTGGTGGCATCCACCGCCAGGTTGATCGCCTCGCGTACGCGACGGTCGGCGAAGGGATTGTCGTCGGTGTCGGCGGTACGCAGCTGGGCCGAGCCCATGTCCATGCCGAGGAAGATGGTGCGGTTCTCGGCGCCCTGCTCGTTCTTGATGCCGTCGGCGTTGGCCAGGCGCTCGATGTCCTGTACCGGGGTCTCCTGGAGGAAGTCGACCTCACCGGAGAGCAGTGCCGCCACGCGGGTGGAGGCCGACTCGATGGGCGTGAACACCAGACGAGAGATCTCCATCGGATAGTGGTCGATGCCCCAGTAGTCGTCGTTGCGCACGAACACGGTGCGCACGTCGGGCTCGCGGCTCTCGACGCGGAACGGACCGGTGCCGTTGGCGTTGCGCACGGCATAGGTCTCTTCACCGGCGGCGTAGTTCTGCGCCTCTTCCACTCCGTGCTCTTCCGCCCACTCGCGGCTCATGATGAACAGGTTGGTGAAGTTGTTGGGCAGCAGCGGGTTGGGCTCGTGGGTCTCCACTTCGACGGTGTAGTCATCCACGGCGCGCACTTCGGAGATCGAAGTCAGCAGACCGCGCATGTCGGCGGGCTCGCGGCGCGCCCGGTCGATGGAGAAGGCCACGTCATCGGCGGTCAGCGACTGGCCCTCGTGGAAGGTCACGCCCTCGCGGATCTTGAACACCCACACGGTGGGCTCGTCTTCCTTCACGTACCACTCGGTGGCCAGGCCGGGCTGGTAGGCCACGTCCATGTCCTGATAGATCAGGGTATCGAAGATCTGATGGTTGACCGAATGGGTCGGCCCCTCGTTCTGCGAGTGGGGGTCCATGGTCAGGCTGTCCGCGGAGCGGGTCCAGCGCAGGGTTTCGGCGTTCGCTGCGGTGGCCAACATGGCGCCGATCACGGCGGTGGCCAGTAGGGTCTTCTTGGGTAGCATGTTGTTATTTCCTCAATCAAGCGTTCGATGGGCAGCTGCCCTGGAGAGGTTTCTCCCATACCTTAGCCAAGAAAGCCAGAATTACCTTAGGATTGCTTTTCAGCGTTATTTCGACTGTGGACAGTTACATTTCCGGTGTTGCGAGCGATTCCTGGCAAACCGCTCGGCCGGCCTCGCCGCACCGGCTACAGATGGAAACATTCAACTCGGGTGAACGAAGATGAAACTGCTGACGACCCGGGTCGCCCCGGAGTGGGTCGACTACAACGGCCACATGAACGATGCCGAATACGCCCGCGTCTTCTCGCTGGCGGTGGACACCCTGATGGAGCGGATCGGCCTCGATGCCGGGGGCCGCGAGCGTCTCGCCTACACGCTCTTCACCCTGGAAACCCACCTCTGCTACCGGCGCGAAGCTCACCAGGGGCAAACGCTGGTCGTCGAGGCGCTACTGCTCGACCGCGACGCCAAGCGCCTGCATGTGTTCTTCACCATGCACGACGAAGCCGGCGAGACGCTCGCCACCAGCGAGCAGATGCTGATGGGTATCGATACGGCCAGCCACCGCCCCGCGCCCTTTCCGTCCGGCGTGGCGGATGCGATCGACACCCTGCCGCAGGCCGAGGCGGGCGCCTGGCCTGCGGCGGCTGGGAGGCGTATCGGTATTCCACGGCGCTGAGGAGGGTTACAGCTTGCTTTCGAGCTCCGGCAGGATCTCGAACAGGTCGCCCACCAGGCCGTAATCCGCGACCTGGAAGATCGGCGCCTCTTCGTCCTTGTTGATCGTCACGATCACCTTGGAGTCCTTCATGCCGGCCAGGTGCTGGATGGCACCGGAAATACCCACGGCGATGTAGAGCTCCGGCGCGACGATCTTGCCGGTCTGGCCCACCTGCATGTCGTTGGGCACGAAGCCGGCGTCCACCGCGGCCCGCGAGGCCCCGATGGCGGCACCCAGCTTGTCGGCGATACCGTCGAGCAGCTTGAAGTTCTCGCCGCTGCCCATGCCGCGTCCGCCGGAGATGACCACCTTGGCCGCTGCCAATTCGGGACGGTCGCTCTGGGCCAGCTCCTGCTTGACGAAGGCGGACTGACGGTTCTCCACCACCGTGTCGACGCTCTCGATGGCGGCACTATTCCCTTCGCCCACGGCATCGAAACCGGTGCTGCGCACGGTGATCACCTTGAGGCTGTCGGCGCTCTGCACCGTAGCGATGGCGTTGCCGGCGTAGATCGGCCGCTTGAAGGTGTCGGCGTCGACCACTTCGACGATTTCGGAAAGCTGGCTGACGTCCTTCAGCGCGGCAACCCGCGGCAGCACGTTCTTGCCCGTGGTGGTGGCGGCAGCCAGCACGTGGCTGTAGCCATCGGCCAGCTCGGCCAGCAGCGCCGACAGGGGCTCGGCCAGCTGGTGGGCGTAGACGGCGTTGTCGGCCACGCGGACCTTGCTCACGCCGTCGAGCTTGGCAGCGGCCTCGGCCACGGCGCCG
>MTEU01005854.1_pt4 | contig 28868 bp, 16 predicted proteins | sample 1042701 | NCBI WGS metagenome assembly MTEU01 (sample SAMN06185813, study PRJNA358809) | soil metagenome | isolation source: naturally attenuated soil | place: India | collected 2015-05-23
TGACGCGCGAAGAGGGCAAGGCGTTGAGCCTGGCGCGCGACGAGGTCCTGCGCTCGGCGCAGACGCTGCGCTTCTATGCCGTCGAAGGTCAGACCTTCACCGGCGAATCGTTCCCCAACGACGACGGCGACATGCTGGTCTACACGCAGCGCGAGCCGCTGGGCGTGGCGACGGTGATCTCGCCGTGGAATTTCCCGATCTCGATCCCGGCACGCAAGATCGCGCCGGCGCTGATCACCGGCAATACCGTGGTGTTCAAGCCGTCGTCCGATGCGCCGCTGAGCGGCTATCGCTTGGCCGAGGCGCTGATCGACGCGGGCCTGCCCAAGGGCGTGCTGAACTTCATCACCGGCAGCGCCGCCGACGTGGGAGCCGCGATCACGCAAGCCCCGGCCGTGCGTGCGATCTCGTTCACTGGCTCGACCCGCGCCGGCGAGCAGATCCATCGCTCGGTGCCGCTGACCACGCGCACGCAGATGGAGCTGGGCGGCAAGAATCCGCTGCTGGTGATGGAGGACGCGGATCTCGACCAGGCCGTCGGACTGACGATCAAGGGCGGTTTCTCGCTCAGCGGCCAGGCCTGCACCGGTACCAGCCGCGTGCTGGTCGCCGAGTCCGTGCGCGACGCCTATACCGAGAAGCTGCTGGCCCGCGTCAAGACACTGAAGATCGGCAGCGGCCTGACGCCCGGCATGGACCTGGGTCCGCTGGCCACGCGCAACCAGCTCGACAACGTGCTGCGCTATATCGACATCGGCAAGTCCGAGGCGACCCTGCTGTGCGGCGGCGAGCGGCTCGGCGGTCCGGAGTTCGACAACGGCTTCTACGTGTCGCCCGCCGTCTTCACCGATGTCACGCAGGACATGCGCATCGCGCAAGAGGAGATCTTCGGGCCGGTGATCGCGATCATCGCGTTCAGCGACTACGCCGACGCGATCGCCAAGGCCAACGACACCGAGTACGGCCTGGCCGCGGCGATCGTCACGCGCAATCCGCGCTACATGCATCGCTTCGCCGCCGACATCGAGGCCGGCACCGTCAAGATCAACCGCACCACCACCGGCAATCTGGTCAACGCGCCGTTCGGCGGGCTGAAGCGCTCCAGCACCTCGACCTTCCGCGAGTCCGGCCGCACCGGCCTCGAGTTCTATACCCAGATCAAGACCGTGTACCGCGGCCTGTAAGCACTACGTATCGCAGCATCGCTACACCGTATCGACCAGGAGAACATCGCATGAAACAAGCCATCAAGCTCGAACTGCGCGAAGCGCGCCATATGGTGGCCGCGGCCATCGCCAAGTCCGAGGAGATCGGCGTGCTCGAATCCATCTGCGTGGTGGACGAGGGCGGCTATCCGCTGGTGCTGGAGCGGATGGACGGCGCCCGTATCACCGGGCCGCAGATCGCCTGGAACAAGGCCTTTACCGCGGCCGGCCACAAGCGCTCGACCCATCTGTTCACCACGCCGCCGAACGGGCCCGCGCTGCCCGGCAACGAAGCCTTCGGCATCCAGTGGAGCTTCGAGGGCAAGTTCGCCGCCTTTGTCGGCGGTTTTCCGATCGTCGTCAACGAGCAGGTGATCGGCGGCATCGGGCTGAGCGGCGGCAACGGCGAACAGGACACGCAGGCGGGCCTCGCCGCGCTGCAGGCGCTGCAGGAATTGCTGGCACCGCAGGACCTGAAGGTGGTGGTGCAGGCCGATATCAAGCGCTGAACCGAGCGCTGACCCAAGCGCTGCACGAAGCGCTGCACGAAGCGCTGAACCCCCGCCGCATCCTTCAACCGGCCATTCGGAACGCATCATGTCTCACCGCATCCAGATCCTCGAAACGCAGCAGGCCTTTTTTGTCGAGCGAGGCGAAACGCTGCTGCAGGCCGCGCTCAAGGCCGGTATCGCGCTGCCGCACGATTGCCAGCTGGGCGGCTGCGGCACCTGCCGGATGAAGCTCGTCGAAGGCGAGGTCCGCTACGAGGAAGAGCCGATGGGGCTGGCGCCCGACGAGGCGGCGGCGGGCTACGCGCTGGCCTGCCAGGCGCACCCGGTCGGTGACCTCTTGATCAGCACCGCGCGCGAGGATGAGGCCTGCGCCGAGCCGATGCGGCATCGCGCGCGGATCGACGAGGTTCGTCCGCTGACGCCGACCGTGCTGCAGGTCCGGCTGCAGGTGCCGGATCTGGACGCGGCGCTGGACTATCGGCCGGGCCAGTATCTGAAGCTGATCGCGGGCGAGGGGCAGGCGCGCAGTTTCTCGATGGCGTCGGTGCCGCAGGGCGGCAGCATCGAACTGCATGTGCGCCGCATTCCGGGCGGCGCGGTCACCGACCGCATCCTGCCGGGCCTTGCGCCCGGCGATGCGGTCGAAGTCGAGCTGCCGCACGGCAACTTCTTCTATCGCGCGCGCGACTATCGTCCGTTGCTGATGGTCGCGACAGGCACCGGCATCGCGCCGATCAAGGCGATTCTCGAATCGCTGATGGACGATCCCGATTGCCCGCCGGTATCGCTGTACTGGGGCATGCGGGAGGAGGGCGATCTGTATCTGCACCAGCAGATCGAGGGCTGGGCCGAGCGCCTGTACGACTTCCGCTATGTCCCGGTGCTGTCGCGCGGCGCAGCCGGCTGGCAGGGCCGCCGCGGTTATGTGCACCACGCCGCGGTCGACGATCTCGGCGACCTGTCCGAGCACGCGATCTACCTGTGCGGCTCGCCGGACATGATCCGCGACGCGCGGCAGGCCTTCCTCGATCGCGGCGCCAGCACCGAGCATATCTACGCCGACAGTTTCACGTTCCAGCGGGACTGAGGCCCGGCGGCCGTGGAGGGGCGGCGACCGCGCCGCTTCGTTCGGTAGCTGGTATACAATGACGCCAGCCTTTGGCGCGGGCTCGCACCGACCCGGTGCCTCGCCGCAGCGCCTGGGTCCCCGCCAATTCGCGCGCTGTCCAATCCGATCGCCTCGCCATCCGCCATGTCCCTCCGCCCGTCCGTTTCCGCCGCGCCCGATCAGGAAGTCGTGAGCCTGGGCGCCAGCCATTCGCCGCTGTTCGCGCTGGTCACCGACAAGCTGCGTGAGCGCATCCTGAAGGGCGACTACGAGCCGGGCGAACGCCTGGTCGAGAACAAGCTGTCGGCGGAACTGGGTGTGTCGCGCATCCCGGTGCGCGAGGCGCTGCGGGCGCTAGCCAGCGAAGGGCTGGTGCTGATCGAACCGCGCCGCGGCGCCTCGGTGGCCAAGCTGTCGCCCGATATCGTCCGCGAGATGGTGGAGGTGCGCGCCACGCTGGAGGGGCTGAACGCCAAGCTCGCCGCGCAGCGGCGCGATCCGGCGCTGATCGCGGAGCTCGAGGCGGTGTTGCAGCAGGGCATGGAAGCGGCGGCCCAGGGCAAGGCCGACGAACTGCTGACGCTGAATTCGCGTTTTCACGAGGTGCTCGGCAATATCGCCGCCAACAGCGTGCTGCAGGAAATGATGCGCTCGCTGCGTGAGCGTACCGCGGTGCTGTTCGGGCCGGCCAACACGGTGCGCGCCCGCCAGAACTGGGACGAACACGCGCAGATCCTGCAGGCGGTGATCGCCGGCGATGCCGATCTTGCGGCCCTGCTGGCGGCACGGCATGTCTACAGCGCGGCCAAGGCGGCCGAGCTGCCGGTCGGCGAGCAGCACGCCGCCTGACGGCTGTTGCTTGACGCATGTTGTCTGAGGGCTGTTGCGGCCTGACGCCTGTTGACTGACGCCGGCGGCAGGTCCTCCGGTCTCTCTTCGTTTCTCTTTTCCCTTTCCCGATTCCTCTTTCGCGATTCCTCTGTCGCGATGCACCATGGGCGCGGTGCGCCTTGTCGCCGTGCCCCGGCATCGGCCGCGCGCACGGGTCCGGGGCGTCCGGCGCACCGTCATGGCGCAATGCACAAAAAATGTGTATACTGTCGACTGTTGTAAACGCAATAGAGAAAGACCATGACTTACCGCGACACCAATGCCCGGGCGTCGTACCTGAAGACCCCGGTCGGCCAGCAACTGCTGCGCCACTACGCGGCCCGCGACGCGGTCCGCCACGCGACGCCGCTGATCCCCCTGCGGATTGCCGACGTGCTGCGCTTCGTGCAATGCCTGTTCGGCCGCGCCGGCTGCGGGCATCGCCCGGCATAACGGCCAAGGCCGATACAACGCTCACCTCGTTCCCGCGCCGGCGGGGACCTAGTGTCTTCAGAAGCCGCTGGGTCCCCGCCTACGCGGGGATGACGACGGTGCAAGCAATCTGAACCGCCCTTCGGGGCGGTTTTGCTTTTCCGGCCGCTCTCGTGTGCGGCACTGCTTCGAATGCGCGGCACCGCATCGTGCCGCGATCTTCCCGGACCAATTCTTGCGTCCAGCGCCACCCACGTACCGACAGCCCGCCAGCGGTGCGAGGGTTTCCGCCAATGCCGACAAGCCTTGGTCCGCCCTAAACTATTGCATATAGTATACCGACGCAGCACTTAGCCTGGCCTCCGCCAGAGGGGCAGGCGTGCTGCCGTCAGGGTCGCGGCATAGAACAACAGGCAACAACAAGAACAGGAGCCGACGTGAGCCTGCCAACGTCCCCGTCCATCCCGGCCCGCGCCGGTGCTTCCGCGCACCAGCAAACAGCCGCCGCCCCGCCCGCCGCGCGCTATCGCCCGCTATGGCAGGCCGTCGACGACCTTGCCGAAGGCCGCACCAGCGCCGAGCAGCTGCTCGATCTCTGTCACGCCGCCTGGGCCGAACGCAATCCGCTGCTGAACGCCATCGTGCTCGCCGACTTCGATGCCGCCCGGGAGCAGGCGCGCGCCAGCGATGCGCGCCGCCGCCAGGGCAGGGCGCTGGGGCCGCTCGATGGCGTGCCGTTCTCCGTCAAGGAATCGTTCGACGTGGCGGGCTGGCCGACCACCTGCGGCAATCCGGCGCTGCGCGAGCACGTCGCGCAGCGCGACGCCACCGTGGTCCAGCGGCTGCGAGAGGCCGGTGCGGTGCTGATCGGCAAGACCAATGTCCCGCTCGGCCTGCGCGACTGGCAAAGCTATAACGCGGTCTACGGCACCACGCGCAATCCGCACGATCCGTCGCGCACGCCGGGCGGTTCGTCGGGCGGCAGCGCGGCGGCCGTCTGCGCCGGCATGAGCCTGTTCGACATCGGCTCGGACATTGGCTCGTCCCTGCGCAATCCCGCGCATTACTGCGGCGTGTTCTCGCACAAGAGCAGCCACGGCATCGTGCCGCTCAGCGGCCATGGCACCGGCGCGGCGTCGTTCGGCATCCAGGACATCAACGTCGCGGGCCCGCTTGCCCGCAGTGCGCGCGATCTCGAACTGGTGCTGCAAACCATCGCCGGCCCGGAAGGTGCCGATGCGCTGGCCTATCGCTTGGCCTTGCCGCCGTGCCGGCTCGATTCGCTGGCGCAATTCCGCGTCGCGGTGCTGCCCTCGCACCCGCAGGCAGAGGCCGACCGCGAGGTCAGCGACCGCATCGAGGGGCTGGGCCGCTGGCTCGAAGGGCAGGGCGCCAGCGTTGCCTGGCATGCGCGGCCTTCGTTCGACGCCGAAGAACTGTGGCGCGTCTACGTGCTGCTGCTGCGTGCGACGACCTCGGTCCATATGCCGGACGGCGCCTTCGCCGAGACGATCGAACAGGCCGAAGCCGCCACGGCCGACGACGCCAGCTACGCGACCCTCCAGCATGTGGGCGCCACGCTCCGCCACCGCGACTGGCTGCAGTTGCAGCACGCGCGCGAGCGTTTCGCGCAGGCCTGGCAGCGCTTCTTCGACGACTACGACGTGCTGCTGTGCCCAGCGGCGGCGACGACAGCCTTCTCGCTGAACGAAACCGGCGAGCCCTGGCAGCGCCATCTGGATGTCAACGGCAAGCCGCAAGCGATGACGACCCAGCTGTTCTGGGCCGGCCATTCCGGACTGTGCGGACTGCCGTCGACCGTCGCGCCGAGCGGCCCCGCCGGCAACGGCCTGCCGGTCGGCGTGCAGATCGTCGCCGGACGCTACCGCGACCTGACCTCGCTGCGCTTCGCCGGCCTGCTCGAGGCGGCGGGCTTCGCCTTCCGGCCGCCGCCGGGCTGAGCACGCCTCGCTGACACCAGGCAAACACCAGGCAAACACCCCACCGAATTCGCACGCCGCGCGGCCCGCCACGCCGCCGCGATGCCCACACTGACAAGGAGCGACGATCATGCTGGACTGGTTCAAAGAGCTATCGCGGATGGAGCGCAAGGGGTTCTACGGCGCGTTTCTTGGCCATGCGGTCGATGTGTTCGACTTCATGATCTATTCGTTCCTGATCTCGACGCTGCTGACGCAGTGGCAGATGAGCAAATCGACCGCGGGCGCGATCGTCACGTGGACGCTGGTGTCGTCGCTGGTCGGCGCGATCGGCGCCGGCATGCTGGCCGACCGCTATGGCCGCGTGCGCGTGCTGCGCTGGACCATCGTGGTCTTCACCGTCGCCTGCTTCCTGTGCGGGCTGGCCAATTCGCCCGAGCAGCTGATGCTGTTCCGCATGATCCAGGGCATCGGCTTCGGCGGCGAATCGTCGCTGTGCATGGTGCTGGTGACCGAGATGATTCGCAATCCGGCGCACCGCGGCAAATACTCGGGCTTCACGGCGAGCAGCTATTCGTTCGGCTGGGGCGCGGCGGCGCTGGCTTATGGCCTGACCTTCAGCCTGTTCCCGGCCGAGACGGCCTGGCGGGTCTGCTTCTTCCTGGGCATCGTGCCGGCGCTGGTGGTCTTCTATCTGCGCCGCAACCTCGACGAGCCGGAGGTCTTCGTCAAGACGCGGGCCGAACGGGCCGCCTCGCAGGGCTCCGCCTGGCAGGAGCTGGGCCGGCTGGTGCGGCGGCCGTTGCTGCGCAAGACCGTGCTGTGCAGCCTGCTGTCCGGCGGCATGCTGGGCGCCTACTACGCGATCGCGACCTGGCTGCCGACCTTCCTGAAGACCGAGCGCGGCCTGTCGGTGTTCGGCACCAGCTCCTATCTGGCGGTGACCATCCTCGGCTCGCTGGTCGGCTATGTGGCTGGCGCCTACGCGACCGACCGGCTGGGACGGCGGCCGACCTATGTGCTGTTCGCCGCCGGCGCCTTCGTGATGGCGCTGATCTATATGGTGATTCCGGTCTCCAACCTGTCGATGCTGTTCCTCGGCTTTCCGCTGGGCGTGCTGATGCAGGGGGTGTTCTCCGGCATCGGCGCGACCATCTCGGAGTCGTATCCGAACGATATCCGCGCGACCGGCTACGGCGTTTCGTACAACCTCGGCCGGGTGATCGGCTCGTTCTTCCCGCTGTCGGTCGGCTGGCTCAGCTCGGGCCGGACCTCGCTGCCGCTGGCCATCGCCATCGTCGCCGGGGCCGGCTACGCGCTGGTCGTGTTCGCCGCGCTGATGCTGCCGGAGACCACCGGCATGGATCTGGACAAGGCCGGCGGCGACGAGGCCGATCGGGACGACAAGGTGCCGGGCAAGGTCGGTCTGGCGCCGGCGCCGGGCATCGGCGGAACCGCGGCCTGATCAGTCCGAAATGACATCGAACCGGGGGGACGGGCAGGGCGGAAACGCCCCGCCCGATATCCAGATCGTCACGTTTTCGGGAACAACCTAGGGCTAACCCTGTCCATGCGATTGCATTCGGTTACAATGCCGCACTTGCGTCTTATTACGCAGAGCACTAACCGTCATATTTTTGGCGTAGTGCCTCTGCCTGCATGCCGACGCCAACTTCCCCTTCATGCGAGCCTTACTACCGTTTCTGATCGCGGCCTGCCTGTTCCTGCTCTCCTTCGGAGCGCAGGCGAGCACGCGTCTGGACGCGGCGGCGGGGCTCGGGCAAGGACAGATGCGCGTGGGGCCGCTGGTCTGCAGCATGGCCGCGGTCGCCGCGGTGGCGGCCCGGGCGGTTTCCAGCGATGACGACGGCAGCCGCATCGTCGCCCCGGGCGACGACGGCATCCACGCCGACGACGACGTCGCCGAAGCGGCCTCCCACCCGGGCTACTGCAATATCTGGTCGGCGGATCTGCTCGATCCGCCCGACGTGCTCGACGAAATCGAGGAATCGAGCGCGCTGTTCGCCTTGCCGGCGGCGCCGCTCGAACTGCCTTCCGGCGATGTCTCTCCGCCTCGCCACGGCCGCGCGCCGCCACTGCCTGCGGCGCTGTTCAAGCCCCCCATCCTCTCCGCCTGATTGCTGACGCGCCGGTCCGGCTCCGCGTCGGACCGGTCGCGCCTCCTATCTGCGTGTCTTGCTCGCGGCGTTCGCTGCCGTGGGCCGTGTGCTTGTCGCGGTAACGCCGTCCGCGCGAAGCCGGCATGCAGTGGTCCGGCTTTTTCTCGTTGCCATGAAGATCTCTACGCTTACCCTGATAGCGTCGCTTTCGCTTGGGGTGTCGTCGGCCTTTGCCGCCGATGCCTTCTCGCTGGAGCAACTGCTTTCCCTGTCCCAGAACTCGAACAAGGGCGTGGCCGCCGCGCATGCCGGCGTGGACGCCGCCAGCGCCGCCGTCACCAGCGCGGGCGCCTATCCGAATCCCCAGGTCGAAATGATGTACGGCCGCCTGCGCGGCCGGCAGGCCGGCGTTGCCGAGGGCAACACGCCCAGCTTCTCGATCACGCAGCGGCTCGACTACCCCCAGCAGCGCAGCCTGCGCCGCTCGATCGCCGAGCGCAATCTCGACGCAACCGAAGCGGGGCTGCAGGCCTTCTATGCGGACCTCGCCGGCCGCGTCAAGACCGGCTACTTCGGCGTGCTGCGCCGGGAGAGCGAACTGGCGGCGGCGCGCGAAGACCTGGCGATGATGAAGCAGGTCCATTCGCGTGCGCGGTTGCGCGTCGAGGTCGGCGAGGCGCCGCGCTATGAGCTGATCCGGGCCGAGACCGAACTGCTGGCGGCGCAGAAGTCGCTGCAGAGCGCCGAGTACCGCGTCGACCAGGCCAAGGCGGCGCTGCGCCAGCAGGTCGGCGGTGCGCTGCCGCCGAAGTTCGCGCTGGCAGGCAGCCTGGGCCAGATTCCCAACGTGCCCGACCTGGCGGTGATGCGCGAGCGGCTGAGCACGTCCAATGCCGAACTGGTCCAGCGCCGCATGGAGCTGGAACGCGCCAACCTGTCGGTCGACTACCAGCGCTCGCTGCGTCTGCCGGAGCTGGCGGTGCGTGCCAGCACCACGCGCGAGCCGGACAACAGCGTGTCCCAGGTCGGCCTGGTGCTGACCATCCCGCTGTGGGACCGCCGCAAGGGCCCGGTGGGCGAGGCGGTCGCGCAAGCCACGCAGGCACGCAGCGCCTATGAACTGCGCGAATTCGAACTGGCGCAGGAACTCGAGTCGGCGTACCGCCAGCTCGAAATCACGCAGGCCCAGGTCACCGCGCTGGAGTCCGGCATCGTCCGTGAGGCCGAGAACGCGTTGCAGGTCGCGCAGGCGGCCTACCGCTACGGCGAGCGCGGCATCCTCGAAGTGATCGATGCCCAGCGCACGCTGCGCAACGCGCGCAACGAACTGATCGCGGCCCAATACGACCAGCAGATGGCCGTGATCCAGATCGAACGCCTGCTGTCGATGGCGCCCGGCATGACGCCGCCGGGTATGACCCCGACCGCCGCGACCCTCTCCACCGAACCGAACAAAGACTGACCATGCGCCCCATTTCTCTCCGTACCCTGGCGGTGGCTGCCGCCATGATGTTGACGCTCGCGGCCTGTTCCGAGGAGCCGCCGCCCGCAGCCGAGGCGCCCAAGCTGCCGCCCGGCGTGGTCAAGCCCGAGCCATCGCTGCAGCAGCAGCTGAAGGTCGCGCCGGTGGCCACCAGCCCGTTCAGCGAGATGCTGCACGTGGCCGGCCGCATCGATTTCGACGAGCAGCGCGTGGCCCGCATCGGTGCCTCGGTGACCGGCCGCGTGACCGATCTCTACGCGATGCCCGGCCAGGAAGTGAAGGCCGGCCAGGTGCTGGCGCGCCTGCACAGCAGCGAGCTGGGCGCCGCGCAGATGTCCTACCTGAAGGCTCTGGCGCAATCGCAGCTGCAGGCGCAGAACGCCGAGCGCGCACGCCAGCTGTTCGCCGCCGACGTGATCGGCCGCGGCGAGCTGCAGCGCCGGGAGAGCGAATACGCGATCGCCCAGGCCGAGATGCACGCTTATCGCGACCAGCTGCGCGTGCTGGGCATGTCCAAGGCCGCGATCGCCGAGCTGTCCAAGGGCGGCAGCATCAACTCGTATTCGCCGGTGTATTCGAGCATCAGCGGCACCGTGGTCGAGCGCAAGGTCGCCCAGGGCCAGGTGGTGCAGCCCGCCGATTCGCTGTACACGGTGGCCGACCTGTCGCGCGTCTGGGTCGTGGCCGAGGTGCCCGAGCAGCAGGCCGCGCTGGTGGCCGAGGGGCAGACCGTCGAGATCGACGTACCGTCGCTGGGCGCCGGCACGGGCCGCAGCCGGATCGCCGGCAAGCTGATCTATGTGGGCCGTACCGTCAATCCGGAGTCGCGCACGGTGCTGGTCCGCACCGAGCTCGAGAACCGCGAGGGACGCCTGAAGCCGGCGATGCTGGCCAGCATGGTGATCGCCAGCCGGCCCACCGAGCGGCTGGTGGTGCCGGGCTCGGCCGTGGTCCGCGACGGCAACGAGGAACAGGTCTACGTCGAGCAGGGCGAGGGCCTGTATCGCGCCGTGCCGGTCAAGCTCGGCGCCGAGAGCGACGGCATGCGCGTGGTGCAGAGCGGCGTCAAGGCTGGCGACCGCATCGTGGTCAATGGCGCGTTCCATCTCGATAACGAGCGCAAGCGCCTCGAGCAAGGTTGACCACGATGATCGAATCCCTAGTCCAAGCTGCCATCAAACAGCGGCTCGTGGTCTGCGTGATCGCGGTCGTGCTGTTCTTCTTCGGGCTGCGCGCCGCCGGCAAGCTGTCGGTCGACGCGTTCCCCGATGTGACCAACGTGCAGGTGCAGATCGCCACCGAGGCGGCCGGCCGCTCGCCCGAGGAGGTCGAGCGCTTCGTCACGGTGCCGATCGAGATCGCGATGACCGGCCTGCCCGGGCTGGTCGAGATGCGCTCGCTGAACAAGGCGGGCCTGTCGCTGATCACGCTGGTGTTCACCGATGCCACCGATGTCTATTTCGCGCGCCAGCTGGTGATGGAGCGGCTGATCGAGGTCGGCGGCCGCATGCCGGAAGGCGTGACGCCGGTGCTCGGCCCGGTGTCGACCGGTCTGGGCGAGGTCTACCAGTACACGCTGGACCGCGCCGATGACGGCGACCGCGAGCTGACGCAACAGGAACTGTCCGAGCGCCGCATCGTGCAGGACTGGGTCGTGCGCCCGCTGCTGCGTTCGATCCCCGGCGTCGCCGAAATCAACTCGCAGGGCGGCTACGTCAAGCAGTACCAGGCGCTGATCAATCCGGACCGCATGCGCCACTACGGCATCTCGGTGCAGCAGGTCTATCAGGCGCTGGCCAACAACAACGCCAATTCGGGCGGTGGGGTGCTGCCGCACTACGCCGAGCAGTATCTGATCCGCGGCGTGGGTCTGGCGCAAGGCGTCGAGGACCTGAAGAGCATCGTGCTGAAGGAGATCAACGGCACGCCGGTCTACCTGCGCGATGTCGCCGAGGTCACCATCGGGCATGAGGTGCGGCAGGGCGCGCTGATCAAGAACGGGCAGACCGAGGCGGTCGGCGGCATCGTGATGATGATGCGCGGCGGCAACGCCAAGGAAGTCGTCAGCCGCGTCAAGCAGCGCGTCGCCGAGATCAACGAGCGCGGCATGCTGCCCGGCAAGCTGCAGATCGTGCCGTACTACGACCGCAGCGAACTGGTCGACGCCGCGTTGTGGACGGTGACCAAGGTGCTGCTCGAAGGCGTGGTGCTGGTGGTGATCGTGCTGTTCCTGTTCCTCGGCGACCTGCGCTCGTCGGTGATCGTGCTGGCCACGCTGGTGCTGACGCCGCTGCTGACCTTCATGGTGATGAACCAGGTGGGGCTGTCGGCCAACCTGATGTCGCTGGGAGGGCTGGCGATCGCGATCGGCCTGATGGTCGACGGCTCCGTGGTGGTGGTCGAGAACGCGTTCGAGCGATTGGGGCGCAAGGATGAGCTGAGGCTGTCGAAGACCGAGGTGCTGGTCAAGGCGGTGCAGGAAGTGGCGACGCCCGTGATCGTCGGCGTCGGCATCATCATCCTGGTGTTCCTGCCGCTGATGACGCTGACCGGCACCGAGGGCAAGATGTTCGCGCCGCTGGCCTTCATCATCGCGATCGCGCTGGCCATCTCGCTGGTGCTCTCGCTGACGCTGTCGCCGGTACTGTCGTCCTACATCCTGAAGGGCGGGGCCGAGCACGATACCCGCGTGATCGCCTTCCTGAAGCGCCACTATCTGCGGATGCTGAAGGTAGCGATGGCAAACAGCCGCAAGACCGTGGTCGCTGCCGTCGTCGCGTTCCTGGGCACGCTGGCGATCGTGCCGCTGCTCGGTTCGTCGTTCATGCCGGAGATGAAGGAAGGCTCGATCGTTCCGGCGATCGACCGCGTGCCCAACATCTCGCTGGAGGAATCGATCAAGCTGGAGAAGGAGGCCAACAAGCTGGTGCTCAGCGTACCGGGCGTCAAGTCGGTGGTCTCCGGCGTCGGCCGCGGCGAAAGCCCGGCGGACCCGCAGAGCCAGAACGAGTCGACCCCGATCGCCAGCCTGAAGGACCGCGACGAGTGGCCCGACGGCTGGACGCAGGACGACATCGCCGAGCAGATCCGCCAGAAGCTGCGCGCCATTCCGGGCGTGCAGATCGTGATGGCGCAGCCGATTTCCGACCGGATCGACGAGATGGTCAGCGGCGTGCGTTCGGACATCGCGGTCAAGATCTTCGGCGACGACCTCGGCAAGCTGCGCGAGCTGGCCGGCGAGGTCGCGCGCGTGGCCGGCGGCATCCAGGGCTCGCAGGACATCCGCATCGAGCGCATCACCGGTCAGCAGTACCTGTCGATCGACATCGACCGCCAGGCGATCGCGCGCTACGGGCTCAATGTCTCGGACATCCACGACATCATCGAGATCTCGATCGGCGGCAAGCGCGCGACCGACATCTTCGAGGGTGAGCGCCGCTTCAGCGCCGCGGTCCGTCTGCCGGAGCGCTTCCGCCACGATGTCCAGTCGATCCGCCAGCTGCTGGTGACCACGCCCGACGGCATCCAGGTGCCGCTGCAAAGCGTGGCGAAGATCGAGGTCAGCGACGGCCCGGCGCAGATCAGCCGCGAAATGGCCAAGCGCCGCGTCGTGGTGATGATCAACGTCAAGGACCGCGACCTCGGCGGCTTCGTCGCCGAGCTGCAGCAGGCGGCCGACAGCAAGGTCAAGCTGCCCGAAGGCTATTACTTCGAGTGGGGCGGCCAGTTCCAGAACATGGAACGCGCGATGGGCCACCTGAAGATCATCGTGCCGATCACGATCGCCGCGATCTTCTTCCTGCTGTTCCTGCTGTTCAACTCGCTGCGCTTCGCCACGCTGATCATCACAGTGCTGCCGTTCGCGTCGATCGGCGGCATCATCGGCCTGTTCATCACCGGCGAATACCTGTCGGTGCCGGCATCGGTGGGCTTTATCGCGCTGTGGGGTATCGCGGTGCTGAACGGCGTGGTGCTGGTGTCCTACATCCGCAATCTGCGCAACAACGGCATGGACCTCGACGAGGCGGTGATCCACGGCGCCACCATGCGGTTCCGTCCGGTGATGATGACGGCAACCATCGCGCTGCTGGGCCTGGTGCCGTTCCTGTTCTCGACGGGCCCGGGCTCCGAGGTGCAACGCCCGCTGGCGGTGGTGGTGATCGGCGGCCTGATCACATCCACGCTGCTGACGCTGGTGATGGTGCCGACGCTGTATCGCTGGTTCGACGACCGCAAGCCGAATCCGGCGACGGACGAGCCGGTGTAACCGAAGGCCGGGCGCCGGCCAGTGCCGGCGCCATGGTGGTGCGATTGGGTCCCCGTGCAGGCGGGGGCCCTTTTTTATTGCGCGGCGCTCAGTCGTCGTGCGCCAGCCGATGCACCGGCTCCGGCAGTGCATCGAGCAGCGGCTTGCCGAAATACTGGCGATCGCTGACCGCCAGCTGCTTCAGCCCTTCCCGCAGCAGCCGCAGCGCCTTCGCCGCGGGCTCCAGTTGCCCGGCATGCGCGGAATACCAGGCCAGTTCGAACCACAGGCTGCTCTGCTGCAGCAGCGGATACTTGCGCTCGCCGCGCTGCGATTCCGCCAGGCGCCAGGCGGCGACGTCGTGCCAGCTGTCCGGCCAGGCGGGGCCGGTGAAGGCGTCGGCGAACGGCCCGGCCAATTGGCGCAAGGCCGCCACGCCGATCGGTGCGGTCGCCTGGAATTCGGCCAGCGTGGGCCGCGGCGCGGTATGGCAGGCGCCGCGCGCGATGCGCATCAGGTAGATGGCATTCCATGCGGACGGATGGCGGCTGCCTGCACCGCGGCCCAGCCATTCGGACAGGCCGATCCACTGGATCGCGCGCTCCGCTTCTCCATCCCGCAAGGCGCCGGACCATCCGATGCCGGCCTCGCCGAACAGCCATAGCGCCATGCCGATATTGGCGGCCACATGCTGCGCGGCATCGGAGACGTTCGATTCGAACGCCGCGGCCAACGCCTGATCGAAATGGGTGGCGGCCTGTTCGGCCAGTGCGCCAGCGGTCGCGGCGTCGTGCGGGGCAGCGGCCAGCGCATTGGACCGCTGGATCAGCGCGGCGAGGTTGTGCCATTCGAAGCGGACATGCGGGTGGGCCTGCACCAGCGTCGCACTGGGCTGGTTCTGCGCCAGCGCCTGCAGCACGGCCAGCGCGCCGGGCAGGTCGCGCTCGTCGTAGGCGCACCAGGCGGCGACGATGCCTTCCATCGCGTCGAGATAGTCGTTGCCGGCGATGGCATGACCGCGCCGGCGCCGCTTCAGTGCGCGCAGCATCTTGCGGGTCTGTGCGCGATCGCCCAGGCGGCGCCACAGCAGCGCCTCGTTCAGCGCGACGAACGCGTGTTCGAACTCGCTGGCGGCCAGCCGCCGCGCGGCGCGGAATGCGGTCAGCGCTGCGGGGGCGTCATGCCCGCCATTTCCACCTGTCCCGCCGGTCTTGGCCGCATCCTCGCGCGACAGCGGCGTCAACAGCCGCCCCTCACGCAGAGCCTGCTTGCCGTCGACAAAATGGCGCCAGAACGACAGGTCGGTCTGGGTGACCATCCGCTGCGGAATGAGCGCCTTGCCTTGGCCGGGCCCGTCGCGATCGAGGCCAAGAAACGCGGCAATCTCCGCCGCGCCGGCCGGAGCCCCGTCGACGACGCAGAAGATGCGCTGGCGTTCATGCGCGGCAAGCCAGAACGGCCCCTGGCTGCGTCCCTCCAGATTCAGAAAGCGCGGATCGCGGCTGGCATCGTCGCCCCATCCGACCGCCAGCTCCCAGCGCGCGAAGTCCTGGAAGGCCCGCGTGATCGCCATGCGCAGCGTACGTGCATTGCTCATGCGCTCGCGCAGGTCGTCGGCGTAGACCAGCGGCCGGTGCGGCGCCTGTTGGGCCGCGTAGTGCAGCCGGACCAGCAGCCATACCGACTGGTAGGGCGCCCGAAGGCCATTGACGGTTTGCGGGGCGCAAAGCTCGACTAGCAGGGGTTCGGGCATGGACGTGGGCACACAGGGTGGGAAATGCAGTACGTAGTATGTGACAGCCGTGACAGCGGATGCAGATTGTCGCACGCATCGCGTTGGACTGGCGCATGCCTGTGGCTACGATGCGGGCTGTCCGGTTGGTGTCGCGCCACGCCGCCCGGACCGGCGCGCCATTCCCAAGTACAAGGAGAGACCATGAAGTCCCGAACGAACGAGCAGCCTCTGCATGGGCAATGTCTGTATCGCCGCCGTCTGCTGCAATTGGCCGGAGGCGCGGCGTTGCTGCCGGCCGCCCGGTTGGTGCAGGCCGACGACATCGCCCGGGTGGTGCAGCGGGCCGAGACCGCGGCGCCAGCCGAAGCCGTCCGCGAGGATCTGATGTCCCACTTCCGCGAGCTCGATGTCGACGGCTGCTTCGCCATGCTCGACGTCAAGGCGAACCGGCTGTCGCTGGTCAACGCGCCGCGCGCGAAGACGCGCATGGTGCCGGCCTCGACCTACAAGATTCCGAACAGCCTGATCGCCTTCGAAACGGGCGTCGTGGCCGATCCCGACCAGATTCAGCCGTACGGCGGCGGCAAGACGCGATTTCCGCAGTGGCAGCGCGACATGAACCTGCGCGAGGCGATCGCGATGTCCAATGTGCCGGTGTACCAGGGCGTCGCGCGCCGCATCGGCATGCAACGAATGCAGACGTGGGTCGACCGCCTCGACTATGGCAATCGCGAATTGGGCAAGCAGGTGGATCAGTTCTGGCTGCGCGGGCCGCTGGCCATTTCGGCCGTGGAGCAGACCCGTTTTCTCGCGCGGCTGGCGCAGCAGCAGCTGCCGGCCTCGCGGCTCAGCCAGCAATGGGTGCGGGAGATCCTGAAAGTCGAATCGGGCGGCGACTACGCGCTATTCGCGAAGACCGGCTGGGCGATGGACGCCGGGCTGAACCACGGCTGGTGGGTGGGTTGGGTCGAGCGCAACGGCGGCGTATTTACCTTCGCACTGAATATGGATCTGCAGCGCGAGGAGTTCGCGCCGAAGCGCTTGACGATCGCGCGGGCGATGATGGTCGAGCTGGGCGCATTGCCCGCCCAAAGCGGGCAGGCGCGCAAGACGAGCTAGCGCGGGGCTTGCCGCCACTGTCGGGTGACGACGGTGCGCGAGTCTGCGCGCCTACGGGACGACGGTCAGACTGTCGCGTCCAGCTCCGACGCGCGAGCTTTCGTCGCGGCGGCCTTGCGCTTGCCCTTGGTGAAGCTCGACAGGCCGTCGATCACATCGCGCCCGTAGGCGACGGCCGCTTCGATCGCCTCGCGCGGGCTACCGGCGCGATGCGAACGCAGCGCGGGCAGTCCGGTCGACGGCGCTCCGCCCAGGGCAATGATATTGATCGTTGCCTCGAAGCTGTCGCGTGCGGTGCCCGACTTGCTGGCCTGTTCGGCGGTGTGATGGACGTGGGCCGAGAGGCGATAGCCCTTGTAGACGGCGTGGTTGGCGTACATGGTGGACTCCTTGGTAATGCGCGCGCTCAATGGCGGCGCAAGCGCGCAATCGCGCGTTCGCCCGCTTGCCGGGCGACCTGCTTGGCCTGCGCTTCCGTGCGATGCAGCGTGTCGCGTACCGCGACGTTCTCGAGCACCCGCTCTCGGCCGCTTTCATAGCGGCTGACGATGTAAGTGGCGAACCACTGGCCGGGGCTTTGCTGGATCGGATGGACGGCGACGGTGTATTGATTGTGGTTGTGGTTGTGTTGTGGATTCATGTGATTGGAATGGGGCGGTCCCTTGCCCTGTCCGGTGGATCCGCGCGAATGCGTCAGCGTGAGAAAGGACGCGTGCAGGCGGACTTCGGGCGCCGTGGCGCGTGGTGACACGCGCGACTTGCGACTTACCGAAAACGGCGATGGTCACTGCGCGTGATGCCGGCTCGGAGTGAGCGGGAACATCCGCGATGCGATGACTGATTGGGAACGCTTGGGTGGTGAATGCCGGACGTCAGGTCGGGCGGCGGGGCCCTCGGGGCCAGCCGGACAGTGTCTTGTCTTAATAATCTGTCCGGGTTTTCGCCTCTTGGGGCGAAGGAGCACACTATAGCACGGTTACCTATGGAGCGCGGGGCAGTGGTTTGCGCTCGCTCTTGGCTGCAAGGACGAGGCAGGGTTGCTCGATGGCCGTCGTGGTTTGCCGGTGCCCGTTGCCCTCTCCCCAACCCTCTCCCGCAAGCGGGAGAGGGAGCCGCTTACCGCGAGTGTGACGGCTGTCGCGGTCTGTATTCGGGAGCCTTGTCGTAGCGAGTGTTTCCTTTCTCGAGCAAGCGGGAGAGGGGGCCACTTGTCGCGGGTGCTGCGGCTGTCGCAGTCATTGGTGTGACGGCAGTCGGAGCCACTGTTCTCCAGAGCCTTGTCGTAGCGACTGTTTTCTCCCTCTCCCGCTCGCGGGAGAGGGGCGGGGGGAGAGGGAAAGCAGCGCTCGTTATGCGAGAAACGCCGGAAAACGCACCGCTCCCACGCCCGGCACCATCAAATATGCAGCACCCCACGAATCGTCTCCGCCAGGTCCTTCGCCAGGAACTTCGACACATAGGCATCCGCGCCGACCTTGCGCACATGATCCTCGCTGGCATTGCCCGACAGCGACGAGTGGATGACCACCGGAATGCCCTGGAAGCGCTTGTCCGCCTTGATCTTGCGGGTCAGCGTAAAGCCATCCATCTCCGGCATCTCCAGATCGGTCAGCACGCAGGCAATCTCATCGCGCACCGTGCGTCCGGCTTTTGCCACATGGGCGGCGATGTCGTTGAGCTCGTCCCACGCTTCCTGGCCGGTCTTGGTCATCACCACGGACACGCCCATCGCATCGAGACCTTGCTCGATCAGGCTGCGGGCCAGGGCGGAATCGTCAGCCGCCAGGATCTTCGTGCCCGGACGCAGCGCCAGCTTCGGCCCCACGGTCGATGGATCGACATCGGGCTGGCTGGTCGGCAGCACGTCGCGCAGGATCTGCTCGACGTCGAGCACCTGCACCAGCCGCGCGTCCGGCGTGTCGGCATTGAGCTTGGCGATGCTGGTCACCAGTCCGCCCTTGGTGCTGGCCTCGGCCGACACCACCTCATTCCACTCCAGCCGCACAATTTCTTCGACGCCTTCGACGGCAAAGCCCTGGGTCGAGCGCGCGTACTCGGTGACCAGCAGGATGCCGCAGCTGCCGCCCTGCGGTGTGCAGCCAACGATCTTGGCCAGATCGATCACCGGAATTACCTGGCCGCGGATGTCGGCCATGCCCAGCATCGCCGGGGCGCCGCCGACGACGGTGGTGATTTTCGGCATTACCAGAATTTCGCGAACTTTGAATACATTGATCCCGAAAATCTCGTTCTGGCCCGAGCGTTCCGCATTTCCCAACCGAAACAGCAACAATTCGAACTGGTTATTGTTGGTCAGGTTGGTGCGCTCGTCGATTTCCTTCATCAAGCCGCTCATGACTTCCTCTTGCTCCTCGCGACGCCCGCACGAGCGGTGGCGCTGTGTCTTGTCGATGTCACACGAGGTGGAAGCCGGGAAGGGCTCCAGGCCGCTCGTGGTACGCACCATTAACGGCTTGGGCGCTTCAACCTTGAGCGACTTGGGCTGCACCGAAATGGGGAACGTTGTAAACAGATATTTACTTACACCTGGTGTAAAAACTTCTCAGGGCAACTTTCAACATTCGTGGCTGTGATCCCGTGTGCGTCGATGTAACATCATTGATACATCAATTACAAATAGACATTCGTTGCCGGTACGTGCTCGGCTCGCGCGACCGGAACGAGGCAAGGCAGCACCCGCGCGGTTTTCGGGATGCTTCCTGCTACGGGTAGAGCAAGAAGGGGCGGTTAGACCGGGACAACCGGCGAATCGGGTAGGAGTAGTAGCTATGCACGAGCCGAATGGGGTGCAGTGGCGTCAACCCAGACGTCCTCTCCCGACCAGCATGCGTTCGCGTCGCGGCGAGGGTATGTTGCCAAGTTGCGCCCATACACTTTGCAGTCCATCGGACCGCGAGGACGAGCCTTTCGTCCTGTTGCGATCGCGGTCGACGTTCGCCTATTCCTGCTGCGCTCCGCGACCGGCGCCTTGCCCTGATGGCGGCCTCGGCACGACCGTTTGATTCGTGCGACAAATTTTCCAGAGTTCACATTCGTTTTAAATCGGGTTCACGGTCCGCCGCTATCATCGGCAACGAGTCCTTCGATGTATTTACTTTAATACAAATAATACATTTGAAGTGCATTGGTTCCGGTTTGACAACGGCTTGCGCCACCAGAACAACAAGGCCACCACCGAATTCCGCCCGTAGCGGACCGGAACTCGGACGGGGCCGCAGCGGCGGAATCGGGACGGAACCTGGCAATTTGGTATGGAGAAATCGCGATGTTCGAGCCAAACACCGCAGCCCTGTCCCAGGGCTGTGACACGACCCTGAAGAACGTCATTGGCGCTGGCCACAGCTGCGTGCGTGCGCCTATCGCCGCGCTGGCGGTCGCCGCGTCGCTCGGCCTTGGCGCTTACGCGTCCAACGCCGCGGCCCAAGCCGCGCCGGCGAACGCGCCGCAGGGTGCCGCCGCAACGTTCCAGAAGCAGGCAGCGGACCTGGGCATCAAGTCCTGCGCGAATCTGTTTGCCACGCTGGGCGACACCCTGACCCGCGGCACCACCTACGCGTCCAACGCGTCGACGCAGAAGGACGCACCGAACGATCACGCCGCGCAGGCCCTCGTCGGCATGCGCTATGACACGCCGAACTACACGGGCCAATCGGCAGGCGTCATCTTCACGTCGCCGACAAAGACTGGTTGCGAAGGTGGACTGGTGCGCGTTGCACCGTTCCCGCAATCGTGCCCCGATGTCGTCAAGCAGCTGCCGCAAGGCAGCACCTTGGCAACCACGCTTTCTGGCACGCCGCTGTACAACCTCGGCGGCAACCAGGGGCAAGCGCTGCTGGTTCCCAGCGGCAACAGCTGTGTCGTCGTAACGGTAGCAAACGCCATGGACCGCCGATGAAGCGATCCACGTAGCGGGCGCACCGCTTCTCTAACGCACCGGCCGGTTCAGGCCGGGCGTCTCTTCTTTTTCGATTTGGGGATCGAAACCCCGGTTTACGCCGGGGAAGGGGGGCTTTTTGTCTTCGCAAATGGCCCATGTCAGTTTGGCGAACTTTCTGGGGGTAGTCGCCATGCATCAAACCACTACGGTATGGCTGGCCTGTGCTCGGTCCAGCCTTGGCAATAACGCAGTCGGGCGGAGGGCTTCGGCATGAACAAGTCCTATCGCACGATCTGGAACGAGTCTCTTGGCGCGTGGGTTGCAGCCTCGGAGCTGACCAAGGCGCGCGGCAAGCCCAACAAGAGCGCGGTGGCTCTGGCCGTTGGGGCGATGCTTCTGGGCGGTGTGTCGCAGGCGCTGGCTGGCCCGCAAGGCGGAGACAGCGGCGTGAACACGGGCGTCGGCGGTGCCATCGCGGTGTCGTCCAACGTTGCCGGTTTCAATCCGGCCCGCGCATGGGCGGGCTCGATCGCTATCGGTGCTGGTGCATTTGCGGATTCAGCGAACGACACCGATGCAGCAACCGCAGCCGCCAATGGCGGCATTGCCATTGGTAATGGCGCTACTACGGGTACCAATACCGGAAACCGGCAGGTCGCGCTGGGCGCGCGAGCAGCGGCTTACGGGCACGACACCATTGCCATCGGCACGGAGGCGACGACCGCCAATGGAACTGTCAACGCGATGGCGTTGGGTAACAGTGCCTCGGCGGGCGCGAACAACGCGGTCGCGCTTGGTGTCAATGCCAACGCCTCTGCCGCAAACAGCGTTGCCCTTGGCGTTGGTGCAGCCGCTTCGGGCACCACGGGTTCCGCCGCAATTGGTGCCAACTCGGCTGCAAGCGGCGTCAATGCGATCGCAGCTGGTGTTGCCGCAATCGCGGCGGGCGACGGTTCGTCGGCAATCGGCGTTAACGCTGAAGCGAGCGGCGCCAGCTCTGTGGCCATTGGTCAAGGCGCAATTTCGACCTCTGCCCGCGGCACGGCTCTCGGCCAGAATGCACAGGCTACAGGCGCGAGTGGCTCTGTTGCACTGGGCGTCGGCTCTGTCGCGAGTGGCACCAATGGCGCGGCGCTGGGCTTCGCCGCGAATGCGGCGGGCTTGTCGGCTTCCGCCCTCGGTCAAGGTGCGCAGGCGACGGCCGACTTCGCCACGGCAGTCGGCCGCGCAGCACGCGCGGAAGGCATTCAATCCACGGCGCTCGGACAAAGCTCCAGGGCGACCGGGCTGAACGCGATCGCGGTCGGCACCGGTTCCTTGGCCGATGCCGAGGACGCGGTCGCCATGGGTACGAACTCGACGGCAACCGGCGGCAAGGCGGTCTCCATCGGCTCGGGCAACGTCGCCAGCGGCAACGGCGCGGTGGCGATTGGTGACCCGAACACGGCCACTGGCGATGGCGCCGTTGCCCAAGGTATGGACAACACCGCCACCGGCAACGGCTCGGTCGCGATGGGTAACACCAACATGGTCGGCGGCGGCGGACAAGCCGTCAGCACGCCGGGCACCGCCGCGCAAGGTGCGGTCGGTATCGGTTATCAGAACACCGTGGTCGGCCAGGGCAGCGTCGCGATCGGTAACACCAGCCAGGCGCGCGCGGCGGGCTCCCTCGCCTTCGGCGATACCGCCATCGCCAACAACGCTGGCGATGTCGCGCTGGGTTCCGGCTCGGTAACCGCGGCTCCGGTTCAGACGGGCAGCACGGTGATCCGCGGCACGACCTACACCTTTGCCGGTGCGACGCCGACGAGCGTAGTGTCGGTTGGCGCTCCGGGCGCCGAGCGTCAGATTCAGAACGTCGCCGCCGGTCAGATCACCGACACGTCGACGGATGCGATCAACGGTTCGCAGCTCTATGCGGTGCAGCAGTCGCTGCAATCGGCGGTGGCCGGGTCTGCGGCGCACTACTACAGCGTCAATGACAACGGCGTGCCGGCTGCCAACTACAACAACGATGGCGCGGCGGGGCTTTACTCATTGGCGGCGGGCGTCGGCGCAGCCGCTGCGGGAGATCGTGGCATCTCCATTGGCAACGGCGCTACAACGGCCGGCACCGATTCCATTGCCCAAGGCACCAGCGCCAATGCCGGCATGCAGAACGGCATCGCGATCGGCTTCCAGGCGGTTGCCTCCGAAGTGAACTCGATCAATCTCGGCGCGCGAACCATGGCGGGAACGGGCGCCCTGGCTCAAAGTGCCATCGCGATCGGTACTGACGTGACGGCATCCCAGATTGATGCCATTGCGATTGGTCGCCAGAGCACGACGAGCGCACGAGACGCGATTGCGATCGGCCACAGCGCCACGGCCAGCGGGATTCAGGGTGCCGCAATTGGCCAGGGCGCTGTCGCAGGCGGCGTCAACGCCTTTGCCGGCGGTGCCGGCGCACAGGCGAGCGCCGACAACACCGTGGCGATCGGCCGGAATACTGCGGCGTCAGGCTTGCTGTCGACCGCCATGGGCGCCGCGGCTGTCGCCACCGGCGATCGCAGCACTGCGCTTGGCACGAGCGCGCGTGCAGTCGGTACTTCGAGCGTTGCAATCGGTCTTGGCGCTACCGCCAACAACACGTACGACGTGGCGCTGGGCTCGGGTTCGGTAACGGCAGCGCCGGTTCCCACTGCAAGCACCGTCATCCGTGGTACGACCTACAACTTCGCCGGCGCTGCCCCGACGAGCGTTGTCTCCGTCGGTGCAGCAGGTGCGGAACGTCAGATCCAGAACGTGGCGGCAGGCCGCATCGCGCAGACCTCGACGGACGCCATCAACGGCTCGCAGCTGTATGCGGTGCAACAGTCGCTGCAGTCGGCGGTGACTGGCTCGGCGGCGCACTACTACAGCGTCAACGAGAACGGATCGACGGGCGCCAACTACAACAACGATGGCGCCACCGGTCGATTCTCGCTGGCCGCCGGCTACGGCGCGTCTGCGACAGGCATCCAGGGCACCAGCGTCGGCTTCCTTGCCAGTGCCAGCGGGCTGGAAAGCACCGCGCTCGGCTATGGGGCGATCGGCGCTGGTGTCAATGCCACGGCCGTCGGTAACCAGGTCGAAGTCGCAGGCGATGGTGGTATCGCCATTGGCGCGAACATGGGCGTGGCTGTCGACGCGGCCTCGACCAACGGTATCGCGGTCGGCTTCGCGGCGAAGGTAGCCAATGCGCCGGGCGCCATCGCGCTCGGCGCGAGCTCGAGCTCGTCGGCCGCAAACGCGGTCGCGCTCGGAACCAGCTCCTTGGCGACGGCGGATAGTGCCACCGCGCTGGGACGCCTGGCTGAGGCAACGAGCGACGCTGCCGCGGCACTCGGCAATGGCGCTCGAGCACGAGGGAACAGTTCGCTGGCGCTCGGCGCGCAGGCGCTATCGATGGGGGACAGCACGGTCGCCGTCGGTCAAGGCGCCGGCGCTGGTTCGACCACCGCCAATACTGGCTCCGTCGCGATGGGCGTGGCAGCCGGGACGCTGGTGAGCGGAGCTCAGAACACCGCCGTGGGTGGCGGCGTTGCCAGCGCCATGCGAGGCGCTGGCTCCGGCGTGACCGGTGCGCGCAACGTTGCAATGGGCGTCGGCGACGGCACCGTGGCCTATGACGGCACGCTGGACGCCTCCGCGGGCAACCTGGTGTCCGGCAACGACAACGTCGCCATCGGTACCAACGCCGGTATCGGGGTCACCGCGAACGCGACGACGTCTGTCGGCCTCAACGCCAAAGCCAACGGCCTCAACGCGATCGCGATGGGTACCGGCGCGCAGGCGACTGGCGCGAACAGCATCAGCATCGGTACCGGCAACGTCGTCAGCGGCGCGAACTCGGGTGCCTTTGGTGACCCGAGCACCATTACCGGTACGGGTTCCTACTCGGTCGGTAACAACAACACCATCAACGCGAACAATGCGTTCGTGGTCGGTAATGGCGTAACCATCCCGACTGGCCGCGATGGTTCGGTGGTGCTCGGCAATGCCTCGACGGTGGCGGCGCCCGTACCGACCGCCAATACCGTAATCGCGGGTACGACCTACACCTTCGCTGGCGCGACACCGACGAGCGTTGTGTCGGTGGGCGCCGTGGGTTCGGAGCGCCAGATCCAGAACGTCGCCGCTGGCCGCATCAGCGACACCTCCACCGACGCGATCAACGGTTCGCAGCTCTACGCCAGCAATCAAGCCATTCAGTCGGCCATTGCAGGTGCGGCGTCGCACTACTACAGCGTCAACGACTTCGGCACGATCGGGGCGAACTACAACAACGACGGCGCGACGGGACTGAACTCCATGGCGGCAGGCGTCGCTGCTAGCGCCGCCGGGGGCAGTGCTACTGCGATCGGTCACGGTGCTACCGCGACAGGCGAAGTGTCCATTGCTGCCGGCTTTGACACCCGCGCGTTGGCAAACAATTCCGCGGCGCTTGGTGTCAGTACGACTGCGTCGGCAGAGGGTGCGCTGGCTTTCGGTAACAGCTCCACCGCTTCCGGTGTCAATTCGGTGGTTGTGGGTACCAGCACCACCGCGAGCCAACTCAACAGCATCGCGATCGGCGTTCTGGCCAACTCTTCGGGATTGGACGCAACGGCGATCGGACCCGTGGCGCAGGCCTCGGGCGCGGAATCCACGGCGCTCGGTTCGTATTCGGCGGCAGGGGCGGACTATGCAACCGCGGTGGGCCATCGCGCCACGGCGTCCGGCATTGGTTCGATTGCGATGGGTGGAGACGCGGTTGGGCCCGCCCAAGCTTCTGGCGTCGATGCGGTGGCCATTGGCTCGCGGTCTGCGTCGAGCGCGGATCGTGCCCTGGCGCTCGGTGCCGGCGCTACCGCCGGGCAAGCCGATTCGGTCGCGCTTGGCTCGGGGAGCACGACTGCGGCAGCGGTCGGTACGCCGAATGCCGTGATCGGCGGCAACACGTACACGTTCGCGGGTACCACGCCGGCTTCGACAGTCAGCGTTGGCGCGCCGGGCGCGGAGCGCACCATCACCAACGTCGCCGCCGGTCGCCTCAGCGATACGTCGACCGACGCGGTGAACGGCTCGCAGTTGTACGCGACCAACACCCAGGTGACGCAGAACACCACCGCTATCTCCAATATCAATAACGGCGGCGGCATCAAGTACTTCCACGCCAACTCGACGTTGCCGGACAGCCAGGCCATCGGCACGGATTCGGTCGCGATCGGGCCGAATGCGGTGGCCAACAACGCGGGCGACATCGCGCTGGGCTCCGGCTCGGTGACGGCCGCCGCAGTCGGCACCGCCGGCGAGACCATTGGCGGGACGGCCTACACCTTCGCGGGTGCGACGCCGACCTCGACGGTCAGCGTGGGCGCGCCGGGCGCGGAGCGGACCATCACCAACGTCGCGGCGGGCCGCCTCAGCGACACGTCGACCGACGCGGTGAATGGCTCGCAGCTGTTCGCGACCAACTCGAAGGTGAACCAGAACACCACCGATATCACCAATCTGAACAACGTGATTGGCGATATCAACAACGGTGGTGGCATCAAGTACTTCCACGCCAACTCGACGCTGCCGGATAGCCAGGCCATCGGCACGGACTCGGTCGCGATCGGGCCGAACGCGGTGGCCAACAACGCTGGCGACATCGCATTGGGCGCGGGCTCGACCACGGCGGCAGCAGTTGGCACGCCGGGCGAGACCATTGGTGGCAACGCCTACACCTTCGCGGGTGCAACGCCGACCTCGACGGTCAGCGTGGGCGCGGTGGGCGCAGAGCGGACCATCACCAATGTCGCGGCTGGCCGCCTGAGCAACACGTCGACCGACGCGGTGAACGGCTCGCAGCTGTACGCGACCAACCAGCAGGTGGATCTGAACACCGCCGATATCACCAACCTGAACAACACGATCGACAACATCAACAACGGCGGCGGCATCAAGTACTTCCACGCCAATTCGACGTTGCCGGACAGCCAGGCACTGGGTGCAAACTCGGTGGCGATCGGTCCGAACGCCGTCGCCAACAACGCCGGCGATATCGCGTTGGGCGCGGGTTCGGTCACCGCTGCCGCGGTCGGTACGGGCGGCGCGACCATCGGTGGCAACGCCTACACCTTCGCCGGTGCCACGCCGACCTCGACGGTCAGCGTGGGCGCGGTGGGCGCGGAGCGGACCATCACCAATGTCGCGGCGGGTCGCCTGAGCAATACGTCGACCGACGCGGTGAACGGCTCGCAGCTGTACGCGACCAACCAGCAGGTGGATCTGAACACCAACAACATCGCCACCAACACGACCAATATCGCCAACCTGAACAACATCATCGGCGATATCAACAACGGCGCTGGCATCAAGTACTTCCATGCCAATTCGACGCTGGCCGACAGCCAGGCGCTCGGCACCGACAGCATCGCCGTCGGTCCGCAGGCCGTCGCCAACAACACGAACAGCATCGCGATGGGTAACGGCGCGGTCTCGAGTGTCGATGGCGGCGTGGCGCTGGGTTCGGGGTCGGTGTCGGATCGCGCGCTGGCGCCGGTCAGCGGCACCATCACGGCCGGTACCGCGATCGTTCCGTACAACACCACCGACGTGAACCTGGCCGGTGCGGTGTCGGTCGGCAATGCCGCGACCAACACGCTGCGCCAGATCACCAACGTGGCCGACGGTACCAGCGCGCATGACGCCGTGACGATCCGCCAGCTGCAGGGCGCGATCGGCTCGGTGACGGCCACCGGTACCAAGTACTTCCACGCGAACTCGACGCTGGCCGATTCGCTGGCCGTGGGTGTCGACTCGATTGCGGTGGGTCCGGAGACGATCGTCAACGGCGACAACGGCATCGGCATGGGCCGCAACGCCCAGGTCGCGCAGACCGCTCCCGGCGGTACCGCGATCGGCCAGAACTCGCTGGTGTCGCAGGCCGACGGCGTCGCGCTCGGTACCAACGCGCAGTCGCAAGGCATCCAGTCGCTGGCGCTGGGCGCGGGCTCGCAGGCGGTGTTTGCCAACAGCGTGGCGCTCGGCGCAGGCTCGGTGACGACGGTGGGCGCGCGTAGCGGCTACATCGGCTACGGCGTCGGCAGCCAGAACTCGGTCGGTGAAGTGTCGGTCGGCAATGCAGGCGCCGAACGCCAGATCACCAACGTGGCAGCCGGCTCGGCCCCGACCGATGCGGTCAACGTCAGCCAGCTGAACCAGGTCGCGCAGAACACCGCGACCTCGCTGGGCGGCGGTGCTTCGTACGATTCGACCACGGGTTCCTACACCGCGCCGACGTACTCGGTTGGCGGCGCCACGTATAACAACGTGGGCGACGCGCTGGGCGCACAGGACACCATCGTCAAGAATCAGGGTGACAGCATTGCCAACCACCTGGGCGGCGGCACGACCTACAACCCGGCAACCGGCACCATCGGCGGCGGCTTCACGGTCAACGGCAAGACCTACGCCAACGTGGCCGACGCGATCGGCGACACCGCCGGTCAGGTCGAGAACTCGATCCAGTACGACAACTCGGATCGGTCGCAGATCACGCTGGGCGGCACCAACGGGACGAAGATCACCAACGTCGCGGCGGGCAATATCAGCGAGAACTCGACCGATGCGGTCAACGGTTCGCAGCTGCACCAGACCAACACCACGGTCAACAACCTGGTCGAGGGCAAGATCGGTATCGTCAAGCAGGAAACGAGCAACGGTCCGATCTCGGTCGGTGGCGACACCGGCGGCACCACGGTCAACATGGCCGGCAAGGATGGCGATCGCCGCATCACCGGCGTGGCCGAAGGCACGGCGCCGACCGATGCGGTCAACGTCAACCAGCTGAACCGCATCAGCCAGGGCATCGACCAGAAGTTCGCGGGCATGGACAGCCGTATCCGCGCGGTCGAGAACCGGGCGAACGCCGGTATCGCGTCGGCGATGGCGATGGCTGGCCTGCCGCAGGCCTACCTGCCGAACAAGAGCATGCTGGCCATCGGTGCTGCCACGTTCAACGGTGAAACGGGCTACGCGCTCGGTCTGTCGCGAGTCTCGGACAACGGCTCGTGGGTCTACAAGGCGTCTGGTGCCGCTTCGTCGCGTGGCGACTACGGTGGCGCGGTGGGCGTCGGCTATCAGTGGTAAGCCGCACGGGATTGTCCGTGTAGCACGGGCGTGCGCCAGTCCCCCAGCTGGCGCACGCCCG
>MTEU01003222.1_pt2 | contig 28080 bp, 24 predicted proteins | sample 1042701 | NCBI WGS metagenome assembly MTEU01 (sample SAMN06185813, study PRJNA358809) | soil metagenome | isolation source: naturally attenuated soil | place: India | collected 2015-05-23
CTGAACAATCTGATCAAGGGTACGGAATTCGAGAACGCGACCCTCGAAGAGATCGTCAAGAAGTCCTCCGGCGGCATCTTCAACAACGCCGCCCAGGTGTGGAACCACACCTTCTTCTGGAACTGCCTGAAGCCGCAAGGCGGCGGTCAACCGACCGGTGCGCTGGCCGACGCGATCAACGCCAAGTGGGGCTCGTTCGACAAGTTCAAGGAAGAGTTCACCAAGACCGCGGTCGGTACCTTCGGTTCGGGCTGGGCCTGGCTGGTCAAGAAGGCCGACGGTTCGCTGGACCTGGTGTCGACCTCGAACGCCGCCACCCCGCTGACCACCGACGCCAAGCCGCTGCTGACCTGCGACGTGTGGGAGCACGCCTACTACATCGACTACCGCAACGCCCGTCCGAAGTTCGTCGAGGCCTTCTGGAACGTCGTGAACTGGGACTTCGTCAGCAAGAACTTCGCTGGCTGATCGACGACAGCGCGACTGTCCTTCGACGAAACAAGGCCCTCCAACTGGAGGGCCTTGTTTTTTTTGACCGCCTTCGATGACCCTGCTGTCTTTCCCGCGAAAGCGGGAATCCAGCGTCGTCGAAAGCCACTGGGTCCCCGCCTTCGCGGGGACATTCTCGGGTCAGTTCAGGCTCGCGCCCGACTGCTTGACGATGCGCGCGTGCTTGTCCAGCTCGCTCTGGAAGAACGGCGCGGCCTGTTCCGGCGTGCTGCCGACGATCACCAGGCCCTGCGCGGCCAGAGTCTGCTGCACCGGCTTTTCATCGAGCGCGGCCTTGATCTTCGTCTGCAGATCGGCGGCCTTGTCCTTGCCCAATCCGGCCGGGCCGACGATCGCCAGCCAGGCGTCGAAGCTGTAGCGCGGCAAGCCGGACTCGGCCAGCGACGGCACGTCGGGCAGCATCGGGATGCGTTTCGGCGTCGAGACCGCGATGGCCTTGAGCTTGCCGGCCTTCAGCTGCGGCAGCACGGCCGGCACCGTCAGGAAACCCATCTGCACCTGTCCGCCGAGCAGGTCGGTGGTGTAGTTGCCGGCGCCCTTGTACGGCACGTGGCGGACCTGGACCCTGGCCTCGCTGGCGAACAGTTCGGCGGCCAGATGCAGCACGGTGCCGTTGCCAGAGGAGCCGTAGTTCAGCTGGTCGGGCTTGCTCCTGAGCAGCGCGATCAGTTCCTGCACGTTGCTGGCCGGCACCGACGGATTGACCACCAGCACCAGCGGCAGCGTGCCGATCACCGTGATCGGCGTGATGTCGCGCAGCGAGTCGAACGGCATCGCGCGGTAGATCGCGGGATTGATCACGTGGTTCGACGACACCAGGCCCAGCGTCAGCCCGTCCTTGGGCGCGCGCACGATCTGCTGCGTGCCCGGGATGCCGCCGGCGCCGGCGATGTTCTCGATGACGATCGGATGGCCGACCTGGCGGCCCATCGATTCGCTGAGCGCACGCGCCACCGCGTCGGCCTGCGAGCCCGGCTGGGTCGGCACGATCAGCCGCAGCGGCTTGCCGTCGGTCGATTGCGCGTGGGCCGCGGGCGGGACCGCGAAGGCAGCGGCAACTGTCAGTGCAGAAGTCAGGGCAACCGTCAGCGCAGCGGCGCGGCGAAGGGGGCGAAGGGGGCGAAGGGCACGGCGCAGGCGGCCGACGGTGCAAAGGATGGGGGGCATGCTGTCTCCGTTGTCGCTTGGCGGGAACCTGTCGACGGTTCCTCTGCGCGCCAGTCTAGAGCGGTCAGCCTGCGGGAAAGAAATGCTGTTGCGTCGGACCGGCTATCGCGTTCCGCGATATCGGTCCACTGAACGTCATCGGTTTCGCCGGACGCGGACCTCAGCCGCTCTCGGACGGCCCCGCCGGCGGCTCTGCCCGCAACGCCGCGATCAGCGCTTCCACCGCCCGCAGCCGCGGCGTCTTGCGCGGCGCGTAGACGCGCAGTTCGCGTTGCTGCCACGGCTCGTCCAGCGGCACGCGCACGAACCGGCGCGTACCGGCGTAGGCCGTGGTCGCGCTGCGCGGGATCACGGCCAGGCCCAGCCCCGCCTCGACCATCCGGCAGGCGGCCTCGAAGCTCGACACCGCCACGCTTTGCCGCATCGGCAGGCCCGCTTTGGCGGCGCGATCGCGCAGCTCGGTATCGAGCGCGCCGCCTTGCTGCACGATCACCAGCGGATACTGCAGGACATCGGCGTAGCGCAGTCCCGTGCGCCCCGCCAGCACATGGCCGGCCGGCAGCAGCACCATCAGCGGGTCCTGCGCGAAGTGCCACGATTCCAGCCCACGCGCACCGTCGACCGCTACGCCCACGCCGACGTCGGCATGATCGTCGAGGCAGGCGCGCAGCGTCTCGCTGGTGGAGCGCTCGTGCAACGCGATATCGACGTGCGGATGGCTCGCGCGGAAGGCGTGCAGCCGCTCGGGCAGGAAGCCGACGATCGACGAGGGGCTGGCCGACAGCCGCACGGTGCCGGCCACCTGGTCGCCCAGGTCCTGCACCTCGCGGGCGAACGCGGCGATGTCCTCGTTCAGCTTGCGGCCCAGTTCGAGTGCACGCACGCCGGCCTCGGTCAGCGCCACGCCGGTCGGCGAGCGCACCAGCAGCGTCACGCCCAGGCTGCGCTCGAGGTCGGCGATCCGGCGGCTCAGCGCCGATTGCGCGATGTGTTCGGTTTCCGCGGCGCGCTTGATGGAGCCTTCCCGCGCGGCGGCGAGAAAGAGCTGGATGCTGACGGGATCGATGCGGTGCATGGGCGGTGTATGGAAGCGGGGCTTCGTATCGGACGGCCGGCGCAAGTGTCCCGCAAAACGGCCGCGTGGGACAAGGTCGCCCGACCGTGCAGGCCATGGACGCAGGACCGACCGCAGGTTTACCCGGATATCTCTGCCACAGATAGCCCCGATGCCGCATCGGCGCTTTGCCGTCGCGCGGCGCCGCGCGTAGATTCGGTGATTTTCGGCACTACGTACTGTGCTGGTGCTTACCGACAAGACCGGAGAAGACCCCGATGGACCGCCTGCAGATCGATGGCCGCATTCTGTTTCTTGCCGATTGCCCGCGGACCATCGAACGGCAGTTGCGCGGCGAGGCGCTGACGCTGGAGCAGGCCGGCGCGCTGCGCGACGATGTCTCGACCGACGAGATCACGCCGGTACCGATCCTGACCCATTTCGACGACCAGCTCGGGCGCTATCCCTATACCGGCTTCCGCGCGGGCGGCGCCCAGCCGATCGGCGTCGACGCGATCCGGCAGGGCGGCTTTGCCGTGACCGTCGCCGGCAACCGCTACGGCAAGGGCTCGTCGCGCGAGCACAGCCCGGCGGCCGAGAAACTGGCCGGCATCCGGCTGGTGATTGCCCGCAGCTTCGAGCGGATCTACCGGCAGAACGCCGACAATATCGGCCTGCTGACGTCGACCGACTTCGGCCTGATTCCCCGGCTGCTGGCGGGCGAGGCGATTCCCCTCGAGGAACTGCTGGCCGGCCGCGATGCACTGGCGGCGCAGATCCTGCGCGAGGGCGGCCTGCTGCGCTTCGGCCAGCGACATCTGCGCGGCCTCGCCGGAGACGGGGCGCCAGCGGTGCAGCGCACGCAGCCGGCCGCGGATCGGCCGCGCACGCTGTTCGAGAAGATCGTCGCCCGCCATGCGATCGCGACCGAAGTCACGCCGGCCGATCCCGCACCGGGCGACGGCATCTTCGTGCGCGCCGATTGGCGCTTCATCCACGAGTACTACACCGGCATGGCCGCCCATATGCTGCATGCCGCGCTGGGCCGGCCGCTGGCCTTGCACGCGCCCGAGCGCGTCGTCGTGTTCGAGGACCACACCTCGTATGTCGAGCAAAGTCCGGCCCATCTGCGCGGCGGCCTGGTGCGGAACGTCGTGCAGATGCGCGACGCCCAGCGGCGTTTCGTCGCGGACTACGCGCTGCGGTTCCACCGGACGTTGACCGAGGACGAGGCGCTGCGCGACGACGGCAGCAATGTCGCCGGCATCTCGCACGCGATGATGGCCGAGCATTACGCGCTGCCGGGGCAGCTGGTGGTCGGTACCGACTCGCACACGCCGCACAGCGGCGCGCTCGGCTGCGTGGCGTTCGGCGTGGGCACGACCGACATGGCCAATGCCTTCGTGTCCGGCGCGGTGCGGATGACGTTGCCCGCGTCGTTGCGGATCGTGCTGGACGGCGCGCTGCCGGCCGGCGTCACGGCCAAGGACGTGGTGCTGCATCTGCTGGCCTTGCCGGCGATCCGTGGCGGTACGGGCGTTGGCAAGGTATTCGAGTTCACCGGTCCGGTGGTGTCGGCGCTGTCGACCGACGAACGCGCGACGCTGACCAATATGTGCGCCGAGCTCGGCGGCTTCACCGGCATCGTCGCGCCCGACGCGGAGACGGTGCGCTTCCTGAAGGACCGGCGCGGCATCGATTTCAGGGTCGAGCCGTGGATGCATAGCGACGACGGCGCCGACTATGCCGCGACGATTCACGTCGATTGCAGCGGCCTGGCGCCGATGGTGGCGCGGCCAGGCGATCCCGGCAACGGCCTGGCGCTGTCCGATCTGAACGAGCCGGTACGGATCGACATCGCCTACGGCGGCTCGTGCACGGCCGGCAAGCGAGAGGACTTCGACCACTATCATGCGGTGCTGCGCTGGGCCGCCGAGCGCGGGCTGCGGGTGCCTGCCGGCGTCACGCTGTACCTGCAGTTCGGCACGACGGCGGTGCGCGACTACTGCATCGCGCAGGGCTATCTGGAGGCGTTCGACGCGGTCGGCGCGACGATCCTGCAGCCTTCCTGCGGCGCCTGCGCGAACTGCGGGCCGGGTTCGTCGACGGCGGCCGAGCAGGTCACGGTCAGCTCGATCAATCGCAATTTCCCCGGCCGCTCGGGGCCGGGGCAGGTGTGGCTGGCAAGCCCGCCGACGGTGGCGGCCAGCGCGATTGCGGGGCGGCTGCTGTCGTTCGACGATCTGCGGGCGCAGTTCGGCTAGCCGCGGCGCGCGGCGTAACAGGCCGCTTCCCATCGCCGACAAACACGGTCGTCCCCGCGAAGGCGGGGACCCAGTGGCGTTGAAAGACGCTGGGTTCCCGCGTTCGCGGGAACGACCATCCTGGGCCTCAGGGCATCCGCATCAGGCCGCCACGCGCTGGCCGTCGGCAACAACGCCACCGCGATAACGCGCCACCAGCTCGGCCCGGCGCTCGGCCGCCTTGCGCATGCTCGCTTCCTTGACGGGCCCGAAGCCACGGATATCGTCGGGCAGGTTGGCAAGGGCCAGGGCGGTGTCGAAACGCTCGGCATCCAGGCTGCGCGCGAACTCTTCGACCATCGCCAGATACTCGTCCACCAGCCGCCGTTCCTCGCGGCGTTCCGCCGTGCGGCCGAACGGATCGAGCGGCGTGCCGCGCAGTCCTTTCAGCCTGGCGAGCAGCCGGAACAGCGTCATCGTGCGCGGGCCGAAGCGGCGCTTGGTGGGGCGCTTGAGCGGCCGTCCGTTGCGCGTCTCGCCGGACAGCAGCGGCGGCGCCAGCCAGAAGTTCAGCTGGTAGTCGCGGCCGGGCTCACCGTCGAACTGCGCGCGCAGCTTGTCGAGGAAGGCTGGATCGGCGTACAGCCGCGCGACCTCGTATTCGTCCTTGTAGGCCATCAGCTTGGCCAGGTTGCGCGCAACGGCCTCGGTCAGCGGCAGCTTGCGGTCGGCGCCGAGCGCCAGCTCCGCCTGCCGTACCTTGTCGACCGCGGCCAGATAGCGCGCGGCATAGGCGTCGTTCTGGTAGGCGCGCAGCAGCGCGGCGCGGTCCTGGATCAACCGGTCGAGCGTCTGCGGAAGCGGCAGCACCTGCGTCGATGCCGCCCCGGTCTGGCGCGAAACGTTGCCGCTGCCGCCGAGCGCCGCGCTTACCGCCGTCTCGCCGCGATGCGCCAGTGCACGGCCCCAGGCAAACGCCAGCAGGTTCTTCTGCACGGCGACGCCGTTCAGCGTGATCGAGCGCGTCAGCGCCGCCAGCGACAGCGGCACCCAGCCGCGCTGCCACGTGAAGCCGAGCAGCAGCGGATTGGCGAAGATCGCGTCGCCCAGCAGCCTGACGGCCCATGCGTTCGCATCGAGGAAGGCGCACGCCTCGCCGACGTTGTCGCGCAGGTCCTGCTCGGCCGACGCGCCGGGGAAGCGCCATTTCGGGTTGGCGATCAGATCGGCGGTCGGCGTGCGTGCGCTGTTGATGGCCGCGGCGGTCACGTCGCGCCGGACCTTGGACAGCACCTCGGCCGAGGCCGACACGATCGCATCGCAACCGATCACCAGCCGCGCCTCGCCGGTGGCGACGCGCGTGGCATGCAGCCCCTGCGGCGTGGCGGCGATCTGCACGTGGCTGAGCACCGCGCCGCCCTTCTGCGCGAGGCCTGCCATGTCGAGCACCGTGACGCCCTTGCCCTCGAGATGCGCGGCCATGCCGAGGATGCCGCCGACCGTCACCACGCCGGTGCCGCCGACGCCGGTCACGACGATGCCGTAGGCCCGTTCCAGCGCCGGCAGCGTCGGCAAGGGCAGGGCGTCCAGATCGATCGCGTCCGACTTTCCACCCGGCGTTCCGGCGGCCGCGGGCTTGCGCACCTGCGCACCCTCGGCCGTCACGAAGCTCGGACAGAAGCCGTTCAGGCACGAGAAGTCCTTGTTGCACGACGACTGGTTGATCTTGCGCTTGGTGCCGAGCTCGGTTTCCAGCGGTTCGACCGACAGGCAGTTCGACTGCACCGAGCAGTCGCCGCAGCCTTCGCAGACCGCGTCGTGGATGAAGGCGCGCCGCGCCGGATCGGGATAGTCGCCGCGCTTGCGGCGGCGGCGCTTTTCGGTCGCGCAGGTCTGGTCGTAGATCAGCACGGTGACGCCCGGCGTATCGCGCAGGCGCCGCTGCACGTCGTCGAGCTGGTCGCGGTGATGCACGGCGATGCCGACTGGCAGCCCGCCGCCGCCGGCGTACTTGTCGGGTTCGTCGGTGACGACGACGATCTCGCGCGCGCCCTCGGCCAGCACCTGATGCGCGATGCGCGGCACGGTCAGCACGCCGTCGACCGGCTGGCCGCCGGTCATCGCCACCGCGTCGTTGAACAGCACCTTGTAGGTGATATTGGCCTTCGCCGCGATCGCCGCGCGGATCGCCAGCAGGCCCGAATGGAAGTAGGTGCCGTCGCCCAGATTGACGAACACGTGCTTCTCGTCGGTGAAATGCATCTGGCCGGTCCACGCCACGCCTTCGCCGCCCATCTGGCTGAAGGTGTCGGTATTGCGGTCCATCCACATCGCCATGTAGTGGCAGCCGATGCCGGCCAGCGCGCGCGAGCCCTCGGGCACGCGCGTCGACGTGTTGTGCGGGCAGCCCGAGCAGAACCACGGCTTGCGCTCGACCGACAGCCGCGGACGGGCCGCGTCGCGTTCCTTGGCCTCGATCAGCGCGACGCGCGCGGCGATGCGCGCGCGCACGTCGTCGGGCAGATCGGCCTTGTCGAGCCGGCGCGCGATCGCCTTGGCGATGATCGCCGGCGACAGCTCGTAGTGCGCGGGCAAAAGCCAGCTGCCGCGCGGCACCGACCATTCGCCGCCCTCGTTGTCCCGTTCGTCGAACTTGCCGAACACGCGCGGGCGGACGTCGTCGCGCCAGTTGTACAGCTCTTCCTTCAACGCGTACTCGAGGATCTGCCGCTTTTCCTCGACCACCAGGATCTCGTCGAGGCCGGTGGCGAACTCGCGCGCGTCCTGCGCGTCGAGCGGCCACACACAGCCGACCTTCATCACGCGAATGCCGATGCGCGCGCAGGTATCGTCGTCCAGGCCCAGGTCGGCCAGCGCCTGCCGGACATCGAGATAGGCCTTGCCGGCGGTCATGATGCCGAAGCGCGCCCGCGGCGAATCGACGACCACGCGGTTCAGCCTGTTGGCGCGCACATAGGCCAGCGCCGCGTACCACTTGTGGTCCAGCAGCCGTGCCTCCTGCGCCAGCGGCGGATCGGGCCAGCGGATATTGAGCCCGCCCTCGGGCATCGTGAAGTCCTGCGGCAGCACGACCTGGACGCGGTCCGGATCGATGTCGACGGAGGCGCTCGACTCGACCACGTCGGTGACGCACTTCATCGCCACCCACAGCCCCGAATAGCGGCTCATCGCCCAACCGTGCAGGCCGTAGTCGAGGTATTCCTGCACGGTGGACGGGTACAGCACCGGAATGCCGGCGGCGATCAGCACGTGCTCGGACTGGTGTGCGACCGACGAGGACTTGGCGGCGTGGTCGTCGCCGGCCAGCAGCAGCACGCCGCCATGGGGCGCGGAGCCGGCGGAGTTGGCGTGCTTGAGCACATCGATCGAGCGGTCGACGCCCGGGCCCTTGCCGTACCACATCGAGAACACGCCGTCGCGCTGCGCACCGGGGAACAGGTTGACCTGCTGCGTGCCCCAGACCGCGGTGGCCGCCAGGTCTTCGTTCAGCCCGGGCTGGAACACCACGTCGCTGCCCGCCAGATGGGTCTTGGCCTGCCACAGCGCCTGGTCGAGCCCGCCCAGCGGCGAGCCGCGGTAACCGGACACATAGCCGGCGGTATTGAGCCCGGCGGCGCGGTCGCGCGCTTTCTGCAGCATCGGCAGGCGCACCAGCGCCTGGGTGCCGCTCAGATAGACGCGGCCTTTCTCCACGGTGTACTTGTCGTCGAGGCTGACGTTGGCCAGCGCGTCGGCGAGGGCCTGTTGCTGCGCGGGCGAGAGCGGGCTGTTCATGGGGGTGTCTCCGGCTGATGGCGATATCGGCCGCCCACGTCGGGCGGTATCGTTCGATATGCGTTTTTGCTGTGCGCGCTCGGCATGCGCGTTCTGTTCGCCGGACGAGTGTAGGAAAGCGCTTCGCTATCGTAAAATCACAAATTCAGAGCGCTGATATTTGGAAATCGAATGGCTGCCAGACCGCCCTCTCCCTCGCTTCCGACCGCCGTGACCGGCGGTGCGTCCCGCGACGCCAAGACGCGTCCGGCGCCGCTGGCCCGCGACATCACGCTGCGGCAGCTGCGTTATTTCCAGGCTGCCGCCGAGACCGGCCAGTTCTCGATGGCGGCCACGCGCGAGCACGTGTCGCAGTCCGCCATCACCAATGCGGTGCTGGCGTTGGAGCAGCGCTTGGCCGTGCGGCTGTTCGACCGGCTGCCGCACGGTGTCGCGCTGACCGCCGAAGGGCACCGGCTGCTGCAGCGGGTCGCGGGCATTCTCGATTCGGTCGAGGACATGCTGCGCGAACCGTCTCTGCAGGGCCCCAGCCAGCAGGGAACGGTGTCGTTCGCCGCCTCTTACACGGTGCTGGGCTATCTGCTGCCGGCCTTGCTGGCGCGCTTTCGCTCGCACTATCCGGACATCGTCTTCGACCTGCGCGACCTCGACCGTGTCGAGATCGAGGAGGCGGTCTTGTCCGGCGAGATCGAGCTCGGCGTGGTGCTGCTGTCGAACGTCGCGCGCCCGCAGCGCTTCGCGCACCGCACGCTGATCCGCTCGCGCCGGCAGCTGTGGGCCGCGCCGGGCCATCCGCTGATGCAGGGCGGCGCGCCGACGCTGAAGGAGGTGGCCGCCCACCCGTACATCCTGCTGACCGTCGACGAGGGCGAGACCTCGACGCTGCGCTACTGGAAGGGCAAACGGCTGTCGCCCGACATCGCGTTCCGCACCACGTCGATGGAGGCGCTGCGCGGGCTGGTGGCCCACGGCTTCGGCGTCACGGTGCTGTCGGACATGGTGTTCCGGCCGTGGTCGCTGGAAGGCAAGGAGATCGAGGCCAGGCCGCTGGCCGACGCCGTGCCCGACATGGAGGTCGGGCTGATCTGGCGCCGCGACGAGCCGCTGAGCGAGCCGGCGCAGCTGCTGCGGGACTTTCTGGTCTACGCTTGTGGAACGCCGTGATGTCGCTTCGTGCCGCGCGTTGATCCCGGTACCTTCACGGCGCTGGCTTTTCACGGCACTGACATACCGGCAAGCTACGCTGGCGAGCCGCCCGGCCACGGGCGAGGTCCGGCTGGCGTGTTGGCGCAGCGTCGTGAAGCTTGTAGCAGCGTGAAGGAGCGTGAGATGACCCCGAGCGAAGAAGAACTGGTACGCCGCATCCACCGCGAGGTGGCGGACCACTACGATGAGGAATTCGAGCTCGCGCTCGAGGACGGCGACGCGCAGGCGCTGCTGAACTCGGACTCGCTGCCCGGCGGCGCGGTCGACCGGGAATCGCGCCGGCACTATTTCAGCGAGCTGTTCCGCCTGCAGGGCGAGCTGGTCAAGCTGCAGAGCTGGGTGGTCGCCACCGGCCAGAAGATCGTCATCGTGTTCGAGGGTCGCGATGCCGCCGGCAAGGGTGGCGTGATCAAGCGCATCACGCAGCGGCTCAATCCGCGCGTGTGCCGCGTCGCCGCGCTGCCCGCGCCGAACGACCGCGAACGCACGCAGTGGTACTTCCAGCGCTATGTCTCGCATCTGCCGGCGGCCGGCGAGATCGTGCTGTTCGATCGCAGCTGGTACAACCGCGCGGGCGTCGAGCGCGTGATGGGCTTCTGCACCGACGACCAGTACGAGGAGTTCTTCCGCTCCGTGCCCGAGTTCGAGAAGATGCTGGTGCGCTCGGGCATCCGGCTGATCAAGTACTGGTTCTCGATTTCGGACGAGGAACAGGAGCTGCGCTTCCTGTCGCGCATCCACGATCCGCTGAAGCAGTGGAAGCTCAGCCCGATGGACCTCGAATCGCGCCGCCGCTGGGAGGCCTATACCAAGGCCAAGGAAATCATGCTGGCGCGCACGCATATCCCCGAGGCGCGCTGGTGGGTCGTGCATGCCGACGACAAGAAGGTCGCGCGGCTGAACTGCATCCACCATCTGCTGACGCTGATCCCCTATCGCGAGATCGAGCAGCCGGAAATCGTGCTGCCCGAGCGCCAGCGCAGCCAGGACTACGCACGCCAGCCGGTGCCCGACGAGATGTGGGTGCCGCAGGTCTACGGTTCGCTGGGTTGAGCGCTGGGTCGGGCGCCGGCTTGACCGCCGGCTCGATCGCTAGCGCGGACGCTGCAGCCCGGGAAAGGCCTGCGGCAGCGTCAGCACGGTGCCGGTCAGCGTCGCGTCGTAGCCGGGCAGCGCATCGACCCGTTCGCGAAAGCCGCCGCTGGTCAGCGCGGCCACCGCATCGGCCAGCATCGGACTGCGCAGCCGTTCGCGTTCGATCGCGAAGAAATAGCGTTCCTTGAGCACCGGCACGAAGTCGAGCCCGAAGCGGCGCGCCGCCGTTTCGACGCCGAAGCCGACATCGGCCATGCCGCTGCCGATATACGCCGCGACCGCGGCATGGGTGAATTCGCCGTTGCTGTAGCCTTCGATCCGCGCAGGGTCGATGCCTCGTGCACGCAGGATCAGGTCGAGCAGCAGGCGGGTGCCTGAACCGACCTGGCGGTTGACGAAGCGCACGTCCGGCCGCAGCAGGTCATCCAGCCGCGTGATTGCCTTCGGATTGCCGCGTGCGACGAACAGCCCCTGCGTGCGCACCGCCAGATGGATCAGGCAATGCCGCTCGGGATGCAGCCAGAGCGCGAAGCGCTCGAACGTCTCCGCCTCGAACTCGCCGATCGGCACATGAAAGCCCGCGATATCGCAGTCGCCGGCGGCCAGCGCCGCCACCGCTTCCAGGCTGCCGCAGTACTTCAGGTCATGGCGGACCTTGTGCTCGTTGAGAAAGTCCCGCAGCGCGGCGACCGCGAAGCCGTGGCTGGCATGCAGCCGCAGCGCGCTGACCGAGGCGTCGAGCACCTTCTTCAGTTCGATCTCCAGTTCCGATGCGAGGCTCTCCAGCGTCGGCGACAGCCGTGCGCCGATGCGCTTGCTGGCCCAGACCAGCTGCTGCGACAGCGGCGTCAGCACGCTGCCGCGGCCGCGGCGCTTGTCGATCAACGGGCCGCCGAACAGCGCCTGCGCATCTTCGAGCAGGCCCCAGGCATAGCGGTACGACAGCCCGATCGCCTCGCATGATTGGCGAATGCTGCCGGTGCGTTCGATCTGGGCAAGCAGGGTCACCAGCCGCGATACATCGAGCGGCGCGGCCCCGTTGCTGTCGTCGCGCACCTGCAGGTGCGGCTGGATGGCGATTCTCAACATAGGCGAAAAATAGCATATTGCCGCTCGCGTGCATGCTGCCTATAGTCCCGGCATGGCAAAAAAACCCGGGAATTGGGCGTCGTTGGGCGCGCGAGGCGGCCGGGGTGGAGTCCCGACAATATGCAAAAAATAGCCTATATGGAAGGCGCGGCATCCGAAGGCGCGGCTATGAAGGCGCCGGATGCCGAGGCCGCCGATCGCATCGCGGCGATCCTGCGCGCCCGCCAGCACCAGCCCGGCGCCTTGCTGCCGATCCTGCACGACGTCCAGGACGCCCTCGGCTTCGTCCCCCCGGATGCGGTGCCCGCGATCGCGCAGGCGTTGAACCTGTCCCGCGCCGAAGTCCACGGCGTGATCAGCTTCTACCACCATTTCCGCGACCGGCCCGCGGGACGGCACGTGCTGCAGCTATGCCGCGCCGAGGCCTGCCAGGCGGTCGGCGCCGATGCGCTGGCCGACCATGCGCAGCGCGAGCTCGGCTGCGGCTGGCACCAGACCAGCGCGGACGGCGCCATCACGCTCGAGCCGGTCTATTGCCTGGGCCAGTGCGCGGTGGGACCGGCGCTGATGGCCGGCACCGAACTGCATGGCGGCGTGACACCGGCGCGGCTCGACGCCTTGCTGACCGCGCTGCGGCAGCGCGATGCGCGGCACGACGACGTCAGGGATGGCGATGTGCTGCAAGACGGGACCGCCCCCATGTCCCACAACGAGGTGAGCCGATGAGCGCGACACGCAACCCAATGGCCGCCGCACCCGTGACGGTGTTCGTCCCGCGCGACTCGACCGCGCTCGCCATGGGCGCCGAAGCGGTGGCGCGCGCGATCGCCAGCGAAGCCGCGGCACGCGGCGACGCTGTACGCATCGTGCGCAACGGCTCGCGCGGGATGTTCTGGCTCGAACCGCTGGTCGAGGTACAGACGCCGGCCGGGCGCATCGCCTACGGGCCGGTCAGCGCCGCCGACGTGCCCGCGCTGTTCGATGCCGGCTTGCTGTGCGGCGGCAACCATCCGCTGTGTCACGGCATGACCGAATCAATTCCGTTCTTGCGCGAGCAGGAGCGGCTGACCTTCGCCCGCATGGGCATCACCGATCCGCTGTCGCTCGACGACTATCTCGCGCACGGCGGCTATCGCGGCCTGACGCGTGCGCTGGCGATGGGCGGCGCCGATATCGTGCACGAGGTCACCGAGTCGGGCCTGCGCGGCCGCGGCGGCGCGGCCTTTCCGACCGGCATCAAGTGGAACACGGTGCTGAAGGCGGACAGCGACGTCAAATACGTCGTCTGCAATGCCGACGAAGGCGACTCGGGCACGTTCTCCGACCGCATGGTGATGGAGGGCGATCCGTTCATGCTGATCGAGGGCATGACGATTGCCGGGCTGGCGGTCGGTGCGGAACAGGGCTACGTCTACGTGCGCTCGGAATATCCGCACGCGATCGCGGTGCTCGAACGTGCGATCGCCATCGTCACCTCGGCGGGCTGGCTGGGCGACGATATCCGCGGCAGCGGCCGCCGTTTTGCGCTGGAGGTGCGCAAGGGCGCGGGCGCCTATGTCTGCGGCGAGGAAACCGCGCTGCTCGAAAGCATGGAAGGGCGCCGCGGCATGGTGCGCGCCAAGCCGCCGCTGCCGGCGATCCATGGCCTGTTCGGCCGTCCCACCATCATCAACAACGTGATCTCGCTGGCGACCGTGCCGGTAATTCTTGCTGAGGGCGCGCAGCATTATCGCGACTTCGGCATGGGCCGCTCGCGCGGCACGCTGCCGTTCCAGCTGGCCGGCAATATCGCGCGCGGCGGCCTGGTCGAGAAGGCGTTCGGCGTCACGCTGCGCGAACTGCTGTACGACTACGGCGGCGGCGCGCGCAGCGGCCGGCCCCTGCGCGCCGTGCAGGTCGGCGGCCCGCTTGGCGCCTATCTGAACGAAGCGCGCTGGGACGTGCCGCTCGACTACGAGGCCTATGCCGCGTTCGGCGGCGTGGTCGGCCACGGCGGCATCGTTGCCTTCGACGACACCGTCGACATGGCGCGGCAGGCGCGCTATGCGATGGAATTCTGCGCGGTCGAGTCCTGCGGCAAGTGCACGCCGTGCCGGATCGGCTCGACCCGCGGCGTCGAGGTCATCGACAAGCTGATGGCCCAGCCCGATCCCGCCCGGCGCACGCAGCAGGTGCGGCTGGTGCGCGACCTGTGCGACACGATGCTGCACGGCTCGCTTTGCGCGATGGGCGGCATGACGCCGTATCCGGTGCTGTCGGCGCTCGACGGCTTTCCCGAGGACTTCGGCCTGCCGCCGCTGCCGGCGCGGGCCGCGTGAAGACGCACGCAGCTGCACTGCTTTGCATCGCTGCAGCTTGAAGACACTGGGCCCCCGCCTCCGCGGGGGCGACAGGAAAAAGCCTCGCTCCATACACGACCCTGCGGAGTTCGACCTTGCACCCCCACCACGATATCGATTACGGCACGCCGCGGCGCGAGGCCGAACAAACCGTCACGCTGGAAATCGACGGCGTCGCCGTCACCGTGCCCGCCGGCACCTCGGTGATGCGCGCCGCGGTCGAGGCCGGCGTCCATGTGCCCAAGCTGTGCGCCACCGACAGCCTCGAGCCGTTCGGCTCGTGCCGGCTGTGCCTGGTCGAGATCGAGGGGCGGCGCGGCTATCCCGCGTCGTGCACCACGCCGGCCGAGCCGGGCATGAAGGTGCGCACGCAGACCGGCAAGCTCGCCGAGATCCGTCGCGGCGTGATGGAACTGTATATCTCGGACCATCCACTCGATTGCCTGACGTGCCCGACCAACGGCAACTGCGAACTGCAGGACATGGCCGGCGCGGTCGGCCTGCGCGAGGTCCGCTACGGCGACGATGGCGCCAGCCATCTCGATGCAGTCAAGGACCAGTCGAACCCGTACTTCGAGTACGACCCGTCAAAATGCATCGTCTGCAACCGCTGCGTGCGCGCCTGCGAGGAAACGCAGGGCACCTTCGCGCTGACGATCAGCGGGCGCGGCTTCGAATCGCGCGTGACGGCGGGGCAGGGCGAGTCCTTCATGGAATCGGACTGCGTGTCGTGCGGCGCCTGCGTGCAGGCGTGTCCGACCGCGACGCTGACGGAGACCTCGCTGATCCGCATGGGCCAGCCCGAGCACAGCGTGGTGACCACCTGTGCCTACTGCGGCGTCGGCTGCGCCTTCAAGGCCGAGATGAAGGGCAACGAGGTGGTGCGCATGGTGCCGTACAAGGACGGCCAGGCCAACGAGGGCCATGCCTGCGTCAAGGGCCGCTTCGCCTGGGGCTACGCCACGCACCAGGACCGCATGCTGAAGCCGATGATCCGCGCCAGCATCCAGGACCCGTGGCGCGAGGTGTCGTGGGAGGAGGCGATCGGCTACGCCGCCGCGCAGTTCCGCCGCATCCAGCAAAAGCATGGCCGCGACGCGGTCGGCGGCATCGTGTCGTCGCGCTGTACCAACGAGGAAGGCTATCTGGTGCAGAAGCTGGTGCGCGCGGCCTTCGGCAACAACAACGTCGACACCTGCGCGCGCGTCTGCCACTCGCCCACCGGCTACGGCCTGAAGCAGACGCTCGGCGAGTCGGCCGGCACGCAGACCTTCCGTTCGGTCGAGCGCTCGGACGTGATCCTGGTGATCGGCGCCAATCCGACCGACGGCCATCCGGTATTCGGCTCGCGGCTGAAGAAGCGGCTGCGCGCCGGCGCCCGCCTGATCGTCATCGATCCGCGCCGCATCGATCTGGTCCGGTCGCCGCACGTGCGTGCCGACTACCATCTGCAGCTGCGCCCCGGCAGCAATGTCGCGGTGCTGACCGCGATGGCCCATGTGATCGTCACCGAAGGGCTGCTGGCCGAGGACTTCATCGCCGAGCGTTGCGAGTCGAGGGCGTTCGGCCTGTGGCGCGAGTTCGTCGCGCGGCCCGAGAACTCGCCGGAGGCGATGGCCGAGGTCACCGGCGTGCCGGCCGAGCAGCTGCGCGGCGCCGCGCGCCTGTACGCGACCGGCGGCAATGCCGCGATCTATTACGGGCTGGGCGTCACCGAGCACGCGCAAGGTTCGACCGCGGTGATGGCGATCGCCAACCTGGCGATGGCGACCGGCAACATCGGCCGCGAGGGCGTCGGCGTCAATCCGCTGCGCGGGCAGAACAATGTGCAGGGGTCCTGCGATATCGGCTCGTTCCCGCACGAGCTGCCGGGCTACCGGCATGTCTCCGATTCGACCACGCGCGGCCTGTTCGAGCAGGCGTGGAACGTCGAGATCAGCCCCGAGCCGGGCCTGCGCATTCCCAATATGTTCGAGGCCGCGCTGGGCGGCAGCTTCAAGGGCCTGTACTGCCAGGGCGAGGACATCGTGCAGTCCGATCCGAACACGCAGCACGTGGCCGAGGCGCTGTCGTCGATGGAATGCATCGTGGTGCAGGACATTTTCCTGAACGAGACCGCCAAGTACGCGCACGTGTTCCTGCCCGGCTCGTCCTTCCTCGAGAAGGACGGCACCTTCACCAACGCCGAGCGCCGCATCTCCCGCGTGCGCAAGGTGATGCCGCCCAGGGCCGGCTATGCCGACTGGGAGGTCACGATGCTGCTGTCCAACGCGCTCGGCTATCCGATGGACTATCGCCATCCGTCCGAGATCATGGACGAGATCGCGCGGCTGACGCCGACGTTCGCCGGCGTCAGCTACGCGAAGCTCGACGAGCTCGGCAGCATCCAGTGGCCGTGCAATGCGCAGGCGCCGGCCGGCACGCCGATCATGCACGTCGACACCTTCGTGCGCGGCAAGGGCAAGTTCATCATCACGCAGTTCGTGCCGACCGAGGAAAAGGTCAACCGGCGCTTCCCGCTGATCCTGACCACCGGCCGCATCCTGTCGCAGTACAACGTCGGCGCGCAGACGCGGCGCACCGACAACGTGCGCTGGCACGACGAGGACCGGCTCGAGATCCATCCGCACGATGCGCAGGAGCGCGGCATCGCCGACGGCGACTGGGTCGGCATCGTCAGCCGCGCCGGCGAGACGGTGCTGCGCGCGCTGGTCAGCGAGCGCATGCAGCCGGGCGTGGTCTACACGACGTTCCACTTCCCCGAGTCGGGCGCCAACGTGATCACCACCGACAACTCGGACTGGGCCACCAACTGCCCCGAATACAAGGTCACCGCGGTGCAGGTGCTGCCGGTCGCGCAGCCGTCCGAATGGCAGCGGCGCTATCGGGACTTCCATGACGAGCAGTTGCGGCTGTTGCGGGCGGCGAATGGGGTGGCGCAGGACGAGAAGGCGGAGGCCGGCCATGCTGGTCTGTGAGCGCGGCGTGGTCGCGCGCGATGAGTCCGGTCCGTATCGCGCCGATCGGTACGAGGCCGATCCAAACGAGGCCTGTCCATACGAGCGCGACGGCGATCCGCCGATGCCGTACGCCACGGTCGAGGTCGCGCGCTGCGAAGGCGAGGGCGGCGACATGGCGCTCGCCTTCGACGATGTCGCCGAAGAAGTCCCCGTGGCGCTCGAATACAACGGCATCTCGCACGCGGTGATGCTGGCCACGCCGGCCGATCTCGAGGATTTCGCCGTTGGCTTCAGCCTGACCGAAGGCATCGTCGCGAACGCGCGCGACGTGTTCGAGATCGACACGCAGGCCGGCGAGCAAGGGGTCGCGGTGCAGTTGCGCATTGCCGGCGATGCCTTCGCGCGGATGAAGACGCGGCGTCGCGCGATGACGGGCCGCACCGGCTGCGGGCTGTGCGGCGTCGAATCGCTGTCGCAGGTGGCGCGCATGCCGGCGCCGGTCGCGAGCACCGCGCGCTTCGACGGCGCCGCGCTGCATCGGGGCTTTGCCGAGCTGCAGCGGCGGCAGGCGCTGCTGCGCCATACCGGCGCGACTCACGCGGCCGGCTGGCTGCGCGTCGATGGCACCGTGGCCTTCGTGCGCGAGGACGTCGGCCGCCACAACGCGCTCGACAAGCTGATTGGCGCGCTGGCGCGCAGCGGCGAGCCGGTCGCCGACGGCGCGGCGCTGGTCACCAGCCGCGCCAGCTACGAGATGGTGCTCAAGGCCGCCAGCGCCGGCATCGGGATACTGGCCGCCGTCTCGGGACCCACCGCGATGGCGGTCCGGCTGGCCGAACAGGCCGGCGTCACGCTGGCCGGGTTCGTGCGCCCCGGCCGCCATGTCGTCTACACCCATTCCGCGCGGCTGCTGCCGCCACGCTGCTGATCATGAACCTCGACAACCTGGTCAAGATGGCCAACCAGATCGGAACCTTCTTCGCCGCGATGCCCGACCGCGACGAGGCGCTGGCCGACATCGCCACCCACCTGCGCCGCTTCTGGGCACCACCGATGCGCCGAGCCCTGCTCGAGGGCGTCGACAACGGCCAGGCGGAGGCGGTCGCGCCAATCGTGCGCGCGGCGCTGGAGCGGCATCGGGAGCGGCTGTAAGGCGTTGCCCCGCGCGGTGCACCGGGATTGCGGTCAGCCAATCCAGCGCGAGGCCGCTACGCCGCCTTGGCCTTGCGCGGCGCGACTTGGGAGCGAATGGCGTTGCCGACCTGCTGTTCGGCGGTCTTGAGATCGTGGGCCTGCTGAAGTTTCAACCAGGTTTCGGCGTCACCACCAAAATAGCGCGCCAAACGCAGAGCGATCTCGCTGGCCACGCCGGCATCGCCGCGGACGATCGCGTCGATCTGCGCGGTGCCGACATGCAATTCCTTCGCCAGTTCCGCGATCGATAGATCGAGCGGCACCAGATACTCCTCGCGCAGGATCTCGCCCGGATGAACCGGACGCATGCCGTTGTGGAAACGAGCCATAGCGCGCTCCTCGCCTGGTCGCGGATCGATGGCCCGCATGGTAGTGTGTCTTGGCGGCGCGCAGGCACGAGCTACTTGATCCGCTGCAGAATCTCCAAAATCACCAGCGTAAAAATCGTAGCGAGCAGCGCGGTCGCTTCGCGCCCCATGCCGGCGGCGACGCCGATGGCGGACACCATCCAGATGCTGGCGGCGGTGGTCAGGCCCTTGATGCTTTCCTCGCTATTGAGCTTGATGATGGCGCCGGCGCCGAGGAAGCCGATGCCCGAGGCGATGCCCTGCAGTACGCGGCTCATGTCGGCCAGCGGCACGCCGGCCTGCAGCGGCACCAGCACGAACATCGCGGAGCCCAGCGCGACCAGCATATGGGTGCGCAAGCCGGCGGCCTTGCCGGCGGCTTCGCGTTCGTAGCCGATCATCGCGCCGAGCAGCATCGCCATGCCGAGCCGGACCACGACCCGGGTCGCTTCCTCGATGTCGGGAATGTCGGCGAACTCCGTCCGCAGCGCGCCCAGCATGTCTGACCAGATGCCATCCATCGTTGCCTCCCCGAGAGTCCGCCGTCGTGGCGTGGTGAGCGGGTTCGGCGCAGGTGGAACCCGGCTGCCAGCAGGCTAGCATGGAGACGCGGGGCGGGGCAGTCGGTTCGGCACTGACATGGCCCGGCCGAACGGGGCCTGTCGATGGGGGGCTAACGCAGCCGCAGCGGTTCGAGCAGCGCGGCGTCGTACTGGTGCCGGTCGATGCGGCCCAATTCCAGCATCCGCAGCAGGATATAGGCTTGCCGCTGGCGCGCGCGGCGGGGATTGACGACCGGGTTGTTGGCCGACGGCGCCTTCGGCAGGCCGGCCAGCATCGCGGACTCGGCCAGCGTCAGCTCGGCCAGCGGCTTGCCGAAATAGGTGCGCGCGGCCTGCGCGAAGCCGTACGCCCCTTCGCCGAGATAGACCTTGTTCATGTACAGCTCGAGGATCTCGTCCTTGCTGAACGCGCCCTCGATGCGGTAGGCCAGCAGCGCCTCGTACAGCTTGCGGGTATAGGTCTTCTCACGCGACAGGAAGAAGTTACGCGCGACCTGCATCGTGATGGTCGACGCGCCCTGCGACAGGTCGTCCGACAGATTGGCCAGGCCCGCGCGGATCACGCCGACGTAGTCGATGCCGTCATGCACGTAGAAGCGTTCGTCCTCGATGGCGACCACCGCCTGCGTCAGCGCGGGCGGCATCCTGTCCAGCGGCACGTAGCCGGCCGAATGGCGGAACGCGGCGATGGCGTCGAGCGGTGGCAGCTGGCGGCCGGCGACCACCACGGCGAGCGTGGCCAGCAGCGCGCAGGTTGCCAGCACGAGGACGAACAAGCCGAGGAGGTGCGACCAGAGACGATTCATGGGCCGCTATTTTGCCAGTGTTGGGTGGCAGAGCCGTGATGGCGGGATTGGGCCGTATCGGTGAGGGGCACGCCGTTTGCCCTCTCGCCCAGCCGCTCTCCCGCGAGCGGGAGACGGGAGCGGATGCCGCAATCGCTGTGGCGCCCGCTTGCCGGTGGTGTTCTCCCTCTGCCGCTTGCAGGAGAGCGGAGCGTGTCGTCGCGGATTGGAGCGACGACGTGTGGAGCTTGCCCGTGGTGTTCTCCTCTCCCGCCTGCGGGAGAGGGCCGGGGAGAGGGCCGGGGAGAGGGCCGGGGAGACGGCACACAGCTGCCGATCGCCCCGTCACCGCTTCAACAACGCGGCCAGCAGGTCCGACTGCGTGATCAGCCCGAGCAGTCGCCGTTGCTCGTCGACCACCGGCATCAGGTGCCAGCCGCCGTCGGACATCGCACCCGCCAGCTCGACGATGGGCTGGTCGGGGCGCGCGGTCGGCAGCTCGGTCAGCATCGCGTCGCGCACCAGGCCATCGGGACGGCGTTGACCCTTGGCGGGGTCGCCGGCGAACAGGTCCGGCAGCGCGACCAGGCCGACCAGCCGGCGCTGGCGCGGCGATACCACCGGCAGCGCCTGCAGCCGGTGGCGGGTCAGCAGGGTCCAGGCCTCGCTGAGGCGCTGGTCGGCGTGGACCGCCACCACGTCGCGCGACATGATGTCGCCGCAGCGGATGTCGCCGAAGCGGCGTCCGAACGCGCGCAGTTCGGCCGCGACCAGGATCTCTTCGAGGTCGTCGCGGTCGACGTCGAGGAATTCGCCGCGCGCCGCCAGCACTTCGTCAAGGTCTGCCCGGGTGAAGCCGACGCGCTGGCCCGGAGGCGGATCGCTGGTGCCATGTCCCGGCACCGGGGGCGGCGGCCGATGCGGATAGCGGCGCCCGGCCAGGTTGTTGAACGACAGCGCGATCAGCAGCATCAGCATCGAATTGAGCGCGACCGGGAACAGCACGAAGGCATAGCCGAGCTTGGCGACCGCCGGGCCGCCGAACACCGCGGTGATGGCGACCGCGCCGGCCGGCGGATGCACGCAATGCAGATGGAACATCAGGCCGATCGCCACCGCGACCGCGACGGCCGCCGCCAGACCCGGGTCCGGAATCCAGCGTGCGCAGGTCACGCCCACCAACGCCGCCAGCAGATTGCCGCCGATCACCGACCAAGGCTGCGCCAACGGGCTCGACGGCACGGCGAACAGCAGCACCGCCGAGGCGCCCATCGGCGCGATGAACCAGGGGTTGTGCCCGCCCAGCATATGCCGGCTGATCCACTCGGTGCAGGCCAGCGCGAACAGCGCGCCGAGGCAGCTCTTGATCCGCTCGCGGCTGCTTGCCGCCACCGGCATCGGGACGAAGGCGGCCAGCCAGCCGCGCCAGCGCAAGCGGATTTCGCCGGCCAGGGCAAGGAGGGGAGAGGATCGGGAGAACATGAAGGCGCCAGCGCGTGCCGCGACGCAGCAAAAAAAGCGTCGCGCAAAAAAGCCGTCAATGTATCACGTGATGACATACCTTGCCGGCGGCCCGCCGCGGCAGGGCTTGGGGGAGCGGGCCGGCGCGGTAACATAGCGCCGTTCCGATACCGATACGCCGCCCTGTGGCGGCGCCATGCCTCATGCTCGAACTTCAGGGCGCGATCTGGTTTCGCGCCGGCAGCCAGGACCTCGGCGGCAAGGACCGCATCGCGCTGCTCGCCGCGATCGCCGAACACGGTTCGATCACGGCGGCCGCCAAGGCGGTCGGGCTCAGCTACAAGGCGGCGTGGGACGCGGTCGACGCGATGAACAACAGCGCCGGCGAGCCGCTGGTGGTGCGCGCCGCCGGCGGCAAGGGCGGCGGCGGCACGATGCTGACGCCGCGCGGCGAAGGGCTGGTGCGCACCTATCGCGCGCTCGAGGCCGAGCACCGCGCCTTCGTCGCGCAGCTGTCGCGCGTCAGCGAGCAGCTCGACGCGACGGCCGCCGACGCGCTGCAACACGATATCCATCTGATCCGGCGACTGATGATCAAGACCAGTGCACGAAACCGGCTGTTCGGCACCGTGACCCGGGTGCGGACCGGCGCGGTAAACGATGAGATCACGCTGGCGCTGGCCGGCGGGCAACAGGTGGTTGCCACGGTCACGCACGAGAGCGTCGAGACGCTGGGCCTGGCGCCGGGCAGCGAGGCGTTCGCGCTGGTCAAGGCCTCATCGGTGATGATCGGCGTGCCGTCGCCCGGCCTGCGGCTGTCCGCTCGCAATCAGCTGCCGGGCACGGTGGCGCGCATCGTGCCGGGGGCCGTCAATGCCGAGGTCGTGCTGGCGCTCGATGGCGGCGCCACCATCGCGGCGATCGTCACGCATGCCGGGCTCGACGAGCTGGGCCTGGCCGAGGGCGCGCCGGCGCTGGCGATCTTCAAGGCGTCGAGCGTGATCCTGGGGACGATGGACTGAGGTCCACGGGTTTGCACCCCTCTCCCGCTTGCAGGAGAGGGAGAACACCTGAAGTCCACGGCTTGCTTCCCTCTCCCGCTTGCGGGAGAGGGGCGCGGGGAGGGCAGTGGGCCGACGTTGTGCCGTCGCGGTTTGAAACCACCCCCTCTCCCCAACCCTCTCCCCCGTGAGGGGGAGAGGGAGAACACCGCGCGGCGTGGTCAAGCGCGGGGCACGCCGATTTGACCAGGCTCGCTATCGTCCCGCCTCCGCCCCATAAATCCGCCCATCGCGGATCTCCATCACATGGTCCGCCAGCGCCGCGACATCGTCCGGATCGTGCGAGATCACCAGCATCGGCACCTCCAGACTGCTCTGCAGCGCGCGCAGCTCGGCCCGCATGCGCGCGCGCAGCGCCGGATCGAGGGCCGAGAACGGTTCGTCGAGCAGCACGATATCGGGCCGGGTCGCCAGCGCCCGGGCCAGCGCCACGCGCTGCTTCTGGCCCCCGGAAATCTCGGCCGGATAGTGCCCGCGAACCTCCTGCAGGCCGAAGGCGTCGAGCCAGCGCTCGGCATCGTCGTGGCTCTTGCCGCGCGGCGGGTTGCGCCAGCCGCGCGCCAGCCCGAAGGCCACGTTCTGCGCGACGGTCAGGTGCGGGAACAGCGCATAGTCCTGGAACAGATAGGCGACGCGCCGCTGCTGCGGCCGCACATCGATTTCCGCCGCTTCGTCGAACAGCGTGCGCTCGCCGAGCACGATGCGTCCGTGGTCGGGCCGCAGCAGCCCGGCGATCGCGCGCAGCGTCAGCGTCTTGCCGGCGCCCGACGGGCCGAACAGCGCGATGCGGCGGCTGGCGGACGAAAAGCCGATATCCAGCGCGAAATGCCGGTCGGCGGTATCGAGCCGCTTGCTGACCTCGACCTGCAGCGTCATGGCGTTGGATCCGGCGACAGGCGGGCTCGCAGAAGGATTGACAGCCGGGGTCGCAGGCAGCGGGACTGGCATGGCGTCGTCCATTCGGCGATTCAGCGCACCGGCTGCCGCGTGCTCGGCACCAGGCGGCCGGCGATCACCAGCAGCAGCACGCAGGTCAGCGAGGTGACCAGCACCAGCAGGTTGGCGGTATTGTCGTCGCCGGCCTGCACCGCCTCGTAGATTGCCACCGACAGCGTCTGCGTGCGGCCGGGCAGGTTGCCCGCGACCATCAGCGTCGCGCCGAACTCGCCCAGCGCGCGAGCGAAGGCCAGCAGCACGCCGGCGGCGATGCCGCGCACCGCCAGCGGCAGCGTCACGCGAAACACGATGCCGGCCTCGCTGACGCCGAGCACGCGCGCGGCATGCTCGAGCTGCGGATCGACGCCCTCGATCGCCGCGCGGGCGGACTTGAGCACCAGCGGAAAGGCGACGATGGTCGCGGCCAGCACCGCGCCCTGCCAGGTGAAGACCAGCTCGATGCCCAGCGACGACAGCCATTCGCCGAACACGCCGCGGCGTCCGACCAGCACCAGCAGGTAGTAACCGAGCACGGTCGGCGGCAACACCAGCGGCAGCGTCAGCACCGCGTCGACCAGATCGCGCAGCGGCGAGCGCCAGCGCGACAGCGCCACCGCGGCGGCAACGCCGAGCACCGCATTGATCGCGGTGGCCCAGCCGGCCACCTTCAGCGACAGCGCCAGCGGGACCCAGACCGATTCCATCGGTGTCATCGAAGGACGGCGGGCGTTCAGCGCGTCCGGAAGCCGTGGCGCGCCAGCAGCGCCTGGCCTTCGGCGGACAGCAGGAAGTCGACGAAGCGGGCCGCCTCGTCCTTCTGGCGGGAGCGGGCGGTCACGGCGATCGGATAGGTGACCGCGGTGCGCGTCGGCACCTGCGCGACGATGCGGACCCTCGACGGCATCGCGGCCGCGTCGGTGGCGAAGACGAAGCCCGCATCGACTTCGCCGCGCGCGACATAGTCGAGCGCCTGCCGGACGTTCTGCGCCGGCACGCCCTTGGCGGAGACAGCCTGCCACAGCCGCGCATCCTCCAGCGCGTCGCGGGTGTAGCGGCCGACCGGCACCGAGGCCGGATTGCCGTAGGCGACGCGCCGCACGTCGTCGCGCAACAGGTCGCGCGGCGCGCCGAGCTTCAGCGCGCTGTCGGCCGGCTCGATCATCACCAGCGCATTGGCGGCGAAATCGCGGCGCGAGCCCGGCACGATCATGTGTTCGGCCTGCGCCTTGTCCATCGCCTGCTGGTCGGCCGAGGCGAACACGTCGGCCGGCGCGCCCTGGACGATCTGCTGCATCAGCACGTCGGACGCGCCGAAGTTGAGGACCAGCTTCGTACCCGGATGCGCCTGCTCATAGGCGATCGCGACCGCGCGGAAGGCATTGGTCAGGCTGGCCGCGGCCGAGACCACCAGTTCGGCGGCCGCCGCCGGCCCGGCTGGCAGCAACGCCAGCGTGGCAAGCGCCGCCGCGGCGATAGCGCCGGACAGGCGCGAGCGCGGGCGGACCGGCGCGGTGGCGAGGGCGGGAGAACGGCTAGCACGCATGGCAGCTTGTCCGGGTTGACGGATTGGGTCGGGGAACGGGCGGGGCCATCAGAGGCGCCGTGCCGCAGCGAAGGGGCGCCGCTGGGGGACACTCGAGTCACATCGAGCGCAATATACGGCGGTATATAACGAAGCGTCAATGCACCCGGACGCAGTGCAGCCGATACCGGCAATCTCCGCGAACGGCAATATCGGCGATATCCGCTCAGGGCACTTCGGGCACCAGCAGGTCTTCGAGAAAGTAGGCCGCCAGTTCGTGCCGGCCGCGCAGGCCGGCCTTGGCGTAGATGTTGGTCGCGTGCTGGCGCACGGTCTTGGGCTTGCTGTCGCGCACGCCGGCGATCTCTTCCAGCGACAGCCCCTTGATCAACAGGTAGGCGACCTCGCGCTCGCTGGTGGTCAGGTTCCAGCGGTCGAACTGGCTGCTGATCGCATGCCGCATCTGCAGGCCTGCCTGATGCGCGGCCGCGTCGCGTTGCGCGAGCGTCCGCTCGGCCTCGCCCAGCGAGGCGCGCAGCTGGCGGATCTCCTGATCGGTGCGCAGCCGCTCGCGCGCCAGCACGAACACGCCGGCCAGCGTGATCGAGGTGCCGATGGCATCGATGATGACGTGCTGCAGCCCTTCGGCCTCGTTGTAGTCGAACACCAGGTCGAAGCAGGCGTACAGCGCGATGAAGACGAACAGGTAGAGAAAATGCCGTGGCATGGCTGTCACGAGGGCAGGGCGTGGTAACGGAAATCGCGCGGCGCGACGTTCGCGAGGAACGCCGCGCCGCGGCATGGGATGGGGCAGGCTCGCCGGGGAGACTTACACGATGGGCGTCAGCACCTTGCCGGTATCGAGGAAGGCGCGCAGATTGTCGAGCATCAGCGCCTGCATCGCGCCGCGCGTCTCGACCGTGCCGCTGGCCATATGCGGGGCCAGCACGACGTTGTCCAGTTCGGTCAGCACGGGCGGCACGCGTGGCTCGTCGCGGAACACGTCGAGCCCGGCGGCGCCGAGGCGGCCATCGCGCAGCGCTTCGACCATCGCCTCCTCGTCGATCACGCTGCCGCGCGCGACATTGACCAGCACGCCTTTCGGGCCGAGCGCCTCGATGACCTGGCGCGACACCAGCCCTTCGGTTTCCGGGCCGCCGACGCAGGTCACGACGAGGAAGTCCGCCCACGCGGCCAGTGCCAGCAGGTCGGGCTCATGGCGCCACGGCGCGCCCTCGCGCGGACGCCGGTTGTTGTAGGCGACTTCCATGTCGAAGCCCTGCGCGCGCCGCGCGACCTTCTCGCCGATGCGGCCCAGGCCAAGGATGCCCAGGCGCTTGCCCGACACGCGGCTGGTCAGCGGAAACGGCCCCTGATGCCAGCGGCCGGCGCGCACGAAGCGGTCGCCGTGCGAGATGCCGCGGGCGGCATCGATCATCAGGCCGAAGGCGAGGTCGGCGACGCAGTCGTTGAGCACGTCGGGCGTGTTGCTGACCTGGATGCCGCGCGCGCGGGCCGCATCGAGCGCGATGCTGTCGTAGCCGACGCCGAAGCTGACGATCGCTGCCAGTTGCGGCAGGGCGTCGATGACCGCGGCGCTGCAGCCGTGCCGGGCCGAGGTCACGACCACGCGTGCCCGTGCGCCGTGCTCGCGCAGCCAGGCGGGCCAGTCGTCCTGCTCCCACAGCGCGGCCGCGCCGTGTTGTTGCTGCAGCGTGGCGTTCAGGTGCGGCGCGAGCGGGCCGATCTGGATCAGGTCGATGGCGGGCATGATGTCAGCTTCTTGTTGAGGGCAAGGCGGGGAAAAGACAGCAGAGTGTATCCTGCCGGACGGCGTCTTGTCCGTGCCGGCGGTCGCTGGGCACGGCCACGATGTCGTTCCCGCGAAGGCGGGAACCCAGCGTCTTCAAGCGCCACTGGGTCCCCGCGTTCGCGGGAACGACGATGTTTTTTCACCTCGCCAATCTGGAATCCGAACACCATGCCCACCGTCTACCTCGCCGGCCCCGACGTGTTTCGTCCCGATGCGATGGCCCATGGCCAGGCGCTGAAGGCACTGTGCGCGCAGCACGGCTTTACCGGCCTGTTTCCGCTGGACCACCAGCTGCCGGCCGGCCTGGCGGGGGAGGCCGCGGCGCGCTGGATCTACCAGGCCAATGCCGCGCTGATCCGCCGCGCCGACCTGGTGATGGCCAATCTGGACGACTTTCGCGGGCCGGGAGAGCCGGATTCCGGCACGGCATTCGAGGTGGGCTTCGCGGTCGCGCTGGGCAAGCCGGTGTGGGCCTATACCGGCGATCGCGGCACCATCGTCGAGCGCGCCACGGCGGGCCATGACGCGGAAGGCAGGCCGCTCGACGCGCGCGGCTTTCATGTCGAGGACTTCGGGCTCGGCAAGAACCTGATGCTGGCCTGCTCGGTGCAGTTGGTGCAGGGCGGGCCCGCGCAGTGCCTGGAGGCGATGGCGATGGCGATGGCGGCGGCGGGCGCCGGCGCCCAGGACTGAAGGCGCGGGCGTCTCAAGGCCGGCGGCTGGCCGTCGCCGGCTCGGCCTGCAGCGACGCCACGCCGGCCGCGATCTGCGTGGCGGTATCGGCCACCACCTGCCGCATTGCCGCGACCACGCCGGCGACGTCGTCGCCGCTGCCGGTGGCGGGCAGTTCCGCCTGCGTGCGGCCGGCCAGCGTGCGGCCATCGGGCAGGCGGCGCACGGTCCAGTTGACTGTCGCGCCGACGCGCGCGCCCGGCTGCGC
>MTEU01005445.1_pt3 | contig 27759 bp, 26 predicted proteins | sample 1042701 | NCBI WGS metagenome assembly MTEU01 (sample SAMN06185813, study PRJNA358809) | soil metagenome | isolation source: naturally attenuated soil | place: India | collected 2015-05-23
CTAATGCGTCTCTTCATTTCGTGATGTTGTTGCAGGCAATCGAGGGCGAACTGCCTATTCAAACCATCAGTTTTGTTGAGCCAGCGATGATTAGACGCTTTTACCTGGCTTCCTATGGATTGATCGACTACCTCATAAAGATTGTGGACAGGGCTGTTTGGCTGGTTCAAGTCCAGGACCTTGCCGGGATTGAACTTCCGGTGCTTGCCCAGGCTTTTGAGGACGAGGTTTGGAGCTACGCCACCGAGGAGCGAAACCCCTTCAGTGCGAGCTTCAATTTCCAGCCTCTGTTCGGCAAGCGGGAGCCGTTTGAGACGTTCGAAGAGAGCAATACCTGACGGCCAAGGGCCGGGCTTATCAGCCCGGCTCTACTCCCCTGATTTTTATGTCTTCGATTTTATGGATGTGTAGGAATGTTTGGTCTTTTAATCAACCCACGACCACACCACGACGAAAGTCTTTTGGGGTACCTACAGCGCTTGGCGAAAGCCAACGGATTACCCAGAAAGGAACTGCTCACAGCCTTTGCACGAGCCGACGAGACTGATGTTGCGGACTGGCTGCAGATGATGGAAGGACCACTGAGCTGGCCTACGGTCGCTGCTGAGTTTCGTGATCCTAGGCCCAAGGGGGTCAAGTTATGGACGACTCATCACGCGCGGTACTGTCCGATCTGTTTGGGTGAGGCCGGTTATTGGAGAGAAAGCTGGGGCTTGACGCTGGTTACGACGTGTTCTGTCCACGGCACTGAACTCCATGGACGGTGCCCCAACTGTTTGAAGGAAACCGATCCAAGCGCGATGAGTGCGAATTGTTGCCAAGCGTGTGGCACCTCTTTGTGCGGGACCAATTTTGAGATCGCGCCTGCGAGTGATACAGCCGCCTGGCTCACCTCTGGCTTTGAAGATAGGTTTTACGCCGACTCGTTGCCTGCTGACGCGGGATTGGCTGCCCTCACCTACGGACAGTTTCACGAGTTGTCATCGCGTCTCGCTGTCAGAAGTTTGCCTACGGAAAGAACCCAGCCGCTGAAGGTTGCTGATTCGGGTTCGCTAGAGATATCGCGGCTTATGGCAAACGCGGCGGGCGTGGTTCTCATGAACTGGCCTCTCGCATTCAGAGAACTGCTGAGTGGCCTCAAGGCAGTCCATTCCGATAACGAACATTGGACGCTCAGCAGATCGTTCGGCCCGATATACCATGACATCCACCGTGATCTGGATGACCCTTGTTTTGACTTTCTTCGTCGAGAGTTCGAATCATTTCTGCAGCATGCGTGGGAAGCACCGTTAGCGAAGCGAAATCGCAATTTGAGTGTGGAGACGATTGAGAGACATCGTTGGGTGTCCTTCGCTTCGGCTGCTGAAGCTTGTGGTCTCGGGGTATCAGTCGTAAAACGCCTTCATCAGCAGGGGCAAATCGCCTATCGGGAGAAGCCCCATGAAGATCGTATTTTTACGGTCGTGGACCTGGATCAGTTGAAGGTAATCTCGCAGCAAATCCAGGGCGCGGTTGATATGAAACAAACCGTGAATTTGCTAAGCCTCTGTCACACGCGGGTTAGGCAGCTGCTGGCTGCTGGCACCCTCCAGTTCTTTGGTGGAGAACCGCGCCCAGGCGAAAGGTGGCTCATTGACCGCCGCTCGATCAACGAAATGATTGATGAGAAGCTGCCCACCAGCACTGACCAGAGTCTGGTGACGATCAACTACTTGGCCAAACATTCTCTGCCCAAGGGCGGTGGGCTGATCGAGTTAATTCAGGCAATCCGTGCAGGTGAACTTCGTGCCTACCGACAGGCCGAGACTGGCCCGGTTGGCGTGGGGGCGTGGTTACTCAAGGCGCAAGAGTTTGCATCGTGGCAACAAGCCCGAACAGGGGGCAAGGGCTTAACCCTACCCGGTTTATCAGTGGTCAAAGCAGCTGCGCTATTGGGTGTCAAAGAAGAATGCGCTTACGCGTTTGTTCGGCTTGGCCTGCTTTGGAGCACCAACGTCGAACACGGCAGGCGTACGCAACTGGTGGTTAAGCCCCAAGCCATCGATAGATTCAGGCGAGGCTACATTTTGGGACCGGAGATCGCTGTGTACCTGGGAACGTCGACCAAGGAAGCGTTCAAACTCCTTTGGGAGGCCAGGTTTCGCCCTGTTGCGGGGCCATCCATTCCAAACGCGGCTTGCCGGCAGTATGTTTGGGTGAGAAGCAAAAAGCTGATCGATTACCTCGCAAGTGAAGCCGCCCAGATCGACGATCCTGAAGCCATCACGTTTTTATCCACACCGATCGCTCAGCCTCGTGATTGCCGATTCAGGCATGTGGGATCAAGATAGTTAGCACGCTTCCTTTCTTGATTGCTAAAATCATCGAACCCATTTTGGAGAATCTTATGTCCCGTCTCGCTGAATTCCGCCTGCTCGAACAACAGCTCGCAGCCCAACTGGCAGAGCTGGAAGCGCTGAAAAATGACTCTGCCCTGAAGCAGGAAATGGAATTTGAAACGAAGCTGCGCAGTTTGCTCAACGAGTACGGCTACGGTCTGCGCCAAGTGGTGATGATCCTCGATCCGCAAGCGGTGCCTCCAGCTTCGAATGCCCCAAAGGCACTTCGGAAAGCACGCGTGGTGAAGGTCTACAAGAATCCGCACAGCGGTGAGATCGTTGAAACCAAGGGTGGTAATCAGCGCACACTCAAGGCCTGGAAAGACGAGTATGGCGCTGAGGTAGTAGAGTCTTGGCTCGCCAACTGATTGCACTGCAGGCGGCTTCTGGCACGAGATAAATCGTGGTGCGCCCCGAATGCGAATTCCCATTCTGGGGCGTGACGAAATTTTCTGCGGGTGGTGGTGACACACAGTTTATGCGCATTAAATAGAGGTCCACTTCAAAAAATGGACTCCAAAATGCGTAACGCTCTCGTTTCAATCTCAGTGAACACCATCGCGAGCCTCCTGACTGCGCTCGTGCTTCACTGGATCACTCCCCCTCCTACTGACCCGTCGATTCGACTAATCACTGTGTCAAGCTGCGCATCCCAAAGCGCTGCGTAGCTGAGTGATCTGTAAGCGTCCGGTCAAGTCACCTTCCGAACTCCAGCATTAAGGGAGATGGTGTCTGCGTATCTTCAAGCGGGCGCGATCACCTTTGTCGTCAGGATTTCCATGCGTCAACGAAGCTATCGGCTCCCGGCGTCACCGAAATAATCATCCTTTGCGACCAGACCAAGATCATCGGTGAAATCCTGGCCATCCTCGCTGAACAGATTTTGAGTCCGCCGCTCCTGCTTGAGGTAAGCCAATGTTTGGAAGAAGCAATCCTCACACAGGTGCAGTTCATAGCGCTCCCCATCATGGGCAGTACCATAGCCCCAGTGTGCTTGTAGGGCGCCGAACTGATTCCCGCCAGTATCCAAGCGGGTGGAGCAACGGCACACATCGCACACGACGTCTATAACGGTCTCGACTTCGACTCTTCCGGTTATTTTCATCGCTGACTGCTACAAGCGCCTCTGACTTTCGCGTTCAGCATGCTACCTCCAGGACGGAGCGTAGGCTTGCCATTGTAGTCTCCATTGTGTGAATCCATAGCCGTTCTTTAACGGTCATGATCATGGAATGTAGTGGTCACTTCCATGCCAATGGCTACTCAGATCAAAGTGATCTGGCCTTTAGGGCCCGCGCAGGTCGGTCAGGCATGCTTTGGGCGGGCTTCAAACCAGTGGGTGACCACCAAAAGGGTCAGTTAGGCCTACTGCTGCCTATCCTCGCTCGTTACCATCCAGAGACCCTCTATTGATACGGTTTCAGCAAAGATGGATATCTATAAGCTCCGCATCGAAGACACAGAAAGCAAGATCATCGACAAGGAAGGTTTCGAGGCCGAGACCTTCCGCAGAGATCCGTGGTACCAGCCTGGAAGTGCGGGCAAGCTAGCTCAGTTTGCTGTATGCCCGGCATGCGACAACCCTGTCCAGCTGGTTGGGCTGTATGAGCTACCGCCTAACGTGAAGAACCCATTCGGGAAACATGCTACTAAGAGCATTCGCGGCATCGCTCCATTTGATAGTGAGGCCCGTAACGATTGCCCGTACTTCCAGCCTCGCCAGCACAAGAAAACAGAACGAAAAACCAGGTTTGACGGTGTTCCGCGGAAGATTCTCAAGCTGTTGATAGAACAGTTCGATCGCGTGGTTTACATCCTGGAGAAAGAGACCCAACTGGTCCTTTCCGAGAATGCGTTGAGAGGCATGCTGCAGCGTTACAAGGGAGAGCGTGGCTACCTCTATACCGGCGCGACGCTTCGCAATGTGCCATGGATCTTTGCTTACATGTCGGACGCCACCCGCCTGTTTGGCCAGAAGGTCAGTGGAAATGCTGAACTGGTAAAAGCTATTGCCTCTGAGGTACCGGGGGCGGAAATTAGCAGCACCGGTCGGCTGGAATCGAAGAAGGTGCCCGGTTCGAAGGCGGCATATTTTGATCTCAAAATGAGTTTCATCCGCCATCGAATCGTCAAAGACAGTGAAGCGTCCGGCTTGGTTGAAAGCATGGAGTTTGTGGTGTCACAGCCTCGCAGAGGTGAGCTTGAGCACATTCACAAGGAAGTCATCAAATTCGATTCGGCTTGGTTCGAATCCCTTATCCGGATGCCGGTTGATCATCCTTATCGCAGAATGGATAGAGTGAAGATGGCCCGGGAGGAACTGGGCGATCTGCTGGAGCTGCCTCAAGCCTGAGGGGCCCTGCTGTAAACCACTTTTTTCAACTGTAAACCACAGTGGTTTACAGTTGAAAAAAGTGGTTTACAACTCAGCTACGGCACGCGCCCTGGCGACTCCCCAGGCCAACGCGCTCGTCATTGATTCGTTCGGCCTGGTGTCGAACGCTTCCTCGTACAGAGCGGTTCCCGACGGCGCGTACACACCGATAAACAGCTGCGTTGCGCCTATCCGCGAAAGCCTTACCTGCACGTCGAGATAAGATCCGTCATTCAGGATCTCTTCGTGAGTCCGGTGATGAAGCGTAGGATCTGCCCAGCTCCAATAAACATCTCCGCGCAAACGCATGCAGCCCCCTGCAACCGATGGATAGCGATGGATTCCAAGCTAGCCAAAGCGAGGCGGCAATCAAGCCGATCTAAGCTGTTTGTGAGTCACGCCCGACAAGTGACCCACCTTGGAGTGAATTCGAACAGCCCTAACCGATCACGCAAAGCTGAAGACTCACGACTGGGTCCGATTGATCAGCGAGACAGTCGGGAAGGTTTGCACACAGCCCAAACAAAAAAGCAGCTCCCGAGAGCTGCTTTTTTCTTACTCCCCCTTTTTGTGCTTGTGGGGTTTCAGGTCCGGATGGTCCTTCTGCTTTTCAGGGGTGACTCGCTGCCTTTTGTCCGGAGTGCCATCTTCATTGGTGCGCTTTGGGCCTGGCTTGATGCTCATGCAAAACTTCCTTTTCCGCTTGGGTTGTTGAATGCAGCTATGTAATTAGTCCAGCTTCTCTCAGCTGTCAAAGCAGGCTGGTGCAGAACCGCCTGGCCGATGATCCGGTCCACATCGAACATTCAGAGGCCAGAATAAGAGCCTCCGGCCAAGGGCTTGCAAGGGGCTGTAAAATCCAGCGCTGAGCGATACGAAGACGTCTGGACGTTCATCATGCCGAGCACGGTGTGGAACAGGTTGTCGTGGCTCAGCGGTGACGTGGTTTGAGCTTTCAAACAACCCACGTTGACCTTTTCACTCTTCGCGAGCGAGTCAGACATCCAAAGTACCAACGGCACCTTAGTTTGCTCGTCAGGAGCCATCGCGTAAGGCAGCCCATGCAGATAGAGCCCACCCTCCCCCAGCGATTCGCCGTGGTCCGAAACGTACATCAGCGCAGTGTCGAACTTGGTGTTGGCCGCCAGGATATCGATGAGATTTGCAGTCACATAATCGGTGTAGAGGATTGAGTTGTCGTAGGCATTGACCACCTCCTCCTGCTTACATTTGTCGAGCTCGTTGGTCTCGCACACCGGTGCGAATTTCTTGAATTGCGAGGGGTAGCGCTTGTAGTAGGCCGGGCCGTGACTGCCTTTGTAGTGGAGCACCAGGACAGCATCGCCTTCCTGGCGCTTGATGAAGTCTTGCATCTCCGTGAGCAGCACCCCGTCCTTACACTCCTCGCTGGTGCACAGTTGGGAATCCGCGTGAGAGGCAGCCTTGTGGTTGGGAACCCTGTCGCAGACCCCTTTGCACCCCGAGTTGTTGTCAGTCCACATGACACTGATGCCAGCGCGTTGAAGCACGTCGAGCAGCCCTTCTCGGCTCTTGGCCAAGCCATCTTTGTACTGGGCCTTACCCACGTCCAGGAACATGCATGGCAGCGAGACCGCGGTAGCGGTACCGCAGGAGCTCACGTTCGTGAAGCTAATGACATTTCGCTTTTCTAGTTCCGGATTCGTTTCACGGGAGTAGCCGTTGAGGGAGAAGTTGGCGGAGCGAGCGGTCTCTCCTACTGCCAGTACCAGCAGCCTCGGTTTACGAGCCGCACCCTGTCGATTAACTACCGCATCAGTACCAATGGCCGTCAGCGTTTGAGGTGAGGCCAGTTGACGCTTCAGGTACCCATGGCCAGCCGCAAACAAGTTGGTAGGTACCAGGATCAGCCGGATCTCCCGATTGTTGCGCAGCAAGGAGGCATACGACTGGTACTGACTCAACGCGATGCCAGATAAGGTCAACAGAGCGAGCGACAGAGCAATGAACCTGCTGACCAAAGCTTTGGCCCAAGGCTTGCGCCGGAGGGGAACCCGGGCGATCAGGTAGACGGGCAACACCCCAACCATTGCGACCCAAAGACCCAGCTTCCAATTCAGCAGCTCGGTTGCCTCAGCGACGTCGGTCTCCACAACGTTGGTGAACATTGTGTAATCGACCACGATGCCGTAGGCATTCATGAAGTAACTCGCGAAAGACGCGCTGATCAGTACCAGACACAGCAAGGGTTTGGCCAGCCGCCCCCATGACAGCAAGCTCAGAACGGTAAACACCCATGCGAATACTATGACTGGGAGGCTGGCCGCTAGCAGCCAGTTCACTTCATCGGTTTTGAATACCAGCTTCCAGAGCACGTTCCAGAGCTCAGCGTTCGCGAATAGCAGCAACCAAAAAGTCACCAGGCCGATTAGCAAATTAGTACTGATGCCTTTCTGCCGCGCATTGCGAATAGCAAAGATCCATTTGCTTAACAGGGTGTGAACAATGGATTTGGAAGGTGTCATTATCAAACTCTGGAAGCTGCTTATCCATGGCGGTAGCTATGGAGTTAGCGGGAGCTACAAGGCAAGCCGTCGACAGATGCTGAGCGATTGCGCAATGTGCGGAGCGCCAGAGGCCTTAGGCCCCTCGGCGTTGGGGACGCTTAGTATGTGTGAGGCATAGGGATAAAAAGAGAAATGAATCTCGCTGAGCGCATTATTTCCGGGACCTGATAACGACACGATGACCTCGGGATTACAATGCTGACAGAAATCCAATAACTGCTGTTTTGATTGTCATTGATCACGCTATGATCAAAATTAGGGGAATGCCACCCACCAAAAACAATGCGCCGCTCAGCTAGATAAATTTAATTTCACAAACAAAACGGTTTCGTTTTGTCGTAGGCTAATTTTGAACTTTCAATTCAACTTACAAGTCTTTCTCGCGAGCAGAACATTATTTTCAACTTTTGCTCGTTAATATGTCACCCATCAATGAGGGGCGAATACCATGAGCTTTTTCAAAAACATCCTGGGCGGGCACCATGGCCGTGGAAACCACGGTGGAGGCAAGCACCACAGCGGGGGACATGGGGCCGAGCAGTATGATCGCCATGGCCGGCAGCAGGGCTGCGACGGCGGTAATCAGGTGTATGACGGCGGGCGCCCTGCCACTCCTGCCCCCATCAAAGATCTGCAGGGCTGCAGGCAGTGCCGGACGGCCAACGATCCGTCAGCACGCTTTTGTCTAAACTGCGGAACACCGCTATCGAGTGGTTGCACCGCCTGCGGCTCGCTGCTGAGTGCAGGGGCAAGATTTTGCAGTCAGTGTGGCCAAGCGACGCTCTAAGGCTAGGTAGACAGGAAGGCCAACGAGACCACAACCCTGCGCAAGGAGAAATACGTGGGTTCAAATCATGACCATGGCAGCGCTGCAGTACGCGAGGGGCATCAGAAGAAGCTAATCATGGCGCTCGCCTTGACTGGCAGCTTCATGATTGCAGAAGTGATCGGTGCGTGGATTACCGGCAGCCTGGCGCTGCTGTCGGATGCATCTCACATGTTCACAGATACTGCCGCCTTGGCGATCTCACTGATTGCACTTCAGATAGCCAAGCGGCCGGCAGATCAGAAAAGAACCTTCGGCTATGCGCGCCTGGAAATTCTGGCTTCGACTTTCAACGCCGTGCTGCTCTTCCTTGTGGCGATGTACATCTTGTATGAGGCCTACCAGCGCTTCTTCATGCCGGCGGAGATCGCTACCGGAGCGATGATGTGGATCGCAATCGCCGGCCTGATCATCAACCTAATTTCGATGCGCCTTCTGGCATCTGCGAGCAACGAGAGCCTCAACGTCAAAGGAGCCTACCTCGAAGTTTGGAGCGACATGCTCGGCTCGCTAGGCGTAATCATCGCGGCACTCATCATCCGCTTCACCGGCTGGACTTGGGTCGACACGATTGTCGCTGTGGCAATCGGCCTCTGGGTTCTGCCGCGGACGTGGCAGTTGCTTCGCGAAAGCCTGGGAATCCTCATGGAGGGTGTGCCGAGGGAGCTCGACGTGACGGCAATCGAGGCTACCATCCTCGGCGTAGATGGCGTTACGGACGTTCATGACTTGCACGTCTGGGCCGTCAGCAGTGGCAGCAACGTGATGACGTCGCACGTAGTGATACGGGATTCTGCAGATGGGGATGCTGTGCTGGCGGCCGTCGTGGATGCTGTCAGCGATGCATTCGAAATCCATCACTGCACCATCCAGATCGAGCGGGCAGCTTTCCACGAAAGCGTTCCGTCGCCTTCACACTGATCGATCGGTAAAAACCAAACGAACACATCACCCTCCTGGCTGAGGGTGATGTCGTAGAAGACATGCGGTGAAGGATGGCGTAAACGGCAGGAGCACTCCGAGAGGGGTTGGTGAATGGCTTCGCCTGCCCCCGACCATAACCTCCAGAAGGTTCAGCGATGGCTTGGATCATCACGAAGTATCTACTCACTGCCGGATTAGTGATTCTCGTATCAGAGCTGGCAAAGCGCAGTGACAAGCTGGGCGGGCTGGTCGCCGCCCTGCCGCTGGTCACGGTCTTGACGCTGGTCTGGCTTTACCTGGAGAACCAGAGCATGGAGAAGATCTCCAATCATGCTTGGTACACCGTCTGGTACGTGCTGCCGACCCTTCCGATGTTCATCGCTTTTCCAGTGCTGCTGCCCAAACTGGGATTCTGGCCAACGCTTATCAGCAGTATCGTCATCACCATGGTGAGCTTTGGGGGCTTTGCCCTGCTGCTCCGTCGATTTGGCATTGAGCTGCTATAAGTCACGAGCCAGGACTGCAATTCAGGGGCCGTTCAACGACTATTGATGCACTCACCTTTGACCAAGTAGCGAACCATATGTAGTTCGCCCTTTGAGTCTTCGTAGGTCATCATGCTTCTCACGTTACCGCAGTACCGCACGCTGGGCGATACATACACCAACTTACTAACGTCAAGGTCCATGCCATAGGCGTAGTCTTCAAGCTGAGGCATGGGCTTTTTTACGCGCTGAGCATAATCCGCAGTAGCCTCTCTAGCAGAGCGCTCAATGCGCTGATTGATCTCCATACCGCTTTGGGCATTAGCTGTTAGTGATGTAAAGAGCATAAACACGGCGATCGCTGATACAGTAGTGTTCATAAGAAGTCCCTTAATAAAAAAGCGCCCGTAGGGGGGCGCTAAAATTCACCTACCAAAGGAGCGTATGGTTTACAGGTGAATGCACTGGCGTGAACAACTGCCCGTCGCTCTTGCCAAGCTGCTTTGAAATGAGACAATTTCCAAAGCAGCGATGCCTCTTACGCTGCCGTTAAACTAGCAAAGGAGGCTAACACCAAGATGATCGCGCAATTACAATTTGGACATGTAATAGATTGTAAGATAATTATTCGAGAGAATACTGAGCCGCCACGTGAGCTATTCCACGGAAAGGAGCACCAGTTTGCAAGCGTTCATGGGTACTGCCTGGTTGGCGACTCGATCCGAGGACGATACCAGCCCTGCAAGCTAGCGGCAGAAATACTGCCTGTCCTGGCCGATTCCACCCGTCAGGCGAAGCTGTCGTACACCGTTGCAGGCCCCAGAATCCGCTAAGCTCAAGGGTGGAGCCTGCATGACTGTCAGAAATCTTGCGGCTACATTACAAATTTGTAGGATTTCGCCGCGGCCAGCTTCTTCGCGTTAAGATTCAAGCGTCCTCAGGTGACCCGGCGTATGGACAGAGGTAGCGACTACCACATGCCATACCCTCAGCCAAACTTTCGAAAAGCCTGCAACCATAATCTTGGCGGATTAGGCCAACTCCTTCCTCACACCTTGAGATAAGTTATGCGCGTTCTAGTTGTGGAAGACGAAATTAAAACTGCCGAATATCTTCAGCAGGGCCTATCCGAAAGCGGGTATGTCGTAGATATCGTGCACAACGGTGTCGATGCCCTGCACTTGTTCAACACTAATGTCTATTCGTTGGTCCTTCTGGACGTGAACCTCCCGGGTATCGACGGCTGGGACCTGCTGGAAACCATCCGCAAGACCAGCCGGGTCCGCATCATCATGCTGACCGCCCGCGGACGCATCAATGACAAGCTCAAGGGCTTGGACGGCGGCGCGGATGACTACCTTGTGAAGCCATTCGAATTCCCTGAGCTGCTTGCACGCATCCGTTCGCTGCAACGCCGTGGTGATGAGCTAGTCGAGAAGAGCTCGTTGAAAATTGCCGACCTAGAACTCGACTCCGTCCGCCATCGCGTTTTCCGCGGTGGAACACGCATCGATCTCACCACCAAGGAATTTGCGCTTTTGCACCTGCTCATGAGCCGAACGGGCGAAGCACTGACTCGCTCTCAGATCATCTCGTTGGTTTGGGATATGAATTTCGATTGCGACACCAATGTCATCGATGTAGCCATCCGGCGCTTGCGCTCGAAGATCGATGACCCGTTTGAAACCAAGCTCATTCACACGCTTCGTGGCGTTGGGTACGTTTTTGAGGAACGCGCATGAGGCCATTCAGCCTGGCTGCAAAGCTGGGGTTTAAAGTTGGGTTGATGAGCGCAGCGTTGCTGCTTCTGTTCGCCACCTTCGGCTATATGATGGTAGGCAAGGCTCTGGAAAGAAATGCCAGAGCGGACCTGGAAGTAAAGATGGCGGGGATGGCTCACAACCTGTCCACCATCCCGGACATCTCCGGCGTCAACGCGGATGCGCATCAGCTTGTCGATTTGGTCATGGGCCACAACAACCTGTATGTGAGCATATTCGATACCTCACAGAACCAGACTCCCCTGCTCTCGATTGGCTCAAAACAGGTCAATCTGGAGGTGCACAAGTTTCAGCCGGCGGCCCAGCCCAAAGAGCACGAATGGCGTGATACGCAGGACCGTCCTCTGCTGAGTGCTTCTCGGATAATGCGCTTGGGCGATGGAACAGAGGTCAGCGTCTATATGACCATGGACCAGTCATCCAGTGAGGCGTTACTCGATGCGTTGCTGACCTGGGCCTTGATGATGTCCCCTGTCATCCTCGCGCTGATCCTGGCCATTGGCTGGTGGACTGTGCGCAGAGGCCTGCTGCCTCTGACCAAATTCCTCAAGGTAGCGTCAAAGATCTCAACCGAGAGCCTCGACCATCGTCTTCCGACTGATGGGATGCCGGCAGAACTCAAGAAGCTCGCCGACGGCATCAACATCATGCTGGCTCGCCTGGATGATGGGGTTCAGCAGCTCTCGCAGTTTTCTGACGACCTTGCTCACGAACTTCGAGCACCGCTTTCCAACCTGATGGGCAAGGCCCAGGTTGCCTTGACCAGAGAACGATCGCTTTCCGAGTACCGGGAGGTTCTGGAGTCGTGCACAGAAGAGCTGGACCGCATGAGCCGCATGGTTTCCGACATGCTGTTCTTGGCCCAGGTCAGTCATCCAGCATCCATGGTGGAGTTCGAACCCGTCTCCTTGGTCGACGAGGTTCAGCGAGTGTGCGATCTCTTCAGCATTTCAGCAGAAGAAGGCGAGATTCAGCTGCAGATCTCTGGCAGTGATGACGTGGTGCGCGGGAATCGCCTGATGGTTCAACGTGCCGTCTCGAATCTGGTCTCGAACGCGATCCGTTACTGCCCTCGCGGCCGCACGGTCTACGTTAAGGTGCAGCATAGTGCGAGCGGTACGACGTTGAGTGTCGGCAACCCCGGCCGCGGTATTGCCAAGGAACACCACGCGCACTTGTTTGAGCGGTTCTACCGTGTGGACAAGAGCCGAGCACGGAGCGAAGGCGGTACCGGTCTTGGCTTGGCCATTGTGCAGTCGATCATGAGTCTGCACCAAGGATCGGCGAGCGTGGAGGTGACCGAAGAAAACTTCACCTGGTTCCACCTTCACTTTCCCGCAGCCCAGCAAATGCAGCCGGCAATGAGCGCCGCTTAAATTGCGCAGGCACGATTAGGCCCGTCAATCGACGGGCCTTTTGTTTGCCTCAATGCATCAGTGCCGAAGGACCACAGGGTCCATGGGCGACCGCAGAATCACCGACTTAATAATCTTCTGCTCGTCAGGATTGGCGTTCTTCCACAGGTGTGAGAAGTACTGAGCATTCACTTTCTCTTGAGCACTTACGCTGCCGGCGGCATCGATTAGGCGCATGGTCGAGTAGACACAGATCAGCGCCAGAATGAAGAACGCCGTGGCGACCACCATCACATAACGCTTGGCCAGCACCGGTGCCCGCTTGAGCTCCTGGATAGAGGCGTCCGCCGCCTTTGTCGCTGCTGTAAGCTCCGAGATCAGTGGCTGGATGGCGGTGTCGACTCCGCGGCATGCAGCTGAATACGCTGATGCAGCGGCGCGCAAGGCAACCTCCTCCGCGTTCGACCAAGCCTTCTCCGCCTTTCGCACCTCCTCCTGAATCTGCCGGCCGACAGCGTCCAACTGATCCACCAGTTCGTTCGACCTCTCCAGAACAGCGCTGGAGGTGCGCGTCTGCGAGGTCAGCTCATCGAGCTGGACAGTGAGTTTTTCAGTGCAGCGGCGAAAGTCACCGATAGCAACTGCCCAGGGCTCTATGTCATTCATGGCTATCTCCTAGGGCGGCCAACAACGCCGCGCTGAATTAACGCGCTAGATATCAAAATTGTAATTTAAGAGAAAAATCGAAGTCGCCCTCGACAGTGCCGAGATAGACATGATCCTTCCAGATTTGAAGATTTAACGCATCCTATCTGCAGCCAAAATTACGGAATTGTAATTATTGACTCACCTTGTCGTTAGCTTCGCGTTCCTAAACTACAAACCAACAAAGGCCGCTAATCAGGTTGGCCTAGTATGAACCGAGGTTCACAATGAAATTTGTCAAATCTATCGCTATTGGCAGCCTGCTGCTGGGTCTCATGGGTACCGCTTACGCTGAAGGCGGCTTCGAGCGAGCGAAACAGTTCAACGAGAACTTCCGAACCGAACAGGCTCGCCTATGGAGCGATGACTCTTCGGACCAGAACAAACAACAAGTCGCTCAAGAGCAAAAGAAAGAAAGCAAGGATGGTAAGGAACAAGCCGACAATTAATCGGCGGTTAAATAGGACTTCAAATGACGAAAGAAATCGACAAAAAAGCCAGGGTAAAGCCTGGCTTTTTTGTGCTTTGAATTTAGCCTTCGTTCTTGCGAGGCGTTTCCGCATTGCTTTCTCCGGCCAGACCCTCGGCACCTTGTGCGGTGCGTTTCCAATGGCACAGCAGGAGCTGGCTGGCGTTCGCTTCGGTGATCGATGTGCAAGCTAGATCAGCGGGCAGACTATCCTTGCTGTCTCGCAAGCGCCTGGACAGATAGAACGAGCCATCCCGCGGCCACTTGGCAGGATCCTTGATGTTCTCGGACTTCCCACTGCTGTAAAACTCCGACGAGTATGAGCGGCGGCCAGGATAGATCAGGGGAGCGGAATGAGCAGACTGCACATTGAGCCAGGCTTGAACCACATCTCGCTGATTCTGAGGTCGCTCCTCTAGTACCCCGGCGTAGATGATGCCCGCACCGATGATCGGCAACACCAATGCGCTCGCAGCGGCAGCCCAGGTGGTCTTCGGGCCAACTTCGCTGACCCGTGCAGACAGCAGCAATGCCCACGCTGGCAGCGCGGGTAGCAGGTAGGTCCACAGAATGTTGCCTGCAAATGTGAAGAAGACCGGTGTCGCCAATGCCCACAGCCAGAGGTAGGCTTCGAAGCGCTGCATCGATCCACGCTTGCGGATCAACAGTGGTAGGAACAAGGCCCATGGCAGTAGCGACAGTCCGAGCTGGATCCAAATGGTGCCATATGGCTTGGCATGAGCACTGCCGTATAGGTCGCCCGCCCAGTTACTGACGACGTAGCGGCTCCAGTGCTCACCAACGAAAAAGTACTCCATGAAGCCGGGCGTTTTCATCTCGGCTGCGACATACCACGGCACGGATATACCGAACATGAGTACAAGGCCGCTAATCCAGGGAAGCCTCAGTACCCGTCCCCATTCCTTGTAGATAACGAACCAGGCGAATGCCGGCGCCCCCATAAGCACAAGGGTCAGCGGCCCTTTGGCAAGCAAGCCCAGCCCGAGACCTGCGAACATCAAGTAGGCATCCGCCTTGCTGGCGCACTTCATCCAACGCCAGAAACCGTAGCTGGCCAGCAGAATCGAGAACGACAAAACAGGGTCAGTCAGCACAACACCGCTGGAGACCAGGCCAAGTGTGGTGCTGGAAAAAATAATGGCAGCCCAGATGCCGGCGTTACGAGAAATCTGCTGCGTACCGACTTTGATGATGATGAAACAGCTTGCCAGGTGTAGTAGCCACGCTGGGAAACGCGCAGCGAACTCGTTAACGCCGAAGACCGTCATGCTCGCGGCCTGGGTCCAGAAGGACAACGGGGGCTTGCCCCAGAACGGTACCCCGTAGTCGAACATGGGCGTGATCCAGTCATTCAACTCGACCATCTTGCGAGCCATTTCAGCGTAGCGGGCCTCGGATGTGTCCATCAGCGGGTAGATGCCCAGCCCCACCAAACGCAATAGCAAAATCGAACCCAGGATCCACCACAGCGTCCTCTCGTTCTTCAGGCTCAGCATTTCTTACCCTCGATCGAAGCCATCGAGGGGTGGAGTGACACGGGATCCACCTTGTTGCTGTGCTTCAGGAAATAGAGAGGCCGGCGCTTCACTTCCGCGAGTGTCACGCCCAGGTACTCCCCCACCATGGCGACACCGACGCACATGAATGAAGCCAATCCGACGATCAGGTGATGGATGTCGAAACTGCCTGCCACAAGCGACGCAAGCATGTAGCAGATGCTGGAGACGAATAGTCCGAAACTGATGAGGCTGAAAATGCGCAGCGGTTTGCGAGAGAAGCTGACGATGCTCTCGATGGCCAGATTGAACAGACCAGATGCATTCCACTTGGTGCTCCCGGCATGGCGAACAGTGCGATTGTAGGGCAGTTCGATGGTACGAAAGCCTACCCAGCCGATCATGCCTTTGAGAATCCTGGAGCGTTCGTCCAGCGCCCGCAGTGCTGCCAGCGGCGCAGGCCCAATCAATCGGAAATCGCTGACATCGGCCGGCATGTCCACCTTCTCCACCAGGCGCTGCATGACCCAGTAGTAAGCCCGGGCACTCATGCGCTTGAACCACGAATCACCGATTCTCAAGTTGCGCTGCATGTTCACTACGTCGTAGCCGCGTTGCCAGTAGTCCACCATGGCCGCGATGAGCTCTGGTGGATCCTGCAGGTCGACATCAATGAAAATCAGCGCACTGCCACGGGCATGATCTATCCCGGCACTCAGTGCAGCCTCTTTGCCGAAGTTGCGACTCAGGGACAGGCAACGTACAGATGACCCATCCTGATAGTGGCGAAGAATGTCGGCTGTCCGGTCACTACTGCCGTCGTCGACATAGAGGATTTCGCAGGAGACGGGTAAGCGCTTAACCACGCGGGTGATTCGCTGGTGGAACTCGGGGATGGTTTCCTCTTCCTGGAAGCAAGGGACCACGATGGTTAACAAGGGATCAGGGCGCTCTGGAAAGCGATGTAATGTCTGCATGATTGAATGTCCAAAAACGATGTGCAATGAATCCAAGTGCACTGAGGCTTAAGGTCACTAGGACTTGGGAGATAAGCGGTGACAGATTCGACTTGATGAGGAACCACATACCCACGCCATTGCCGAAGTTTGTGGCTAACGCGACCAGTGCAAACCTGACAGGCTGAAACTTACGAGAGCCATCTGCCACAAAACAGAGCGCCCTATTTCCAATAAAGCTTGCGATTGCGCCAACCATGCCGCCACAGATACTGGCCAGCAACGGAGTAGCGAATTCTGTCGTAACCAGCACTAGGAACACCACGTAATGGATTCCCGTTGCTATGAAGCCGATCCCCAGATAACGAATTAGTAAGGTAATAAGAGGTGGGTTTTGATTTTCCATGCCCAAAGCCTATGGAGGCAAAGGTGAAAAAATAGTGAACTAAATGTAAATGCGTAATTAGCCGAATCTATATATGATAAGTAATGAGTTGGCGCGCTAGGCTAGCACGCTACAATATCAAAGGGATTGCCTGAGGATTACGCTTTTGAAATAAAGGCCTGCCAATAACGCACGCATGACCTGTGCATTACAATGTTGTCAAGATAAGGAAATGTCAGACGACATTGAGCTAGATTCCCCGAATGAAGGGGGATCGAATGGTTACACAAAATGAAACATATACAAGCAGCGTTGTTCCTTACAGTCCTGACATATTGGATGATCTGCCAATTGATGATCAGCTGGCCGTAGAGTTTTTCGCAACAGCACGTTGTGCCAGTTTCAAACAGGCGGCCCGAGGGCTCAATGTGCCAGTGGTAGGCCTTCGCAAACGCTTGGAGAAACTGGAAGAGCACATTGGTGCTCCCGTGTTTGTCTACAAGCACAACAAACTTGCTCTGACCCGGACAGGCGAGAGGGTCAGCCAGTACCTGTGCCAACTCTTCGGCCCTGAAGGCCTGGGAAAGTCCGGTGAAAAGGAGGTCCCGAGGCTTACCATCGCGATCACAGAGCCAGTACTGAGCGACATCGTGAACCGCGATCTAGTCGCCTACGTGCGCGATCATGCCGAAATGCAGCTGGAAATCCATTCAGAGTGCACAGCGCAGATGCTTTCTGAGTGTGAAGTCGATGTGGGTATCGCTTTCGTGAGCCCAGATGATGAGTGCGCGTTTGATCGCCATCCTACGTATAGGTTTGAACGGCTCGGCCGGATTGGGCACGCGCTGTTCATTTCCAGCCGCTACTCAAGGAGCGTCACCCTTCCAGTAGAGAGCTTGGACTTGCACAACTTTATGCTCGTTGTCCCTTGGGATGAAGAGATCTTGGCGGGCTCACGAAAGTGGGCATCGATAATGGCTGAGCATCAGGGCGGTACCACTCGGGTCAAGAGCTACAACCTATCACGAGGCCTTGTCGTTGGTGGTGCGTGTATTGGAGTGCTGCCCGACTACAGCCGAAAATTGGAGAGAAATATCCTACCCGTGCCGGGTTTCTTGGACGACCTGGAGGAGAAAGATGTCTATCTTGTTATCAAATCGAAACTGATACGTAATCCGCAGGTTTTGGAAATTCGAAGATTGATCAAGAAGAGCTTCTTTGATAAGAAGGACTGGCTTGTTCGGTAACAGTTTTGTTAGGTTTGAAACTCTCCCGTTAACACTTCAGAAACACAACTGTCATATTCGCTTGCAATCTAGTCAGAGTGCTTAGAACAAAGGCATCTTGTTACAGCAGGTGACAACCGTGGCCTGCTCCCATCTGCAAGATCAATTTAGGCCGGCGCAGGGCGAAACACAACGTCGGTACCTAAGCACTTAACATACGAGAGGCAAGCAATGATCCGTTCTTCGAACATGCGGGAAAAGCTGTTGGCTGCCGCAATAATAGGCACATTTTCCTCGCAAGCATTCTCCGGAACAGTAACCACTGACGGAGCTGACATCGTTCTGAAGACCAAGGGCGGTCTTGAAGTATCGACTTCTGACAAGGAATTCAGTTTCAAACTGGGCGGCCGAGTTCAGGCCGATTACGGCCGGTTCGATGGTGTCTTCACCAAGAATGGCGATACCGCTGACGCCGGCTACTTCCGTCGCGCCTACCTTGAGCTCGGGGGCGTGCTGTACCGCGACTGGAAGTATCAGCTCAACTACGACCTTTCCCGCAACACGGGCAACGACTCCGACGGCTACTTCGACGAAGCCAGCCTGACCTACACCGGTTTCAAGCCGGTTCAACTGCGCTTTGGCCGCTTCTACACCGACTTCGGTTTAGAGAAAGCTACCAGCTCGAAGTGGATCACCGGGATGGAGCGAAATCTCTCCTATGATCTGGCAGAGTGGATCAACGACAACGCCGGTATGGGTGTGCAGGCCACCAGCACCATCGCCGACATGGCCTATGTATCCGGTAGCGTTTTCAGCGAAACCAACAACAACTCGGATGGCGACAGCACCAAGCGCTACAACGTACGTGGCGTGTTCGCACCGCTGCACAGTGATGGCAACGTCCTGCACGTCGGTGCTCAGTACGCCTACCGCGACCTCAAAAACAGTGCGGTCGATACCCGGATTCGTTCGCGTCTGGGCGTTCGCGGTGTAGATACCAATGGCGGCGGCGATGCCGGCACCAACGGCAACCGCATGCTGTTTGGCGGTGCCGCCGCACAAGAGGGCCTGTGGAAGGACGATTCGGTCTGGGGTCTCGAAGGTGCCTGGGCCACCGGCCCGTTCTCGGTGCAAGCGGAATACCTTCGCCGCAAGCTGAAAGCTGACCAGGCCAACAACGACATGAAGGCCTCCGGTTACTACGCCCAGATGGCTTACACCCTGACCGGCGAGCCGCGTATCTACAAGCTCGATGGTGCCAAGTTCGACACTATCAAACCAGAGAACAAGGAACTGGGTGCCTGGGAAGTCTTCTACCGCTTTGACGACATTAAGGTCGAAGACGGCAACCTGGTCACCGCGGCGGACCAGTCGAACGAGCGCAAGGCTAAGAGCCACACTGTTGGTGTGAACTGGTACGTCAACGAGGCAGTAAAACTCAGTGCCAACTACATCAACGTGCGCACCGACAATAACGAGAACACTGTGGGCGACGACAGCGGCAATGCCATCGTGACCCGCCTGCAATACGTCTTCTGATCACTCACTAGCGGACGAAAAAATCGGGGGCGCCTTTTGCGCCCCCGATTTTTTTTGGCCCAATCAAATGAGTGATCACGCGTCTTTGCGGTAGGCCAACAGGCGCAAGGCGTTGAAGACCACCAACAGTGTGGAGCCCTCATGGATCGCAACAGCGGCACCAATGCTCAAGCCCATGATGGTTGACGGAACCAGGATGGCCACAATCCCCAAGCTGACGAACAGGTTCTGGCGGATGATCGACCGCGTGTGACGGCTCAGCCCCACCGCAAAAGGGAGTTGCCTGATGTCGTCAGCCATGAGCGCGATATCAGCCGTTTCCAGGGCGACATCAGATCCGGCAGCCCCCATTGCGATGCCAACGCTCGAATTGGCCATCGCAGGGGCATCATTCACGCCGTCACCCACCATGGCCACCTTGGCGCTAAGGCGCAGGTTCTTGATGGCCTTGACCTTGTCCTCCGGCATCAGGTCTCCCCACGCCTCATCTAAGCCAACTTGTTTGGCTACAGCCTCTGCAACACGGTTGTGGTCTCCAGAAATCATGACCATGCGGTCGATGCCCATCTCTCTAAGCGTCTGGAGTGCCTGTTTGGCCCCCTCACGGGGTGTGTCCAACAGCCCGATAGCGCCCAGATCCTTGTCAGCACGACGTACCACCATGGTTGTGCGGCCCGACTGACGTAGACGCTCCGCAGCCTCCAGGGCTGCCTTGCTGAGTGCGGGAATACCATTGGTACCGAACATCTCGACCTTGCCAATCCATACGAACTGCCCATCAAGCTCAGCACGCACGCCGCGGCCAATCATGTTGCTCATGTTCATGGCTTGGAATCGGCGCCGTGTGCCAATCATCTCTTCACCGTCACGCACAATTGCCGCAGCCAGCGGGTGGTCGCTCATCGACTCCACAGCGATGGCGACGTTTAGCAGATCCTCGATCTGCGTGCCGCCTATGGGTATTACATCGGTAATACGTGGGCGCCCTTCGGTCAGGGTACCGGTCTTGTCGAATGCCATGGCATTCAAGGAGCCAAGCTCTTCAAGTGGCGCACCGCCCTTGATCAGCACGCCACCTCGGGCTGCCCTGGCGATGCCAGAGAGAATGGCGCTTGGTGTAGCGATCGCGAGCGCGCAGGGGCTGGCTGCAACCAGTACGGCCATCGCCCGGTAGAACGAGTCACGAAACGGCTCGTCAAGGAAAATGCCGGCAAATAGCAGCCCGACTACCAGCAGCAAAACCAACGGGACGAATATGCGTTGGAATCGGTCCGTGAATCGCTGGGTCGGTGACTTCCTCACTTCGGCTTCACTGACCATCTTGATGACCCGCGCCAAGGTACTTTCTGTGGAGCGCCGTGTTACCTCAACCTCGATGAGCGTTTCGCCATTGATAGTACCGGCGAAGACTTTCGAGGTAGCCTCCACGGCATCTGGTTTGCTGCGTGCGAGTTCGGCATCAGCGACAGGCTGCTTGTCCACGGGGACGCTCTCACCCGTCACTGGCGCCTGGTTGATGCTTGAGGAGCCTACGACTACAAAACCATCGGCCGGCAGGCGATCATTGGGCCGCACGATGACAACGTCACCGGGAACCAGCAGCTCCACGGGCATTTCCACCGTGCCATTTGCTCTGCGTACGATCGCGGTGGCTGGTGCGAGCTTGGACAGTGCCTCAATCGCTTTCTTGGCCCGCCCCATCGCGTAGCTTTCAAGGGAATGTCCCAGACTGAACAGGAACAGCAGCAGAGCTCCCTCTGCCCAGGCGCCAATGCTTGCGGCACCGGCTGCGGCGAGAAGCATCAGCGAGTCGATCTCGAAGCGTTTCTGGCGGATGTTGCTGATCGCTTCCTTAGTGGTGAACCATCCGCCGAACACGTAGGCCGACACGTACAGAATTAGGGGCAGTCGATCGGTCAGCCCAAGTTTTCCTGCGAGGGCTCCGGCACCCAGGAGAGCACCACAGATCAGCGCGAAAATCAGCTCGGTGTTCATGCCAAAAATGCCGCCATGCTCATGGCTATGACCTTCATGCCCAGCTTGGTCATCAGGGCGTTCAAGCAAACTCTTCATAACTCGTCCCTTCTGGGGTCAAGGCTTCCAATTGCCCTCTGCAGTTGGGGAGCCGTCTCTGTTGGTTGGCTAAGATCTATTGCACGGTTTGCCCGGCCCAGGCGCTAAAATTTTGAACCTATGGAGGCAACGGGCGTAATAAAAAATGCCAGGCACTGCCTGGCATTTACGAAATCTCTAATTGTACTGTTCAAATCATTTACTACTTGTTGTTGATGCATTGCGAATACATCGAGTAACGAACAGTCTTGAGCGTGCCCTGGGAGTCCTCAAAGGTCATCAACCGCGGGTAGACCTGGCAGGTACGGGGGTCCTGCGACTGACGTACGAACTTAGCAACGTCGATCTTCATGCCATATTTGTAATCCTGAATCTCTGGCATTGGCTTGCCATTTTTCTCCGCGTATTTGGCCACTGCGGCCTGGTGTTCCTTGGTGTATTGCAGCTGCTTGCTTTCGGAAAAAGTGTTCGCCTGTGAAGCCACCGAAAAAACAACAAGTGCAGCAGCGATAATTAGCTTTTTCATAAAACCCTCTCAAATTCAAAACTTCTCGGGCGTAACCTTAGCAATGCATAGGCATCACCGGCATGACGAGAAACTTACAATTTTGAAAGGTAAGTGCATCTACTTCACTTTAAACAAAAAAGCCCACAACACGTGTTGTGGACTTCTCTTTAGCGGAGGCTGTTAGCTAACCACTTCGGCCTCGTCGCCGTCTTCATCCTTGCGGTGTGCCCAGTGATACAGGGCAGGCAATACCAGCAAGGTCAGTGCGGTGGAGGACAGGATCCCGCCAATCACCACCGTTGCCAGTGGCCGCTGAACTTCTGCACCGGTACCGGTAGCCAAAGCCATCGGGATGAAGCCCAGGGACGCTACCAAGGCTGTCATCAGAACAGGCCGCAGACGGGTCAATGCGCCTTCATCGACTGCCTGCCTGAGCGTTCGTCCCTCCTCCCTTAGCCCGCGGATGAAGGCAATCATCACCAGGCCGTTCAGTACTGCAACACCGGACAATGCGATGAAGCCAACACCTGCCGAGATCGACAGTGGGATATCCCGCAGCCAGAGCGCGACGACACCACCGGTGAGTGCGAATGGAATACCGGTGAAGACCAGCATGCCGTCCTTCAGGTTGTTGAACATCAGGAACAACAAGGTCATGACCAGCAGCAAGGCGACTGGAACAACGATCTGCAGGCGTTTGGCTGCCGATTGCAGCTGCTCGAACTGGCCACCCCAGGTCGTCCAGTAGCCCGCAGGGATTTGCACCTTCTTATCCAGCGAAGCGGTCGCCTCCTGGACGAAGGACCCCAGGTCGCGGCCTCGAACGTTGGCACTAACGATGACCAGACGTTTGCCGTTTTCGCGGCTGATTTGGTTCGGGCCCAGTTGCAGGTCCAGATTAGCGACCTGGGACAGCGGGATGAAGCCGATCTGATTGGCACCCTGAGCCGCATTGGCAGGTACCGGGATGAGCAAGCTGGACATACCCGCTACGTCGGTGCGGACGGTCTCTGGCAGGCGCACAACCATGTCAAATCGGCGGTCGCCCTCATACAGCGTGCCGGCTTGGCGGCCACCCACGGCGATAGCGATCGAGTTCTGAACATCCGCGATATTCAGGCCGTAGCGTGCTGCTTTTTCGCGGTCGATGTTGATAGTCAGCACCGGCAGGCCGGATGTCTGTTCAACTTTCACTTCCGACGAGCCCGGTACCGCTTTGAGCGCTGCAGCGATCTTGTTGGCCGTGTTGTTAAGCACGTCCATGTCATCGCCGAAGACCTTCACAGCAACGTCACTACGTACGCCCGAAATCAGCTCGTTGAAACGCAGCTGGATTGGCTGCGAAAGCTCATAGTTGCTTCCTGGAACTCCCGCAGCGGCCTTCTGCACCTCAGCAATCAGCTCATCGCGTGGCTTCTTGGGGTTAGGCCACTGATCCTGAGGCTTGAGCATGATGTAGGCGTCGGAGGCGTTCGGCGGCATCGGGTCAGATGCAATTTCAGCAGTACCCGAGCGTGCGAACATCCGTTCAACTTCAGGCACCTGCGCTATTACCGTTTTCTCCAGACGCTGCTGCATCTCGACGGACTGAGTGAGGCTCGTTCCAGGCACACGCATGGCCTGAAGCGCAAAGTCGCCCTCACTGAGGCTTGGGATGAACTCGCTACCCATACGACTTGCCAGTACACCGCTCAGCACGACCAAGGCTATTGCGGCCGAGAAAGCGATGTTCCGGTGTCCCAGCACCCATTGAAGAACCGGCTCATAGCGCAGTCGAGCTGTGCGCATGACCACGCCTTCCTCTTCCTTCACCTTGCCAGTGACGAACATGGCAATAGCTGCAGGAACAAAGGTAACGGACAGGACCATTGCACCCAGCAGCGCCATCACAACGGTAAAGGCCATCGGGTGGAACATTTTGCCTTCGACGCCGGTGAGGGCGAAGATCGGCAGGTACACCACCATGATGATCAGCTGACCGAAGATCAGCGGCCGGCGAGCTTCTCGCGCCGCAGCAAAGACCTCGTGGAAGCGTTCGGTTTTGGTGAGCATGCGGCCATGCTTATGCTGCGCATGAGCCAGTCGACGGATCGCGTTTTCTACAATAACCACGGCACCGTCGACGATGATGCCGAAGTCGAGTGCCCCCAAACTCATTAAGTTGGCACTGACCTTGTTGTTGAACATGCCTGTGAAGGTGAACAGCATGGACAGCGGAATCACCATCGCGGTGATCAGAGCCGCACGAATGTTGCCGAGGAACAGGAACAGAATGGCGATTACCAGAACCGCGCCTTCTACTAGGTTCTTCTTCACCGTCGCGATGGCTTTTTCAACCAGGTTGGTACGGTCATAAACGGTCACGGCCACCACGCCCTTTGGCAGGGTGCGGTTGATGTCCGCCAGTTTGGCGGCGACAGCTTGAGATACGGTACGGCTGTTTTCACCAATCAGCATGAACACGGTACCGAGCACGACTTCGCGGCCGTTCTCAGTAGCAGCGCCTGTACGGAGCTCTTTACCGATGCTGACATCAGCAACGCTGCTGATGCGAATCGGTGCACCGTCCACACTGGTGATCACGATGTTGGCGATGTCTTCGATGTTGCCTACCTGGCCCGGCGCACGGATGAGCAACTGCTCACCATTACGCTCGATGTAGCCGGCGCCGACGTTGGCGTTGTTACTTTCCAACGCTGCGACCAGGTCATTGAGTGTCAGCTTGTAGGTAGCCAGGCGCTTTGGATCCGGCGCAACCAGGAACTGCTTGGCATAACCGCCGATGGTATTGATCTCGGCCACACCCGGGACATTGCGCAGCTGAGGCTTGATGATCCAGTCCTGGATCACGCGCAGGTCGGTCGGGGTGTACGGCGTACCGTCCTCTTTGACCGCGCCATCTTCGGCTTCAACAGTCCACAGGAAGATCTCGCCGAGGCCGGTAGATACCGGACCCATGACGGCCTCTACACCTTCTGGCAGCTGTTCCTTCGCAACCTGTAGCCGCTCGTTGATCAACTGGCGGGCAAAGAAGATGTCAGTGCCATCCTTGAAGATCACGGTGACCTGAGACAGGCCAGAGCGAGACAGGGAACGGGTCTGCTGAAGGCCCGGGAGACCGGCCATGGCCGTTTCAACTGGAAACGTGATCCGTTGTTCGGTTTCCAAGGGCGAATAACCAGGCGCTGCAGTGTTGATCTGTACCTGGACGTTGGTGATATCGGGTACCGCATCGATGGGCAGCTTTTGATAGCTGTAGATACCGATACCCGCCATGATCAGAACAGCGATCATTACTACGATGCGCTGCTCGATGGCGAATCTGATGATACGTTCAAACATGAGAAATCATCCTGTCAGTTCGCATCAGTGACCGTGTTCGGCAGAAGCTTTGCCGAGCTCGGACTTGAGTGTGAAGCTGCCACTGGTTGCTACCTGGGCGCCGGCTTCAATACCGTCGATGATTTCCACGTACCCATTGTCGCGGCGACCCAGTTTTACTGGGCGGGTGTCAAAACCTTCTGGGGTGCGTACGAATACCGAGGGCTTGTCTTCAACGGTCTGCACGGCGTGCTCAGGGACCGCTACGGCAACTCGATCAGTCTGGGAGGTGACCGCAATGTTTACGAACAGGCCTGGACGCCAGGCGCCGTTAGGGTTGGTCAAGGTGACGCGCACAGTGGCTGCACGGTTTTGCTCGCCCAGCAGGCTGCCGACATAACCCACCTTCCCTTCGACCTGGACGTTCATGTCAGGCGAAGAGACTTTCACTGCACGGCCAGTCGTGACCTTGCCCAGATCTGTCGGCGGAACTGCGAAGGTTGCCCAGACCTGATTCAGGTCGGAAAGGATGAAGGCGTTGGTCGCCTCGCTGACGACTTCGCCAACGGTCAGGTGTTTCTCCACTACCACGGCGTCGAAGGGAGCGCGGAGCTCGTAACGATTACCGCCAACGGAGTTAACTGAGGCACCGATTGCGCCGACCTTCTGCTTGGCGTTGGCCAAGGAGATATCCGCCTCTTGCAGAGCTTGGCGTGCTTGGAGGTAGTCTTGCTCTGCAGAGATCTTGTCCTGCCACAGTTGCTTCTCACGCTCGAAGGTCACACGCGCCAGTTCGACGCGACGCTGTGCGGCCTGTTGTTCGCTGCGCAGGTCAGAGATCTGCTGGCTGGCGATTACCGCGAGGACTTGCCCTTTCTTGACCGTCTCGCCCAGGTTGGCCTGGACAGCCTCAACAACGCCAGGAACACGAGGAACCACATGGGCAGTACGATCTTCGTCGAAGCGAATTTCGCCCGGGAAGCTCACAACGGTACCGAGGTCACGAGGCGCTGCAGCTTCCAGGGCAACACCGGCGGCCTTGATCTGTTCAGCGCTGAGCGTCAGCTTGCCCTCCTCTTCACCGCCCTCTTCGCTATGACCTTCTTCTCCATGACCCTCATCCCCCTTCTCTTTAGCGGCAGATGCGGCTTTCTTTTCGTCGCCATGACCGTCGTTAGCGCCGTGCTCGGCGGTGCTGGCGGCCTGTTGCCCGGAACTGTTGTTCCAGGCAAGGCTGCCAAATCCGAGGGCTGCCACAGCGGCTACCGCGAGGGCGATCTTGCGTTTGTTATCCATTGCTACTCCTGCTGATCGTAGGCACCGGCTTGTTCAAGGCTGGGTGCCGAAGAAAATGTTTGGCCCGTTCAGCGAGCGCCGGCAGTTGAGCCGACTTCGCCATAAACCCTTTCCACCTGCGCACGCGCATTGGTCGCCGCTGCCAACGATTCGAGGTATTGGCCACGAGCGACGATCAAGGTGCGCTGGGCATCCAGCACTTCGATGAAGCCAAATTTGCCCATCTCGAAGCCGCGGGTTGCGGTCTCTACGGCTTGTTGGGCTGATGGCAGAATGGTCTTGTCGTAGGACTCGACCTCCTGCATGGCGGTGGACCACTGGTTCAACGCGGTTTGGGTTTCGGTGCGCAGACGCAGCTCCACAGCATTGCGCTGGTCTCGGGCCTGATCTGCACGACGAGAAGCGGAAAGAATGTTGCCTTGGTTACGATCGAACAGCGGCAACGGCATGGACAGGCCCACAGTGTTGACCCGCTCGCGCACAGAGCGGTCGTACTGGCTACCTACGCTGACAGTAAGGTTTGGAATGCGCTGGGCTTTCTCTGAGCCGAGCGAGGCGTCGCTTTTATCAATCTGCACCACGGCTTGGCGCATTTCTGCGGTCTGATCGAGCTTTGCCAGCAGATCTTCAGTGCGAGGCGGCAAACCCGGGGAGAGGGTTGGCGATTCGAGTCGATCAAACACGGTGACTGAGCTCCCGGTAATTTGAGCGAGCTGTTGGTAAGCGGTCGCTTTTTCCGTTTCGGCACGTCGAACTTGCAGCTGGGCTTCGGCCAGTTGCACTTGAGCGCGGGTCGCCTCCACTGGGGACGATTTACCTGCGCGAACACGGCCATCGACGATGCGAAGACCGCGTTCAGTCAATTCGAGAGATTGCTTGGCCAGGTCGAGACCTGTCTGGGCTCGCAACGCGGCATAAAAGGCTTGGACGACGTCTGCACGCAGGCCGTTAACGCGACGGTCTAACTCAAGCTGTGCGGCGGTCTGCCCGTATGTGGCGACGTCAACACGAGCCCCCCGCTTACCGCCCAGCTCAAGGGTCTGGCTGAGAGAGACAGTCGTCTGGCTGGTATTACGACGGGTGTCTTCCACGTCA